>ERZ842401.5792-NODE-5792-length-13507-cov-42.584671_pt1 | contig 13507 bp, 9 predicted proteins | sample MGYA00521270_ERZ842401 | MGnify/ENA primary metagenome ERZ842401 (study PRJEB31892, sample SAMEA3878208) | bioreactor metagenome | biome: Moose rumen | place: Sweden | collected 2011-10 | study: EMG produced TPA metagenomics assembly of the PRJEB12797 data set... | reverse complement strand
GCAGGTAGTCCCAGTCCTGATTGATGCGCGGGTCGTCGGCAATGCGCAGACGGTCAGCGACGCTGTAGAGCTTGTTGAAGGCCTCACGCTGCATGGCGTTGCCCAGCCAGCACGAGCAGTCGCGCTCCTCGTCCACCCAGCTGAGGGTGTCGGGCACGTCGATGGCTCCCATTGAGGGCACCTTCATGCAGATTTCCGTTGGCGTAGAGAAGGTGATGCCTTTCTCCTTGGCGCAAGCGGGCAGAGCCTTCATGAAGTCGAGGATATTTGAGCTGAGCGGCTGTGCGATACCCAGGGCCGACAGTTCCATGAAGATGTTGATAATCTGCTCTTCCTCGGGGAAGCGGGCAATGCGGTCGATGTAGTTGTCGGCAAACAGGGGATAGCCCTCCCAGTCGGGATTGTTGAAGCGCAGCGAGATGTCGTCCGACAGCTCCACGTCGCGGAGCAACAGCTTCAGGTTGGGAGCGATGTTGCAGTTGTAGACGTAGTGGGGCGACTTCCAGCCAAGCACGTGCTTGGCACCCTCGGTGAGCATACCCTTGAAGCCCATGGCGGCAATCTGTCCGCCGATGTCGTCGCTGTAGATGAGTGACGAGTTGCGGGCTACTGTCGGCTTCTGTCCGAACAGCTCCTCAATCTTGGCAGCCTGCTTCTTCACGTCGAGGGCGAAGGTCTCCTCGTTGGCCAGCGATGACAGACCGTGGCTGTAAGGCTCGGCGAGGAACTCCACACATCCCGTCTGGTTCAGTTCCTGCAGCTTGGCGATGACCTGCGGAGCGTGGAATTCCAGCTGCTCAATGCCCGTACCCGAGAGTGAGAAAGCCACCTTGAAATACTGGCCATGCTCCTTGATCATGTCGCCGATGGCAGTCAGCGCCGGCATGTAGGAGCGGTTGGCGATGTCGGTGATGCTACGCTCGTTCTCGTAGTCATCATAGTAATAATGGTCGGTACCGATGTCGAAGAAACGGTAGCGCTTCAGATGAATAATCTGATGTATCTCGAAATATAAACAAATCGTTTTCATAATCTTATTTTGCTATTTTACAATTTCACTCTTTTACTATTTGTTCGTGGATTTCAATTGTCCATTGTTCAATAGTCAAATGGCCCAATTAACTCTCCCAGCCTAATGTGCGGAGATAGAGTGTGCGGATCCAGGCACCGACCTTCTCCCATGTAATCTGGTCGACCTCGCGCTTGCCTTCCTCCTTAAGGTAGGTGAACAGCGACTCGTTGGCGCAGATAGAGTAGATGGCGTCGGCCAGGGCGTGGATGTCCCAGTAGTCCACCTTGATGCAGTTCGTCAGAATCTCGGCACAGCCAGACTGCTTGGAGATGATGGACGGCGTACCGCATTGCATAGCCTCCAGCGGTGATATACCGAACGGCTCAGAGACGGACGGCATGACGTAGACGTCGGAGTCCTTTAAACACTCGTACACCTGCTTTCCTCGCATAAAGCCAGGGAAGTGGAAGCGGTCGGCAATGCCTCGCTCAGCAGCCAGGTGAATCATGCCATCCATCATGTCACCCGAACCTGCCATGCAGAAGCGCACGTTGCGGGTACGGCGGATGACCATGTTGGCAGCCTCGACGAAGTACTCCGGACCCTTCTGCATGGTGATGCGTCCGAGGAACGTCACAACCTTGTCCTTGCCTGTGTGGTCGGGACGCGGTATGGCCTGATATTCGTCGGGCAGCGGATAGACGGCGTTGTGCACCGTATAGCACTTGCGGGGGTCCTGATGATACTGGTTAATGACCGTCTGACGGGTCAGCTCGGAGACACACATGATGCAGTCGGCATTGTCCATACCGTTTTTCTCGATGGAGTAGACGGTGGGGTTCACCTTGCCGCGGCTGCGGTCGAAGTCGGTAGCGTGTACGTGGATGCATAACGGCTTGCCACTCACCTGCTTGGCGTGGATGCCTGCAGGATAGGTTAGCCAGTCGTGAGCATGAATGATGTCATAGTCCAAGGTACGTGCCACGACACCGGCGATAATCGAGTAGTTATTGATTTCCTCGTGCAGGTTGCCGGGATAACCGCCGGCAAACTCCATAGCACCCAAGTCGTTGACGTGCATGTAGTTGAAGTCGGCATACAGGTGGTCACGCAGACGGAAATAGAAGTCCGGGTCCATGATGTTGCCCACACGTTCGCGAACATAGTCGGCCGTGACGTCGCGCCAGGCAATGGGTACGGCATTCATGGCTACGATGTTGCAGGCAGAACGGTCTTCGTCACCGAAGGGGTGGGGAAGACACAGCGTGATGTCCATGTCACCCTGGGCGTGCAGACCCTGCGAGATACCATAGTTGGCGGTGGCCAGTCCACCGAATACGTGAGGAGGATACTCCCATCCAAACATTAATACTTTCATAGCGTCTCCTCCTTATTTATTTTTGATAAGTGTATTTTTCCAGGAGTTTCACCGAGCGCAGGATTTCTGCCACGTTCATGGCAAAAGCCATGGCGCCGCGTCCGTGGAACGGCGGGTTGCCGTCGAACAGCTCGCTGATGGTTCCCAAAGCATGATAGTTCATCTCGTCTTCATAGCCCACCATATGGCGCTCGAGGAACGACAGGCGGGTGCGCTTATAGAGTTTCAGGCAGGCCTCTACGTAGAAACCGCCCAGCCAAGGCCATGCTGTCCCCTGATGGTAGGCGTAGTCACGCTGTGTCTGCGGACCGACATACATCGGGTTGTAGCCGCCGCTCTTGGGCGACAGCGAGCGCAAGCCCTTGGGTGTCAGCAGTTCGCGGGTGCAGACGTCGAGCACGCTCTTCTTCTGGTCCTGCGACAGCGGTGAGAAGTCGAAAGCCACGGGGAATATCATGTTCGGGCGTACGCTCCAGTCCAACATGTTGCCGTCGACATAGTCCAGCAGATAGCCGTACTCGTTGAGGAACGTGGCGATGAACGATGCCTTGGTCGTTTCCGACAGCTCCTCCAGCTTGGCGGCCAATTTCTTGTCGCCGAACTCCGTTTCCAACATGGCGCAGAACTTCATGGCGTTATACCACAGGGCATTGAACTCGACGATATATCCTGAGCGGGGCACGACGGGACGCCCGTTGGCGGTGGAGTTCATCCAGGTGACAGCCTTGTCACGTCCGTCGGCATAGAGCAGTCCATTATCGTCGAGACGCAGGTTGGGATGACCGCCGGCCATGATGTATTTCACGATGTCCTTGACCAGGTTGCCGTACATCTTGTAGCCCTGCTCACGTCCGGCATCCTTCGTGTACTGCTGGATGGCCCAGACAGCCCAGAGAGGTACGTCGGGGTGTTCCATCTCATAGATGTTGACGCTGAGCGGCTTGTCGGCCATGAACTCTCGCAGTCCCTTCTCGGCTGTCTTCATCACCATCTCGAAATAGTCCTGCTCGCCGATACACAGTGTCAGACCGGGTAGTGAGATAAATGTATCGCGCGCGCGACATTTGAACCATGGATAGCCAGCCAGCAGATAGCGGTCGTCGTTGGGCTTGCGGTTGTGGAACTGATGGGCAGCCGTCAACAGGCAGTGGTAGAAATTGTCGCGAGGCACACGGTCCGCCACCTCGTCGTCGAACATCTTCTTCAGCTGACCAGGCTTGCTGGCCGAGGTGGAACCGGCAAAGACTATGCTCTCGCCCTTCTTGATTTCCATCTCAAAGTAGCCAGGCACGTACAGATCCTCATTGGAGGCGTAGCCGCGCTCCTGCTCCTTGGGATACTCTACGCCACGATACCAGTCGGGCTGGAAGATGAACTCGTTCTTCTTCGAGAACTGCATGTACAGGTCGGGATAACCGGCATACATACAGGTCTTGATGCCGTGGTCCACGGGATGATACTCACGCGAGGCCGTCGAGTTCTCGTGCGTGAACTGACGCACCGAACGGAATGCCAGGAAGGGACGGAAGCGGAGTGTCGTTGCCGAGTGGGCATCCACCAGCGTGTAGCGGATGAGGATGCGGTCCTCGTAGTGCTGGAACACTACTTCTTTCTTCAACAAGACGCCACCCACGCGATAGAGCGTGGTGGGTACGACATCACAGTCGAACTCACGGATGTACTTGTGACCCTTGGGGCTGTAGTTGTTGCCCTGATACTTGTGGAGTCCAAGGTTGAACTCGGCACCGTGCTGAATAACCGTACAGTCGAGCGACGAGAGCAGTACATGGTTCTCGTCATCAAGCTCAGGTACGGGAACGACGAGCAGACCATGGTACTTACGTGTGTTACAGTCCACCAGCGTGGATGCACTGTAGGCACCAGAGCGGTTTGTTCGAAGCAGTTCACGACGCAACGACTCTTCCAAGTTGGTCATTACAGCTTTTTCAAATCGTAAATAACTCATAGTTCCTGATAAGGTTGTTGTTTTTATTATTTGTTTTAGGATTCTCTTTACTGAAGGTCATTGTGTGGCCTTGTATTTTTAAATTTCCTTCAAAAGTACGCAATTTCGGTGTTATAGCCAAATAAATAGGACTTTTTTTTCCAAAACAGCCTTTTTTTTCGTTTATTTCACATTTCGGAGGCGCTTTGCCGTTATCTTTGGCCCCAAACTGAGTGTACCTCTGTTTCCGGTCAGAATGGTAGATGAAATGTATAAAGATAAAATAATTATTAAAAAGTTCTTTGTTTCAAAAATAAGTTGTTACCTTTGCAAATTATAACGTAAAACAAACTTATATAATTAATACATTATGGCTAACAAAGAAAAACTCTTCAGCGAGTTTCAGGCGCCGACCACCCAAGAGTGGCTGGACAAGATTGAGGTGGACCTGAAAGGCGCCGACTTCCAGAAGCGACTCGTATGGAGAACAAACGAAGGTTTTAACGTACAGCCTTTCTATCGCCGTGAAGACTTGAAGGATTTGAAGGCTGTTGATTCGCTGCCCGGCGAGTTTCCGTTCGTCCGTGGCAACAAGAAGGACAACAACCTGTGGTTTGTCCGTCAGGACATTCAGGTAGCGGATGCCAAGGCAGCCAATGCCAAGGCTCTCGACATTCTGAACAAGGGCGTTGACTCGCTTGGTTTCCAGATTGCCGGCAAGGACGTCAGCAAGGAACTCATCGCCACGCTGCTCGACGGCATCCTGCCACAGTATGTGGAACTGAACTTCAAGACCTGCCAGCGCCACTGCGTGGAACTGGCTGAAATCCTGGTTGCTTACTTCAAGGAGAAGGGCTATCCCATGGCCGACCTGAAAGGTAGTATCAACTACGATCCCGTCGGCAAGATTATGTGCAAGGGTAAGGACACAACTGCCGCCTTGGAGTTTGCCAAGCCGCTGATTGAAGCCCTGAAAGAGTTGCCAGGCTACCGATGCATCAATGTGAACAGCGTGTCGCTGAACAATGCCGGCGCCTACATCTATCAGGAGTTAGGCTATGCCCTGGCCTGGGGTGCTGAGTACCTGAACATCCTCACCGAGACTGGTGTCGACGCCACTGAGGCCGCCAAGCGTATCAAGTTCAACATGGGTGTCTCGGAGAACTACTTCATGGAGATTGCCAAGTTCCGCGCAGCCCGTCTGCTCTGGGCCCAGATCGTGAAGCAGTATGAGCCCAAGTGTGACTGCGCTTGCCAGATGCACGTCTGCGCCATCACGTCAGAGTACAATCAGACGCTGTTCGACAGCTATGTCAACCTGCTGCGTTCGCAGACCGAGACCATGTCGGCAGCCATTGCCAATGTAGACTCCATTGTGGTGACGCCGTTCGACAAACCTTACGAGCAACCTACTGAGTTTGCAGAGCGTATTGCCCGCAACCAGCAACTGCTGCTGAAGGAGGAGGCCCACTTCGACAAGCTGGTCGACGTGTCTGGCGGTTCCTATACCATCGAGCACCTCACTGACGCCATTGCCCGGGAAGGCTGGAAACTGTTCCTCGCTGTCGAGGAGGCCGGTGGCTTCCTGGCAGAGGCTCTCAAGGGTAGCATCACCAACGCCGTGAATGCCTCGAACGATAAGCGTCACGCCGCTGCCGCCACCCGTCGTGAATTCATCCTGGGTACCAACCAGTTCCCCAACTTTACGGAGACCAGCGACGGCAAGCAGCCTGTAGGCTCTGTCTGTTGCTGTGCCACAGCAACAGAGGAAACGGCTTTGCCCACCCTCAACAAGGAACGCCTTGCCTCGGAGTTCGAGACCCTGCGTCTCAGCACGGAGAAGGCCGCCAAGCAGCCTGTCGCCTTCATGCTAACCATCGGCAACCTGGCCATGCGTCAGGCCCGCGCCCAGTTCTCCTGCAACTTCCTCGCCGCCGCTGGCTACAAGGTGATGGACAACCTCGGCTTCAAGACTGTCGAGGAAGGTGTTGATGCCGCCCTCGAGGCCGGCGCCGACATCGTGGTCATCTGCTCCAGCGACGATGAGTATGCTGAGTATGCCATTCCTGCCTTCCAGTATCTGAATGGTCGCGCCATGTTCGTCGTAGCTGGTGCTCCCGCTTGTTCAGAGGACCTGAAGGCCGCCGGCATCGAGAACTTTATTCATGTTAAGTCTAACCAGCTCGAAACGCTCCGTGCGTACAATGCTAAACTCGGAATCTAATTATGGCACGCAAACAATTTAAAGATATTGATATCTACGCTGGCATCCAGCAGAAGGACGGCCAGCAGTGGCAGAAGGAGAATGGCATCAGTGCAAACTGGCGTACGCCTGAGCAGATTGACATTCAGCCTGTATATACGAAAGAAGACCTCGAAGGCATGGAGCATCTCGACTTCACGGCCGGTATTCCTCCCTATCTGCGCGGTCCGTACTCCATGATGTATCCGTTCCGCCCGTGGACCATCCGTCAGTATGCCGGATTCTCTACGGCCGAGGAGTCGAATGCGTTCTATCGCCGTAACCTGGCTTCTGGTCAGAAGGGACTGTCGGTTGCTTTTGACCTGCCTACACACCGTGGCTACGACCCCGATAACGCCCGTGTGGTGGGTGACGTCGGTAAGGCTGGCGTGAGCATCTGTAATGAGGAGAACATGAAAGTGCTCTTCGGCGGTATCCCCTTGAACAAGATGTCGGTGTCCATGACCATGAACGGTGCCGTGCTGCCCATCCTGGCCTTCTACATCGTGGCTGGTCTGGAGCAGGGCGCCCAGTTGGAGGAGATGGCAGGCACCATCCAGAACGACATCCTGAAGGAGTTCATGGTGCGTAACACCTATATTTATCCGCCCGCATTCTCGATGAAGATTATCGCCGACATCTTCGAGTACACTTCGCAGAAGATGCCTAAGTTCAACAGCATCTCTATCTCGGGTTACCATATGCAGGAAGCTGGTGCCACTGCCGACATTGAGTTGGCATACACCTTGGCCGACGGTATGGACTACCTGCGTACGGGTGTCAATGCTGGTATCGATGTCGATGCCTTCGCACCACGATTGAGCTTCTTCTGGGCCATCGGCATGAACCACTTCATGGAAATAGCTAAGATGCGTGCTGGTCGATTGCTGTGGGCGAAGATTGTAAAGAGCTTTGGTGCCAAGAACCCGAAGTCGCTGGCCCTGCGTACCCACTCGCAGACCTCTGGTTGGTCGCTCACCGAGCAGGACCCCTTCAACAACGTGGGTCGTACCTGTATCGAGGCTATGGCTGCCGTGCTGGGTCACACCCAGTCGCTGCATACCAACGCCCTCGACGAGGCCATCGCCCTGCCTACCGACTTCTCGGCTCGTATTGCCCGTAACACGCAGATTTACATCCAGAACGAAACCAAGGTGTGCAAGCAGATTGACCCGTGGGCAGGCTCGTACTATGTGGAGACACTGACCAACGAGCTGGTGCACAAGGCTTGGGAGCATATCCAGGAAATCGAAAAACTCGGCGGTATGGCCAAGGCTATCGAGACCGGCCTGCCGAAGATGCGTATCGAGGAGGCCGCTGCCCGCACGCAGGCCCGTATCGACTCTGGCGTTCAGACCATCGTCGGTACCAATAAGTACCGCCTGGAGCACGAAGACCCCATCGACATCCTCGAGGTGGACAACACCGCCGTGCGTAAGCAGCAGGAGGAGAGTCTGGCTCAGGTCAAGGCTTCCCGCGACGAGGCCGCCTGCCAGGCCGCCCTCAAGGCCATCACCGACTGTGTCCGCGACTTCAACGAGGGTCGCAAGTCGAAGAACAACCTGCTCGACCTGGCCGTCAAGGCTGCCCAGCTGCGTTGTACCTTAGGTGAGATCAGTGATGCCTGCGAAGAAATCGTAGGTCGTTATAAAGCAGTAATCAGAACAATTTCAGGCGTGTATAGTTCAGAATCAAAGAACGATAGCGACTTCGAGTTGGCCAAGAAGCTGACCGACGAGTTCGCAGAGAAGGAAGGCCGCCGTCCGCGTATCTTCATCGCCAAGATGGGTCAGGACGGTCACGACCGTGGTGCAAAGGTGGTGGCAACGGGCTACGCAGACTGCGGCTTCGACGTCGACATGGGTCCGTTGTTCCAGACACCCGCCGAGGCTGCCCGCGAGGCTGTCGAGAACGACGTCCACGTGGTGGGTGCCTCGTCGCTGGCTGCCGGTCACAAGACGCTCATCCCGCAGCTCATCGAGGAGCTTAAGAAGCTGGGTCGTGAGGACATCATGGTCATCGCCGGCGGTGTTATCCCCGCCCAGGATTACGACTTCCTCTACCAGGCTGGCGTCGCTGCCATCTTCGGTCCTGGCACCTCTGTGGCCAAGGCTGCCGTGGAGATGATGAAGATTCTGCTGGAAGAGTAGGAGCGTGTAGCACGCATTTTTCTTGCTTGCAATGAAACAAAACATGAGACAGTGGGTGGACGGCATCATTCGCCAGCAGGTGGTGACTGCCGTCCCCATTATTACCCATCCGGGCATCGAGCAGAACGGACATACCGTCCGTCAGGCTGTCTCGGATGGTCGGGTGCATTATGAGGCGGTGATGACGCTGGCCAGACTGTTTCCGAGCGCTGCCGCCTGTACCATCATGGACCTGACGACAGAGGCAGAAGCCTTCGGTGCCGAGATCGCCTTCAGTGACGATGCCGTGCCAGCTGTCGCCAGCCGACTGCTGCCCGACGTGGAGAGCATCTATAGGCTGCAGGTCCCCTCGTTGTCTGCCGGTCGTATTCCGCAATACCTGAAGGCCAACCTGCTGGCAGCCCGTGCCATCAGCGACCGCCCGCTGTTTGCCGGATGCATCGGACCTTTCTCGTTGGCTGGTCGACTCTACGACATGTCGGAAATCATGGTGCTCATCTACGAGCACCCAGATGCTGCCCATACGCTGTTGCAAAAGTGTACCGACTTCATCGCCAAGTATTGTGAAGCCTTGAAACAGACGGGAGCCAACGGTGTGATGATGGCCGAGCCTGCTGCCGGACTGCTGAGCAATGACGACTGCATGGCCTTCTCGTCGCAGTATGTCAGGCAAGTCGTAGACCGAGTACAGGACGACAACTTCATCGTTGTCCTTCATAACTGCGGCAATACGGGGCATTGTACCAAAGCCATGGTGGCGACAGGTGCTGCTGCCTACCACTTCGGCAACAAGTGTCGCATGGAGGAGGTCATCCGTGACGTGCCCCCGACAGCGCTGGCGATGGGAAATATCGACCCCGTCAGCATCTTCAAGGATGGCACGCCCGAGGAGATGCGCTTGTCGGTGTGGCGTTTGCTGGGCAAGTGCAAGGACTATCCCAACTTCGTCCTTTCCAGCGGTTGCGACACACCGCCACATACACCGATGGCCAACATCGAAGCTTTCTTCGATGCCCTCGCCAAGTATAATAAAGACCTTTAGGTAATGACGCAGAAGACGTTGGTATATGACGACTTACTGATAACCCTTGACGATGTCTTCGAGGCGATGGGCTATCATGGAGAAAGACCTGACGAAGGTACGCAACGTGAGACGATAGCCGTCATTTCCGAAGTGAAATCATGGGTGCAGCCTCAGTATTGTTATTTCGTTGCTCCTGAGCAGCCCGACTTCGACATGGGCCGCATCATTCTGCGCCAGCTGAAGGGTGCCGAGGCGTATGCCTGCTTCATCTGCACCTGTGGCCAGGAGTATGAGGACTATCAGCAGCGCCTGAAACAGGAGGGCGACATGCTGCGGGTGTTCATTGCCGATGCCTTAGGGAGCGTCATTGCCGAACGCTGTGCCGACCAGATGGAGGCCGACCTGCAACGGAGCATCGACAAGTTGGGCTGGCACCATACCAACCGCTTCTCACCCGGCTATTGCGGCTGGCACGTCAGCCAGCAGCAGTTGCTGTTTCCGCTGTTCAATGGGCGCACCTGTGGCGTCCGCCTGAACGACTCGTCGCTGATGGTGCCCATCAAGAGTGTCAGCGGCATCATCGGACTGGGCTCGTCAGTACACCATCTCGACTACACTTGTGGCCTCTGCGACTATCAGCAATGCTATAAGCGCCGCCGTCATTTTTCTTGACAAGCTAACTTTTCGTCAGTTTTTAATAGAAGTTTCAAAAATTTTTCGTAACTTTGTCCCCGAATTCAGTGCAAGTCGGAAGCAGAGGGCGTTGCTCGATGCGGCGATGTAGCCTGAATATGCCTATGATAGGCAACTCGCGCCGGACTTGTCCGAATAGGCAGTGAAGGTGTGGGCTAACATATTAGAACAGCGTCTTACAACGCTTTGTTTTTGGTTTCTTTGAACCTGAGAAATTCAAACTTGCTATCAAAAACATTGCAGAGTAAACGTTTGTGGCGTGGTATAACATTGCCCCGTCGGTGTGCTGAGAAGGTACGAGTTACCTTCACAAGCACACTTTAGGGGTGCATATATACCAACGGCGTGAGCGTCATTATTCTGTCTGTTTATAGCAAAGGTTTTCTCAGGACCTAAAGAGACGGACGGGCAGAGTGAGAGTTCACGCTTTATTAGTATCCTTAGGTCACCTCCGACCATGTATCCTTTAAAGCATCGCTGGTTCTAACTGACATCAGGCCTAACCGCCTGTATATGAGTATGAAAGAATACTCTGATGTCAAGATGACGATGGTCAAGGCAACTCAACAGGCTGAGGGGTCTTGCGGCGGAGCCATGGAAAAAAAACAGCGAAAATATCGACGCTTAAAGAGCCAGGCGACTGGTAAGATCATTCACCAGAAGAAGGAGTCACCGAAGGTTCAGAAGGTCTTCGACCCTACCGCCTGGTATGTCATTCTGACCAAACGTTACAAGGAGGTCAGCAGCCGTGATTTCCTTAACAGCCCCAATGGCTTTGTCAACGACTCCACGAAGTTGCCATATACCGTCGAGGCTTACGCTGCCATCCAGGAGAACGAAGACAACCGGCTGGTCATCCACGGGAAGATATTCGTCCGTGTGGATGAAATCAATCGCATCGACGTGTTGCGCAAATGCCAGCTGCTGAAAGGATATGTCAAGGACCTGGCCCTTGCCCGTACGGAGTACGACTTCACCGACTTCGCCCGTGTACCTGACCGGGAACTCAAGGCACTCCGTGAGATTCTGGAGATTGCCGACGGTGCTGTGGAATATTCCGAGAATCCCTTTCAGGTGAATGATACTGTTAAGATTACGAAAGGCATCCTCTCCCGGTCAGAACTCTTGAAAGACCAGAAGTGTTCTGTCGAGATGGTAAACGGCAAGAAGCGCGTCACCGTCATCCTCGACAGCCTTGGTGTTTTCAAGTTTAACATTTCCGTCTCCCATTTACGCAAAACCTGATTGAATTCCTCCCCAAAATTTGGAACATTCAAAATTAATCCGTATCTTTGCCACCGAAAAGGATAAAAACATGACGACATTAGATATTAGAATGGAAATTGCCCAGCATATTGAGAGCATGCCTGACAGCGAGCAGACCTTGCTGAAGGTGCTTCAATATGTGCGTAGACTTGCTGGGAAAGATGATGCATCGGTAGCTTTAACAGGCGATGCGCTCCGTTTATGGAATCGCGTTGAAGAGTTAAAGTCGCTGAAGAAGTCTTGGGACGGTGCTGGCGCTTTGCCTATGGAAAAGAAAGCCGTTAGCAATTTGCAGAAGGTTCTTAAGCAAGGTGTGAGTGCAGATTTCCGCGACTGGGTAATCTTCCCTGATGAGGCAGGAACTCTCCTCCTTCAGTCTCGTGACGGAAAGGCTAGCATCAGTGTTGGCAACAACTCCTATTCTTACGTCTATGAAAAGGATGGCAAGATACAGTCAGGCGATAAAATACGGTTTGCTACTGCTTCAATGTTGGACATCATTCGCAAAATTGCTGCATGATGGATAGAGTAGTTAATTCTGATGTCGTGGCTGACTGGGAAGACGTCGCGAGAATGTTGTTTTCGCCCCTTTTCATTAGTGAGGGTATTTTGTCCCAACGCGCCTTTATGCTTGAAGACGCTTTTGGCGAGACCTATATATCGGTATTGAGAGTTGCCATGGAGTGTTTTGAGACTGACATTGAAGGCATTAAACGTGAAGGGAATACTCTTTACGGCTATGCTCAGATGAATGTTGGAAGTATTAGGAGTGCCGTGGTGCCAAATCACCCAGAAATCAAATTTGATGTTCTTCCAAGAAATGCCGGTAAGCGAAAGTCGCATGCTGGTATATTTACAGCGATAGACAATAAGCGGCTAAAAGGCGGTATGCCACAGACACCGGCTAGGATGTTGGCTCGTATGTCTTTGGTCAACATCGCTCAATCGAATATTCACAAGTTGTATACTTAGCAAAACTTAAAAGGTCACCCCGCATGGCGAAATTAAACACTCCACGGCTCACCCCGTAGGGGCGAAAGCTTGAGAGCCGTACCAAATCCTTGACGTAGAGGGTCTTCCCTCGCAGTCAACTTGTCCCTTCCCTGAGGGGAGGTCAAATGAAGGGTGAGGTGGTCCCCCTTTAGGACAACCGATGGAGCAGCGAGAGGAGAGTGAAACTCGCTTCGTCTATCCCGAGTCGCGTCAGAGGTCAAGTTTACTTAAAGGGGGACGGGGGTTTCGAAAAACAGGCTGATAATTTTCAAAAACAGCCTGATATTTTTCAAAAACAGGCTGATAATTTCAGAAAACAGCCTCAGAATAATTCTCTCAGCCTACTTTTTCCCATCGCGTACGCGTATATATAATAGTTAAACACAGAAAAAAGCGCCCCGTGTGACCCGTACGTGTATAATTCACGGGTCACATGATGACAGATGTTGCCACGTAAAAAGTCCGATAACCCTCTGACCTACAGCTGTTCTGTCACACGGGTCACATCTTTTCGCTATACACTACCATATATATATCTGGAAAAGGGTATTGTCAAGTAAATCCGGATAACGTCTTATACTATACTGATAAAAAATGATAATGGAATGTGGTAATTAATTGACATAACCCATCCCTGTCCAAGGTGTTGTTGGGCATGGTGTATTGTGGTGCAGGGGATTAATGACGGGGTTGTTAAGGGAGTCCCGTCATCTCCCTGCACCTTTCTATAGAACGAAAACAATTTAAATGTAAAAGACCTATGGAAATTGAAAACCAAAACACATTAATAGCCTATTTGAAGTC
>ERZ842401.5791-NODE-5791-length-13508-cov-3.727793_pt1 | contig 13508 bp, 15 predicted proteins | sample MGYA00521270_ERZ842401 | MGnify/ENA primary metagenome ERZ842401 (study PRJEB31892, sample SAMEA3878208) | bioreactor metagenome | biome: Moose rumen | place: Sweden | collected 2011-10 | study: EMG produced TPA metagenomics assembly of the PRJEB12797 data set... | reverse complement strand
TTAGCAGTTGTAAAAGGCGCGGATTGCCTTTATACTGATGTGTGGGTTTCCATGGGTGAAGAATCACTTAAGGAAGAACGCACGAAATTGCTTTCACCGTATCAGGTGAACAAGACGCTGATGGAAGCAACCGGCAAGAGCGGTACGATTTTCATGCACTGTCTGCCGGCGGTCTTAGGTCAGGAAGTCACCGAAGAGGTTTTTGAATGCCCCGCAAGCAAGGTGTGGGACGAAGCCGAAAACCGTAAGCATACGATAAAAGCAATCATGCTCGCCCTAATCTAAAGGTTATAGGAGATATAGTTATGATGAAAAAGCTGGCTCTTGTAGTTACACTGGTTTCTATTTTCTGTTTGCATCTTTCAGCAGAAAACTCTAGCCAACCGAACAAGAAGTACACTAATGACTTCGTGGAATCAACAGTATCGTATCGTAATGTTACGATTCATAAGGTACTCGACCACAGAGATGCGTATGTTGTGTTCTACCAAAAGGGACATCGTGATATTGGCACAGTGACCATTCCTAAAAGCTGGTATAAAGAGAATCCTCAAAAGCTGACATTCCGCCCACTTCCGAAGGGAATGACGCCGTATATGACAGTTATCAACAAAGAAGGTTCCTTTACGCGCGTTACGCTTACTATGCCGACCGATCACGTAAATCCGTATTGGGGTGTTGCAGACAGCAATATCACTATAGAAGATGCTGATAAAGATACACTAGAAGTCGTATACTAAGCACTGTTGTGTATATTTTAAAGTAAGGGCTGTCGCTATCGACGGCTCTTGTTTTTTCTAGGACCATATATGAAAATTATTTCTGACGAAAAAATTGCCGAGATTAAAGCATTTATTGCAGCTTATGACTTTTTTTTTATCGCCGGTCATAAGGAGCCCGACGGTGATTGCATATTTAGTTGCATTGGTTTAGCAGCTCTATTAGATACACTGCATAAGCCATATCAGCTTTTAAACGCAGGTCCATTTAAGCGAACAGAAATTAAACCAAAAGAGAAGCTTTTTACCGCAAATCCGACCTTTCTATCTGAGCCGGAACGTAAACAAACGGGTCTATTTATGCTCGATTGTTCTGAGCTATCACGACTTGGTGATATAGCAGAAGAATTAAAGGGATTAGATACTTATATCATTGACCACCACAAAACAGCAAGCGTTAGTAAAAATTGCATTATAGATGCAACGGCGCCTGCAACAGCCTGCTTAGTACAGCAGCTTTATGAAAAAATTGCAGGCAAACTTACAACAGCAGTTGCGGAAGCTTTGTTTTTTGGTATGGCGACCGACACAGGCTATTTTCGGTTTTTGGGCGATGATTCTGCCGAAGTATTTCGCTCCACAGCGCGACTAGTAGAAGCAGGGGTAAATCCCCGCAAGGTTTATGACACAATAACAGGCGGGAAGCCTTATACGACACGAAAACTGCTTGGCATCCTACTAAGTCGTGCAGAACGTTACTACAATAACAAACTTATTATCACCTATGAAACCATGGAAGATACAAAAAAATGGGGACAAGAAGGGAGAGATAGCGATGCGCTCTACTCTATGCTTCTTGCTGTAGAAGGCACAGAAGCAGTTATCTTCCTGCGACAAGAGACAGAACATTCTTGCACCGCAGGCCTACGTTCCCGTAATTCAGTTGATGTAAGCGAAATTGCAGCTCATTTCGGTGGCGGTGGGCATAAAAATGCAGCCGGATTAAGCATGAATGGCACTATTGAAAAAATAATCCCCCTACTTTGCAAAGAATTTTCCGCAGTGCTGTAGTAAGTCTTAAAAAATTTATGCCGTAATGCAAGATTTACGGCATTTTTTTCAAGTTTTTTACTAAAAATGCAAGATTTCATTACAAATAAGCAAGGAATACAATGTTCTTGCCATAAAGCAGAACGTTTTTGCAAGTTCTTTTCAGCTTTTGCTTGAATTCAGTACACTTTTGCAAGATTTTGCAAGAAAATGCAAGTTTCCCCCAAGTTTTTGCACAATACATACTTTTTTTGCCAGAAACCAGTCATAAATTAACAGAAAGCATACAATTTCGCCCCCTACAGCATACAAAAAAGGCATTTTTTGCTTGGCACGCCACTTGCTTATGCAAGCTGGAGGTGCTACATGAAAAACGTAGACATAGAAATAATACCCAGACTCGTTAAAAACTCAGAACTATCTTTAGAGGACGCTATCATCATGCTTTGGCGGCATCTATATGAACATGCCCCCTACTACGGCATGGGACTGCTTGATGAGGACCAGCGAAGCGATTTTTTGCTGAGCATACATCAACGCTTCGGCACTTTTATTACAAGCTTTTCTGAAGAAAAAAGCTCGTTTAATACCTATCTCAACGCCTACATACGCAATAGCATAAAAAGCTGGTTACGAGCCAATGTTATGTCAATGGCGAGCGAACAAACGCTCGTCTCTGAAAACAAACAAGCCTTTGAAATCTCTTCGGAGCAATATGCAAGCCCGCAAGAAAAACAATCACTACAGCCAGCAGCTTCTCCCTGCAGTACAAAGAAAAAAAGTCAAAAAAGACTTATAGCCGAACGAACTGCCATTATCTTATTGCTAAAAGCTAGCTATGATGTAAGCGATGAAATTATCGCAACCATCTCCCAATACACAAACATCCCCACAGAAAAACTATTAGAAATGATACAACACATAAAGTCTTCTCTTACAAAGAAAAAAGAGAGGCAGAATGAACTGATAAAGAAAAGAGATACCGCATATTTTTTTCATCGTAAGTATTCCATTCTGTTGCAAGACACTACTATACATGATTGCAAAAAGGCTCATGTTAAAAAGCTATATGAAAGTTATACTACTCGCTGGAAAAAATACAACGAGCTTCTTGCAACAAAGCGATTATGCTCTCCTTCAACAGAAGCGATTGCACAAGAAATGCAAATAAGTACCCGGCAGGTATACTATTACATAAAACACGTTCTAAATAAGCAAATAGATTTTGAAGATGCTAAAGAAAAGAACACTAACAAAAGCTAATGGACGCAAACAGGAGTATTGTATATGATTATGAACATGAAATTATATTTAGCTAGTAGTAATCGCCATAAACAAATTGAAATGCAACAGCTTTTGCCCAATTTCAAAATTTGCATACCAGCTGATGATGGAATTTCATTCAATCCGGCAGAAACAGGCAAAAGTTTTGCAGAGAACAGTCTTATAAAAGCATGCGCGTTATGGGACATTATTCATGAACCCGTCATTGCCGACGATTCTGGGCTTTGTGTTACAAGTTTGCATGATGCACCAGGAATTTTTACCTCTCGCTATGCAGGCGCGGACTACATGCAAGGGCGACCTGACGGCATAAAAATCTCCCAAGCTGAGCAAAATCGTCTGCTTATTGAGCAGGTGAATGCGCTTAATACAACTGACCGCAGCTGCCGCTATATCTGTGCGATGGTGCTATTACTCAACAAAGACCGCTATTTTGTAGCACAAGAAGCCTTTGAGGGGGAACTAGTTGCTACAATAGGAGATGCAGCCGGTAATGGGGGCTTTGGCTATGACCCTATCGTATACCTACCGCAATACGCTAAAACGGTTGCAGAAATCAGCACAGAAGAAAAGAACGCAATCTCTCATCGAGGAAAAGCGGTTCGTGCTATTTCTTCAATTCTACAGAGCTTGCAGTTATAAAATTTTTTTTATAAAAAAGTGTAAAGTTTATGCCTAATCCTGCCGATCATATTAGTGATAAGTTATACGCTAACAGCCTTCGTCGAAGGCTGTGTATAATAAGTCACCGTAAAAGGAAGCTGATGTAGCCTTGTAATACAGAAGTTTCCTTTTACACCCCCGACAAAAAGGATTTTGTCGGATACCATTTCCATGGAGGAAACATTATGGTCATTAACCACAACTTGTCAGCACTCTACGCAAGTAGAGAAATGGGCGTAACAAATCTGCGTCTAAACAAAGGCATGGAGAAGCTTTCATCAGGCGAGAAAATCAACCGCGCTGGTGATGATGCTTCAGGACTTGCTGTATCAGAAAAAATGCGTAGCCAGATTCGCGGCTTAAACAAAGCTTCAGAAAACGCACAGAACGGTATCAGCTTCATTCAGGTAACTGAAGGTTATCTGCAGGAGACGACGGATATCATTCAGCGCATTCGTGAGCTTGCTGTACAGTCTGCTAACGGTATTTATTCTGATGAAGACCGTATGCAGATTCAGGTTGAAGTATCACAGCTTGTAGCTGAAGTAGACCGCATTGCTTCCCAGGCACAGTTCAATGGCATGAATATGCTTACAGGCCGCTACGCTCAATCAACAGGCGAAAGCGTTTCTGGAGCTTCCATGTGGTTCCATATCGGAGCAAACATGGATCAGCGTATGCAGGTATTCATCGGAACTATGACCGCAGCTGCGTTAAGCCTGAGAGAAGAGAGCGACGACTCTTCTATGTCGTTGACAACGCCGGAATTGGCCAACCGCGCAATCGGTACGCTTGATGAAGCGCTGAAGAAAATCAACAAACAGCGTGCAGACCTCGGTGCCTACCAAAACCGCATGGAATATGCAGTAAAAGGTCTGGACATCGGCGCAGAAAACCTGCAAGCGGCAGAGTCTCGCATCCGCGATACCAATATGGCAGCACAGATGGTGGACTTCACAAGAGACCAGATTCTTACACAGTCTGGTACTGCAATGCTTGCACAAGCGAACGCGCAGTCACAAAACGTCTTGTCTTTACTTCGATAGTGCAGTATAATCGTTTACAGAAAGAGGTAGTAATGCTTCTTTCTGTAAACGAGGTGGAACTATAGTTCCGAAACAGCTGTGCTGTCGTAAAGACAGTAATTGTGTGGTGTTTGCTTACTTCTTTGTGTTACCCTCTTTTCAAACACCCACAAAAGCGTTACCTTAGTTTGTGCGTAGGCAGACTTAGTTCTTTGACAGAGCCTTCTATGAGGTTTGAGACAGTATGGGCGGTTGTTATATCACTGTTTATAACAACGGCTCCTGCTGATGGGTCTACAATGCTGGTAAATAGGCGCATTATTTACTAGCTTCCCGCTCAGACAGGACATACAGCATGAAGCTGTATTGTGAAAAATCATGGAGGGCATAAATATGATTATCAATCACAACATGAGTTCTTTGTATGCGAACCGCACGCTTGGCGTGAACAACGCACAGCTGATGGGGAACATCGAAAAGCTCAGTTCAGGTCAGCGCATCAATAAGGCTGGCGACGATGCATCAGGTCTGGCAGTATCTGAGAAGATGCGCAGCCAGATTCGCGGTTTGAACCAGGCTAACAGGAACATTGAAAACGGTGTTTCTTTTATCCAGGCAACTGAGGGCTATCTGCAGGAGACTACAGACATTCTTCAGCGCGTCCGCGAACTTGCAGTACAGTCAGCGAACGGAATCTACTCTGACGAGGACCGCACGCAGATTCAGGTTGAGGTTTCTCAGCTTGTTGCCGAAATCGACCGCATCGCTTCACAGGCGCAGTTCAACGGCATGAATATGCTTACCGGTGGCTTTGCAGAGGATTCTGCCTCTGGACGCGTCATGCAGTTCCAGATTGGTGCAAACGTTGACCAGAACGCTCGTGTATACATCGGCACAATCACCGCACAGGCTCTTGGACTCCGCGGAGCTCAGGGTACTGACGAGCAGATTGGCATCTCTTCACCTGACACGGCAAACATGGCGATTGCAACCATCGACAACGCTCTTTTGACTGTGTCAAAGCAGCGCGCAGATTTGGGTGCGTACCAGAACCGCTTTGAGATGGCTGCACAGGGCATTGGAGTTGCCGCCGAGAACCTTCAGGCTGCTGAATCTCGTATCCGCGATACAGATATGGCATCTGAGATGGTTGAATACACGAAGAACCAGATTCTTACACAGTCTGGCACGGCAATGCTCGCACAGGCTAACAGCCAGTCACAGAACGTGCTTGCGTTGTTACGCTAAAACCGTAGCTTCCTAAAAGAGACTTCTGGATGTCGTCTTTTTGACGGAAATTGCGTAAGTGGGAGGGGTGCGCCCCTCTCCCACTTTGTTTCAGGAGGAAACGCCCTATGAACGTTAATTCAGTCGGGCAGAATTTGGCAATGGATGGCCACTTAAAAGTTAACTTCGGAGCAGCAGCTGTTATACGGCAGAATAATGCCGCCACCGCGTCTACAAAACAACCGGTTGCAGAGGCGGAAATGCCGATGGCAGATGCAGCCCATGTGGTACAGAACATTACCGAAAACATTGCCCAAATAAAGGAAGATGTTCGACAGCTACAAAAGCTTTCGGATGTGGTAATGGGACGAAAGGTTCAGTTCACGGTGAATCACGAGCTGAACCAAGTCGTTGTAGCAATCGTAGACCCATCGACAGATACGGTCATTAAGGAGATTCCATCGGCTGATATACAGAAATTAAAGGCCCGCATCAGAAAGACCATCGGTCTTTTGTTCGATGAAATGATTTAATTTGCTGCTAGAAGCCTATGACTAATTATGGCTGATATTTCAATACCTGGCGTCAGTAACAAATATAAAACGAATGAATATATTGATGCACTGATAAAAAAAGAGCGCATTCCACTCGAACGGGAGCAGGAAACGCTTGACAGGTATAAAGAGCAGCAAAGTGCTTGGCGGGGAGTGAACCAGAAAATGAGTGCACTTCGGGAGAGCACTAAAGCTCTTTACTCGTTTGATAATCCGTTCAACAATAAGTTGGCGTCGTCATCAGACGAAAATGCAATTACTGCGGAAGCCGGACGAGAAGCAGCTTATGAGTCTATAAAAATTGATGTAATTAAGCCGGCAACGGCAGACCGTTTTTTATCTGACGAATTAGGAAAAGACACAACGGTCCCGAAAGGTACTTATACGTTTGAGGTTGCAGATAAAACGCTTTCCTTTAATTGGAAAGGTGGAAAGATTGCAGACTTCATCACTTCGCTCAATAGACGTGGTACAAATCTTGTAAAAGCATCGCTTGTTGGTGTAAGTAACGACAAAAAAAGTCTACTCATAGAATCTCTTAAAACTGGTAATGAATCCAATCTTGTATTCCGAGATGCAGCGCTTTCCTACGCGCTTAAGATTGGGCTAATCGAAAAAACAAAAGCTGAAATCACTGAATTTGGTATGGATAAGGGAGAGTTTTCTTATCCGCCGGAAGAAAATATATTGCCCGCTGTAGAGCAAGATGGTATGCCAGCTATGACTACCGACAATGTGGAGATACTAGACGGAAGAATTATACTCCCCCCCCGCAGCGGTTTTTCCATTCCCGTAACGCAAAGCCTGCTTGAGAACGAAGGCGAACGTCTTGAATTTACTTTTTTAACCGAGGCTGTTGAAGATATAACAGAGGAACTGAACATACGTCGTACTACCCGTCCGGAGCTTCCCGATGCGGGTATTGCAACATTTGAAGAAATAACCGTACAAAATAATCCAAGTGAAACAACGCTTCCACCAGTCCCCACTGAACCGCTAGAGCCAATTACAGGGGCCGCAGACTTTTATGTACACAACAAAGATGGCAGTGAAATTAAGCTGAATACAGAAAAGCTAACTACAGATGGCGTTACAGGTGAAAAGAAAATATCGCTTGCACTTGCAGAATATCCCGACATCGATAGCATTGTTGTACGCAACCGTAATACGGGTGAAACGCTTTCTATTTCAAGTTTCATGGCATTTGATGAAAAAAAGAATCTCGGCTACTCTCCCCTACACCCTGCAAGTACAGCAGGAGATGCAGTAATTAAATACGAAGGCATTACCATTACCCGTCCTACAAATAAAATTGATGACATTGTGCCACATGTAACATTCAATGTTCATGAAGCAACAGAGCGTACAGCGACCATAAAAATAGAGCCTGATAAAGCTTCAGCGAAGGATGCGCTCATACAATTTGTTGGTAATTACAATCAGCTTATTGCAGAAATGAATATATTAAGCCAAAACAAGCCTGAAATTGTTACTGAACTTGATTATCTTTCAAATGATGAGCAGGAAGCGGCAAATCAGCGGCTTGGTATGTTTGCCGGTGATTTTTCACTCACCAACAGTAAATCCTCAATGCAATCAATTGTAGCTGCAAACTATAACTGGTCTGATGCGGCAGAAATTACTATGCTATCGCAAATAGGTATTTCTACACGAGCAAGCGGAAACGGTGGTGGTTCTTATACAGCAAGCCAACTACGCGGTTATCTTGAAATAAATGAGCGGCTTCTCGACCAAAAACTTGAAGGCGAACTCGATGCCATTAAAAATCTATTTGGTTATGATAGTGATGGAGACCTTATCGTCGACTCTGGCATCGGTTACGCACTCGACAAGCAGCTTACAGCATGGGTCTCTACGGGCGGTATCATCGCCAACAAAGATAGAGTGCTTGCACAGCGTATAACTACATCAGAATCAAATATTCGCAAGCTTGAGTCTCAGCTTGATACGAAGGAGCAACAGCTGAAGGAACGTTATGGGCAAATGGAAGGTACGCTGAACAATTTACAAGCCCAGTCTAATACAATCAGCAGTTTTGCTAACAGCGGAAGACAGCAGCAATAGCTATAAGAGGGAGATATAAATGGATTTTTATGTAAATGGTAATAAAATCGATATAACGCTTGAAAACGAAAAAACAATCGGTGACATCTTACGCGCTTTTGAAGAAGAGTGCTCGAAAAATAGTGCAACTACTATTAGTATTTTTGTAAATGGGAAGCAAGTGCTTGCTGATAATTTCGATACTATAGCGAGTCAAAAGCTCCTTGAAGATACAAAATTTGAGCTTGGCATTGTGACCAAACAAGAAATCGCGGAAGCTTTTCAGCAAGAAGCGATTACCTGTCGAGAAATCGCTACAAAGCTAGAACAAATACCTACACAACTCCAAAGTGGGAAAGATAAAGAAGCGAATGTTATTATCAATCAGCTAGCAGATATTATTGATACTATCTGCCATACAACTTCGCTTTCAACACTTTTTCCTGATGCCTATGGGAAGCTTTGTATTGGCGAAAAAGCAATTACAGATTTTTTTGCTGATTTTGCCACAATTCTTACAGATTTTGAACATGCACTACAGGCAAAAGATACTGTCCTAACGGGAGACCTTGCGGAATATGAAATAAGTCCGCGTCTTATCGCCTTTGCAGATGCAATGGAGCAAACAAAATGAATGGTTCACCTATAGACGCTCGAAATCAACTAAATCCGATTACGCTCATTGTTGTTGTTCTTATCATTTTTGTTGTGCTTTTTGGTGTCTATCTTATCGCTAAAGTTATTACGGATTACAAAAAATCCGCGGCATATTTAGAGCGACAAAAACAGAAGCCGACAAAAATAGACGCTGTTAATGAGACGGCAAAAATAGCACATTTGCTTAAGGAAGAGCGTGATTTACTCTGGCGAATTTGCAAAAAGCATCCTACACCAAATTTACGCTTCCTTCTGCGGGACCCAACAACACTAGAGCCATTTTTTAGGGAAGAATTTGATTACCTTGATGAAACCGATAATGAAAAAGGAAAAAGTTTCCTTTTTTCTCTGCGGCATAAAATCAGGGATTTCTTTACACCTACAGAAAATATGAACTCATCACGAAAAATAGCAGTCGATACAGAGCTCACGTATACTGCTTCACGTGGTGTGCACTATAAGCTAAAGTTGATAGAAAAGCAGCCTGATACGCTTGTTTTAAGTCTGCCAAAAGCAATGATTGACAGAAATGACATACCTAAGCCGCTAGAAAAAATCCAGCTTATTTTTATTCACAAAAGCGGAAATGCCTTTCAGATGGATACTCGTGTAGTGCGCTATCAGGCTGATAAGACTGGCTCACAGCAAATGTTTGTTACTCATTCGGAGAATATCGTATCTTTACAGCGCCGACAAATGGAGCGTATGGATATTGAGCAACCATGCCTTTTCGCTTCTGTAACAGTAAAAACAATAGACGCTGGCAAGAACTCAAAAATTGAGTATACGCCATCGGAGAATCAACATAAAGGAACGCTTCTCGATATTTCAACAGGTGGTTGTAGAATTACAACGACAATGCCTATAAAGCCGGAGCAGTTTATCTTTATTCGTGGAAAGTTAAATGCTCACGATGAAGATGTTGCCATAGGCACAATTATCAGGACGACAAAACGACTTGATGGACTTTTCATACTTCATATTCGTTTTGTGAAAATAGAGCTTGCTGTAGAGAATCGAATTCATGCGCTTGTATGTAATTACACAGAGCCGGATTTAGAGTTTCTATCTTGACGATAAACCATTATTAAGGTATTCTTTAGCGATATGAAAGTACTGGAATTACAGTCAATCCAACGAGAAGAATTTGGATTATATTACAGAAAACTTTTCACAGCCGAGGTTGTTCTCGAACTACTTTCTAAGACTATTAAAGCTCCAGTTTCATTTATTATTGAGACAAGCCCTTTGGGAACAAAGACCATTGATGTTGATATAGATGCTAATAATCTTCTGAATTATCCCTTACTTCCTGTTAGGTCAGCGATAAAAAAGTTTATACAAGAGCTTGACGCGCAGGGTGTTTTACCGTAAGCCATGACCTTTATCACTCATTCTGCAGAAGAAACAATTGCGCTCGGTAAAAGAATTGGCGCAAAGCTACAGGCTGGTGACATCATTGCAATGCAGGGGACGCTTGCTGCAGGAAAGACGACTATTACAAAGGGAATTGCTACAGCGCTCGGCATAACTGAGACCATTACAAGTCCTACTTTCTGCCTTATTTCCGAATATGATGGCGAAAATGTTACGTTGCCATTATATCACATGGATGTATATCGGCTTGATGGCGCAGAAGATTTTATCAATCTAGGCGTTGACGATTTGTTGTACGGTAAGGGTGTGTCTATTATCGAGTGGAGTGAAAAAATTATGGCGGAGCTACCGAAGCGAACAATTGTATTGCGCCTAGAGCCAATGGGAGAATCTAGCGGCGACAGAAAAATTACGCTTGAAAATTGGCACTACGGAGAACTATTGTGAAAGCATTGGCAATAGACGCAGCTTCTTCCAGCCTTGTAGTTGCAGCACGCAATGGGGCTAACACGGTAACGCTTTCGTTGGATATAGGTACCCGACAGTCAGAAAAACTGCTTCCTGCAATAGATTATGTACTTTCGCAAGTTGAGCTATCGGCAAGCGAGTTGGATTACACAGTGTTGTGTAAAGGTCCCGGCACCTTTACGGGGCTACGACTAGCTTTCTCTGCGCTAAAAGCCATTGAGCTTGCGCATAACGTGCCTATATATGGCATAGATAGTCTCACAGCATTTGCCTTTCCGTATAAAAGCTTTCCGAATAAAATTGTAAGCGTAATCGATGCAAAAAAAGACCAATTTTTTGCGGCTGTGTATCAAGGTGAAAGGACGCTGCTTGAAGCACAGGACACAACAATAGAAACAGTGCTTTCGCTTCTAGAAGCGCACGAAACGATTATTACAACCGGTCCAGACGCGGCAGTGTTTGCAGCTGCACTCAAAGCAAAAAATAGTACACTTACCATCACTTACGTTGAAAGTCCGCTAGCAGCAACAGATGCCTTATTTATGCTTGCAGAAGAAGCGGTAGAAAAAGAAATGCCGCCCCTTCAAGATTATGAAGGACCGGCATATCTACGAAAGAGCGAAGCCGAGCTTTCTCTCGAAGCCCGCTCTAGTTTGTAAGTAGCTTGGAAAGCGCTTCAAGCGTTGCTGAGCCAGCGGCAGCTTCTTTATTCTGGCTTTGTATCGCGTTGAATACTTCTTGCCGGAACACTTTTACGTCCTTAGGGGCTTCTACACCGACCTTCACCTGGTCGCCTTTAATTTCGATAATTGTAAGGGTAATGTCGTTGCCGATTTTTATCTTCTCGTCAACTTTTCTGGACAAAATAAGCATTAGCGCTTCCCCTCTTTTAGAGCCTTGATGATGTTATGCTTCGTCGTCCACCGCGCATCGGGAAGAATAACCTGTAGCGCCTGCTGATTCTTACGGTTAATAACGAGCGGGCCTTGTAGATTCGCAGTTACCGGCCCGCCGCTTGCGGGAACGGTAACAATCGCAAAGACAATAACGTCGGCTGGAGAGTCAAGCTCGATTTCAGAAAGCATTTTGTCGTCAACATCAAGCTCATAGTCTTTCGCAATCAAGAACGGGTCAACGACAATAAATGCAAGCCCCTTTTCGTCCAATGATTGTAGCCAGAAAAATGGCTCGTATTCGGCTTCTATAAGCGCATATTTGTGATATTCTTCAAAACCAAACAGCCCGTTCGGAAACGTAAGAATATGCTCATCTGAAACGCTAACCGTCCCCATCGTCTTTGTTTGTACTTCCATAGCAGAAAATCCCCTCTAGCTTATCGCAGATAATTAAGCAGCGTCGATGAATACATCTTGCCCGCATTGCTGAGCGTAGCCTGTTGCGTCTGCTCTAGCAATTTTTCGTCTATAAGCGCCTGTGTAATATCCAAGTCACCTTCACGGCTAATCTGCCCGTTTACGTTAAGCGCCGTTGCACCATTGCGCAGGATGTCGTTTTGTAGCCGCTCGTATTCAGAGCCGCTTTTTGCCACACGCGCCGTAAGCGTATTCAAGCCGCTATCGAGGCTCGCAAGCACGCGCCCGCCGATAGCTTCGCTGTCACCAGTAAGCATGGCGTTGCGCAGCGCAATCACGCTGTCGAAGAGCGAGCCACCGGAGACGCGCACGCTGTCGCCAAGGTTGTAGGGAGGAAGCTGCGTCTTGTCTTTGATGATGCCGAGCTCATTCAGTGCGCTTCCGCTCACGTCTTCAAGCCAGAGCTGGCGCGCGTCGGTCGTCTGGAAATTCAAGCCGCCGGAGACGGGGTCTACGCTCGCCTTTACGGCGGCGCCGCTTGCGTTCACCTTGGAGACGAGCGCGAACACGTTGTCGCCCGCGTCAATCACGATGCGCGTGCCGTCAATGCCGATGACGGCATCTTCCGCCGCCTGCCAGCTGGTAGCGTCGCGACCGCCGAACAGTCGCTGCACCTCGCCCCAGAACGTGCGGTTCCCCGCATTGTCAACGGAGATGTACTGGTTCTCGTCGATTTCCACGCGGTTCACGTCGATGGTGCCGTTGTAGCGCACGCTCTGAATGAGCGGCACCGAGGCGCCGGGAACGGCGCCCAGCTCCACGTCAAAGGCGCGGGTCGTGGTGTTGGTGCCTGCAAAAATCGACGTGCCGTCGGGGCCGACCGCGTTGGCGTTCTGCACCAGCGCCGACAAAAGCTCGTTCACCTCGCTTGCCATGTTCACGTAGTCTTCCTGCGTGTAGATGCCGTTGGCGCCCGTAATGGCAAGCTCGCGCACCCGCTGCATAATCTCGATGCTGTTAGTCATGTAGCCTTCGCGGTAGGCGAATTTATCCGTGAGCGCGGCGGCGTTTTTTTCGTAGGTGTCCATGCGCGAGAGGAACGACTGG
>ERZ842401.5790-NODE-5790-length-13508-cov-26.709507_pt1 | contig 13508 bp, 14 predicted proteins | sample MGYA00521270_ERZ842401 | MGnify/ENA primary metagenome ERZ842401 (study PRJEB31892, sample SAMEA3878208) | bioreactor metagenome | biome: Moose rumen | place: Sweden | collected 2011-10 | study: EMG produced TPA metagenomics assembly of the PRJEB12797 data set... | reverse complement strand
GATTAAGAAATTGTACAAGAAAACTTATCTTGACCAGTAAGTTTTTTTGCAACTTGACTAGTCAAGAACCTAAATTTTTAGAGATAATAATACTCTTGAATGAAGTTTTTGCTATATCATATTTATGACGAATAAGGGGTTTTAACTAACAGCAATGAGTGTAAAAGATAAGAGAAGAAGTATAAAACAAAAATTACAGCGAGTCGGATTTGCTCCTGAAGATTATAATTCTGATTCTATAAAGTTTTTATCAGGTGAAACTTTTTTTGTACTTCAGTTGTATGAGAATGCAAATGATTATTATAGATTGTTGCTTCCAAATTTTTATAAAGTTAATAATAAATTCGTAGATAAAATTCTTCAAATAATTAATTTCATAAATTGTCAATATAGATGTATAAAAATACTTTATTTGCATGAGGAATTATGGGTATCTGCAGAGATATTTTTTGAATCAGAGGAATTATTTATTAAGAAACTGAATGATTTAATTCGTATATCAAAAGCTAGTGCTTTGGAGGTTCTTGATTCCATAAATAAGGAACTCAGCTAATGACAGATGATATCTCTGAAAAGAAAAAAGAGCTTGGTCTTAAATATACTATAAGTTATGCGATTTCTGTAGTTATATCATATTGGTTTTCATATTCCAATTTATTTAATTCTAATGAGAATTTTAGAAAAATTGCTTTACCTTTGTTAAATTTATTGCCGTTATTGATAGACAAAATTATAAAAAAAATTATACAACAATATCTTTATAATGAGCGAAATAAAAAACAAAGTAAAAGTGAAAATGATTTAAAAGAAATTTTAGCAGATCCAAATTTATCTCAGGACATGAAAGTTGATTTTCAGAACAAACTTTCTGAGATGTATAAAATGAAAATTGAAATGAACAAGAATGATTTGTTAAAAGTTAATAATCAAATTACGGATTTAGAAAAATAAATTTTATGAACAAAGAAAAAAACACAAGTCGTATAGCTAGAAATACACTAATGCTCTATTTTCGCCAGATACTCATCATGGCGGTGTCGCTCTATACCGTGCGCTTCCGTGCTGAATGTGCTCGGCGCGGAAGATTATGGGATTTACAATGTCGTAGCGGGTGTTGTTACGATGTTTGGCTTTTTGTCTGGCGCAATGGCTACGGCACGATAAAGCTGTTTTTTTGCCATAAGAAAAAAATGATTTTATGTATTTGTTTTAACCTTTTGAGTTAGTAACTAAAAGTACTGTGTGAGAATAATGGTTAATAATATTACTAAATTAAAGAAAAACTACTGTGTAGGATGTCGTTCCTGTGAGCAAAGCTGTCCGAAATCTTGTATCTCTATGAGAGAAGATAAAGAGGGGTTTATCTTTCCGCATGTTAATGAAAATTGTATAAATTGTGGACTTTGTGTAAAGAACTGCCCGATTCTCACTCCGTATCAAAATAAAACATTCTCAATAGAACGCTATGCAATTATTTCAAAGAATAAAGCTATTTTAAATAATTCTAGCTCTGGAGGGGCTTTTGCCGGTATTGCAGATTATATATTGAATAGCAATGGCATTGTTTTTGGAGCGGCATACGACAAGGATTTGAAAGTAAAGCAAACTGCGGTAACAGATAAATCTGAACTTTATAAAATACAAGGTTCAAAATATGTAGCTTGTAATACAGAAAATAGTTTTTCTCAAGTAAAGCAATTTTTAGATAACGGTAAAAAAGTCCTTTATGGAGGAAATCCGTGTCAAATAGCAGGTCTCAGAACCTTTTTGGAAAAGAACTATGACAATCTTTATACAATGGATTTGATTTGTCACGGAGTACCAAGCGAAAAATTATTTCAGCGATATTTGGAATGGGTAGGAAAGAAAACTCACGGCAAAGTGATTTATTATGGCTTTAGAGATAAAGATATTGCAGGGTGGAGTTGTGGCGGCAAGACTCTTATTAAGACTAAGACTAAGACTAAGACTAAGACTAAGGTCATAGAAGGCATTTGCGACCCGTATTATGCGGCTTTTTTGAGATGTGAAACATACCGAGAGTCTTGCTATACATGTCCTTTTGCAAAAAGTAATAACAGAATTGGTGATATTACAATGGGAGATTTTTGGGGTACTGATAAGGATTATCCGAGCATTCCTTCTAAAAATGGTATTAGTTTCTGTACAATAAATACTGAACAGGGAAAACGTTTGTTTGAATCTGTAAAAGACTTTTTCGATGTCTATGAAGTTCCTGCTGATGAAACTTTAAAGGTGAATATTGCTTATAACCAACCAAGTTTAAGACCTGAGGTACGTTCAACAATTTACAACAATATTGATAGCGATTTATTTTCTTTTTTTCGCAAGTTCAGATATGAGAAGTATCCTATTTTAATAGTCAAAAAAGCTGTTAGAAAAATTTGTCCATCTTTTATATGGAACTTTTTAAAATACCTGCTAAAAGGAGCAAAATAAATGGAATCCGTCTCAAATAAGAAACGAATTGCAAAAAATACAATTATGCTCTATTTTAGGCAACTGCTTATACTTTGTGTAAATTTGTACAGTGTAAGAGTTGTTTTAAGCTGTTTAGGTACAGTGGATTATGGTATTTACAATGTTGTGGCAGGTGTTGTAACAGCTTTTAACTTTTTAACAATCGCAATGAGTGCTGCAACACAACGTTTTTTCAGTGCTTGTATTGGTGAAAATAATTTTGAAGCATTACGCAAAACCTTTTGTATTACGTTAGAAATATATATCTTATTATTGCTTGTAATTGTAGGAATAGGAGAAACTTTTGGATTATGGTTTGTAAATAATAAATTGATAATCCCTAGCGAAAGATTACAAGCTGCAAACTTTTTATTTCACTTTGTAATTTTGTCTTTTTCTGCAAATATGCTTTCAGCTCCCTTTATGGCATTGATAATTTCTCACGAGAATATGAGAATTTATGCAAGTGTGAGTGTAATAGAATCTGTTTTAAAACTTATTATTGTATTTTTGCTATTGCTTGTTACATTTGATAAATTGATATTATACGGAGCTCTTCTAGCTTGCATTTCTATTTTTGTTTCTCTTTCATATATTATTTATTGTAAAAAAATGTACAAAGAATGTGTGTTTCAGTTTTCTTTTGATAAAAAAATATTTTCTGATGTAATATCTTTTAGCGGTTGGTGCTTATTCGGAACTTGCGCAGGTATTGCAAAAAATCAGATAACAAATGTTCTATTAAATATGTTTTTTGGTCCAGCCGTCAATGCAGCAAGAGGAATTGCATATAATGTTAATAATGCTGTAATTAGTTTTAGCTCTAATTTTAATATGGCAGTGCGACCACAGATAATAAAGACATATTCTGCAAATGAAAAAAACACAACATTTGATTTAGTATTTCAAAGTACAAAACTTTCATGGCTATTGCTTTGGATATGTATGCTTCCACTTTTTTTAGAAATGGAATTTGTATTGCGTTTATGGCTTAAAGATATTCCAGAAATGACAGTTGTTTTTACCCGTCTTATTCTATTTGAGGTTTTGTTTGATTCAATAAGCTATCCTTTACAGTCATTGTCTCAAGCAAGCGGAAAAATGAAGTTGTATCAGTCCGTCGTTGGTGGGACTTTATTATTAAATTTGCCATTTGCATACATTGCATTAAGAGCTGGTTACAGTGCATATACTGTACAAATTATTGCAATTATCATTGCATTTGTGGCATTGGTTTTACGAATTATAATAAACTCATATCTGACAGGATTATCAACAATTTTGTTTATAACAAAATCGATTTGTCCTTGTATCGTTGTTTCTCTTTCGTCTTGTTTAGTCCCTATTATAGCACATAGCTTTATTTCTATAGATTTTATGCGAGTGTTTGTCGTTATTCTTACTTCTATTTTAACAACGATTTTTTTCGGATATTTATTTGCTTTAAATAAAGCAGAAAAAGCTAAAGCAAAAAATATTTTATTGAAGATAACAAAAGGAATGACTCTATGATAATTTCTAAGTTAACAAAAATATACATAAAACTATATATTCGATTATTTGGTAATATCAAAAATCAGATGTTTTCAAACCGCTTTTTGAATTTCTGCAAAACAAAACTTGGCATTGAAGTTGGATATGGTTCTTATGGATATTTAAATTTTCCTGCTGGAACAAAAATTGGCAATTATAACTCTATAGCAGATGGTGTCAAGTTTTTGGCAGGAAACCACCCAATGAATCATGTTTCTACAGCAGCTTGTTTTTATAATCCAGCACTAAAACTTGTTAGCAAGAAATATGATATTGAACGAAAACATCTTGAAATAGGGAATGATGTTTGGATAGGGCAAAATGTACTTATTACAAATAAGTGTACTAATATTCCTAATGGGGTATGTATTGGTGCAGGTTCTATTGTAACAACTACCCCCCCCCCCATATACAATTATTGCAGGGAATCCTGCTCGTGTTATAAGGAATCGCTTTGATGACGAAACTATTGAGTTACTTGAGAAAAGCGAATGGTGGAAACTTGATAGCAAGTTTTTACTAGGCTATTTAGATTTTATGGATAATCCAAAGAAATTTGCTTTGGAAATTATAAAATTAAGAGATGAAAAGTAGTTTGGAGAAGTTGAGAGACATGAAAACAAATATTTGTCTGTTTGGATTGAGCTTATTTAATGGAAACAAAGGGTGTGAAGCTCTTGCTTATGCGTTTTTAGATATGTTGTCTGAAATAGCTGTGGCAAAAAGTACGAAATTTAATATTTTTCTCTTTCAGATTTATTCATCTGATAGTTTTCCTGAACTTCCAAAAGAATGGAACAATTTGGATATTGAGTGTTTTAGGGTTAGTCATCGTTCTCAAAAGCAGCGAAAACTATTAAAAGATTCTTTAAAGAAAGCAGATATTGCATTTGATTTTACAGAGGGAGATAGCTTTACAGATTTATATGGGCTGCGTAGATTTATTTCTCAAACATTAGTAAAAACTATTGCTATCAAAAATAAAATACCTTTTGTTTTAGGTCCTCAGACTTACGGACCTTTTAAAACTCTTTTTTCTAAAATATGGGCTTCTTGGATTGTAAAAAAGGCTTATGAAGTATTCTCAAGAGATGAAGAATCTGCAATGCTTTTAGAAAAAATGACTAAGAGAAAAGCTGTTATAACGACCGATATTGCAATGGCTTTGAAAGCAGAGGGGAATACTTTGCCTGTAACTGACAGAACACGGATAGGTATAAATGTTTCTGCTCTGTTATGGCATGGTGGTTACACAGGAAATAATCAATTTAATTTGACTGTTGATTACAAGAAATATATAAAAACTTTGCTTTGTAAATTGAGTGAGCAAAGAGATTATGAAATCTATTTAATTCCACATGTTATAGATACAGATTATGACTCTTGTGAAAATGATTTGAAAATCTGTAAAGAACTTCAGAGGGATTTTCCTAATTGTATTCTTTTTGAAAATTTACAGAATCCTAGTGAAATTAAAAATCTTATTTCACAAATGTCAGTTTTTACAGGTGCCAGAATGCACTCAACTATTGCGGCTTTTTCCACAGGAGTTCCTGTAATACCGTTTGCATATAGCAAGAAGTTTGAAAATCTATATGGGGCATTAGGGTATGAGTATGTAATAGATGGCAGAAAATTTGATACAGATGAAGCTGTTGAATTATCATTACGATATATCAGCAATAAGGAAGAACTTAAAGATTCTGTGCAAAAGTCCTACTTGATATGTAAAGAAAGACTTAATGTTTTTTCAGACTTATTAAGTAAGTTATTTTAATATCCCTGTATTTAGGAGTACATATGCAATTTTCTTGTGAACTATATAAACGTTTATCTGAGTTTTGTTCTGAAAAGCTTTATCTTTATGTACAAGATAAAATTACATTCGAAGACTTAAATTTGAATTATGCAATAGTTTGTAGCATTGTTCAAACATTACATCCTGATGAGCCGTGTGTAAACTGTACAGGTTGTCTTGATTTTAGATTTTACGGAGAAGTTTTAATAAAGGCTGTAAAAGAAAAAACTGACAAAGAAACAATAAAGCAATTGTTGTATTCACAAGCAAATGCAATTGTAGCTGATGAAATGTTGAATAATTTAGGAACTCAGCCAACTCAAAAAGATTTTAGATATAGTTTCTATGAAACTATTAAGAGCAAGATTTATCTTGATTTCAATATAATAGATAGTATTGAAAAAGATTTCCCCAATGGTAGTTTTTATGTAAGTGAAGATTATGATATTTTTTATTCTCCCATTCATTTAGAAGAAGTATACAGAATGAATAATGATGAATCTATGCGGACAAGGATAGAGACAATTAGAAAATTAAGTAAAAAACATGAAGTGCTAAATATTGATGATAAATTGACCTTTGTAACAGAAGATCCGATTTATCCCTATTATAGAGTTTTAAGAAACATAGGAATTTCACAAGCTGTTGAGAATGCAAGAACTGTAGAAATAAAAAAAAGAGACATTTTTTACAAAGAAAATGTAAATAAGGCAAAAACTATCAATAATTCTGGAGATGTTTTTTCTGAAATTCCTGTAGAAGAAATTGACTTTGAATATGAGAATTTGACTAAAGAGAGTGATATACGGAATGCGATTTTTTCTTTATATAGATTACTTGATGATTACTCATATTATCGAGATAGCAATAAACGAACTGTAAAAAGTTCAATTTATGATATAGAACATTTAATCTATGCATCTTGTTGTGATTATTTTATAACAAAAGATAAGAAATTGAAGCATAGAGCTGAACAAATATATAAAAAAATGAAATTAAATGTAAAAATTTTGGATTATGAAGAATTTAAAAAAATGGTCATAAAATAAAAACCTTTTGAAAAAATTTGTTTAGATTTGATGGTAAATATATGGACGTTTCAATAATTATCGTAAATTACAATACAAAAGAGCTTACTCGTAATTGTTTAAAATCTGTTTTTGAGCAGACAAAAGACCTCAATTTTGAAGTAATTATCTCTGACAACGGTAGTTCTGATGGTTCTGTTGAAATGATAAAGGCAGAATTTCCTCAGGTCATTTTAATTGAGAATAAAGAGAATCTGGGTTTCGGTGCAGCAAATAATCGTGGACTTGCTATTGCAAAAGGGAAGTATATTTTTTATTTGAACAGTGATACGGTTCTTTTGAATAATGCTGTAAAGATTTTTTTTGATTACTGGGAAAATACTTCATATAAATTAGGGGCTTTAGGTTGTGTGTTGTTAAATTCTCAGCTTCAAGAAATACATTCGTCTGGCTCATTTCCTTCATATAAGTCAGAAATAAGATCTCTTCGAAATTGTATATTAGATACAATTGGTCTTAAAATTTTTATAAAAAAAATTATTGGTTATGAAAATAAAATCGAAAAAAGAGGAATTGTTGATTATGTTATAGGAGCGGATTTGTTTATGTTAAATAATAAATTTGCAGTATTTGATGAAAGATTTTTTATGTATTATGAAGAATGTGATATGCTTTATTCTTTATATAAAAGTAATTATAAAAGCTTGATAATTGAAGGTCCTCAAATAATTCATCTTTGTGGAGGCTCAGAAACTTTGAAGTCAAAACGTTATTCCTTCAAAAAGAAGACATCCTTATTTTTTTGGGATTCTTGTTTAAAATATTTTGAAAAAAATAACAAAAAAAATGTTTGCTATTTTTTATTAAAAGCTTTTGTAAAATTTGTATATTTATTTCCTTCTAATTATATTTTTTATATTCAAAATCATAATTTGGTTGGTTTCTAATGACGTTTTATATATGTTTTTTAGCTTTCATAGCAATTTTATGTGGTCGTTATAATATAGTACAGGGAAATTATTTTCTCAGTAAGAAAATTGGTTATAAAATTGCTATTTTGTTCATAATACTTATTTCTGCGATGCGATTTAATATAGGTTATGATTGGTCAAGTTATTTAAACTATATTTATCCTGTTTATAATCCTCAATATTTTAAGCGGCTTGAACCATTTAATAGACTTATTTGTTCATTAGCAGGAAGCCTTCAGCAACCTTGGATTCTATTTACACTATATGCCATTATAACATATACTTTAATTGGTAAAACAATTTCAGATTTTAGTTGTGCCAAATATGAATCACTAATGATTTATATTTGTCTTTATTATCTTTCTGGATTAAGTACAATTCGTCAAGAAATTGCGGTAGCAGTTATTTTTTATGGATATAGATATATAAGAGAAAAAAAACTTTTCAAGTATTTTATTATATGTATACTTGCAATGTGTTTTCATAAAACAGCAATAATAGCCCTGATTTTTTATCCATTGTATTATTTAAAATTAAGTATTTGTATCTTATTATTGTTTTTTTTTGGAGTTTTTTTTAAATTTCTGCTACCCATATTAGTTGGTGCCTTATTACCAATGTTTTTATTCTATTTGGAACATGGTGGTATAAGTTCAAGTAGTGGAAATTATCAAAAAATATTTTATTTGCTACTTTTTGTTTATTCTTTTATTTTACATAAAAAAAAGGGTACTTACGTAGGATTCTTAAATATTTGCTCAATTGGTTGTATGTTACCTTTTATTTTAGGAGGGCATACAGGCGGAAGACTTGGAGAGTATTTTTTAATTTATTATTCACTTTTAATTCCAGAATGTAATAAACGCTTGAAAATAAAATATCGAGTACTATTTTTATTTCCTTTATATGTTTTCTTTTTTATGTATTTATATACATCTGTTCATGCAAATCATAGTGATGAATACGTTCCTTATAGATTTTATTTCTTAGAAAACTTGGATCAAGAATTAAGGTGATTTATGAATTTTATTTGTTGTATTTGAGCATATAATGTCCCTGAGTTATTGTCACGAAGTGTTGATAGACTAAAGTCTGAAAATTTAAAATTTTTGATTCATATGCAAAAATCTTGAGAAAAATCAAGTCAGGAAAAATAATGAAATTCTTGATAAAATTGATAGTGCTGTAAATTAAAGGATTGAGAATGAGAAGAATATGTTTGTTGTATCTAGGCAAAAGAGGTTCTGCAACTGTTGAGAATCTTGAAATTTGCAAAACTCTTGTCAGAGAGAACTATCTTTATGTCGTTCTTTCTCGGCAAATTGAAAATTTGCATGAGTATTATAAATTAAAAGAACAATACCCTAGGAATTTAGAAATTCTTGCGATTAATACATATAGTTCAAAGGTTGATTTCTTATTTAGGAGTATAAATATTTTCCGTTTTATCGAAATAGCATGGAAAATAAAAAAGCAAAAACTTGATTTTATTTATATCCAGATGATTACATATTGGGGTGCTATTCTTACAAATTTTTTAAGAAATCATAAAATTGTTACGGCTGTTCATGACCCTGAAATGCATGCAGGGGAAAAAGATATCTTGTTTGAAATATTGACGAAATTGTGTGTTCATAACTCATCAAATCTTGTGGTTTTTTCTTCTAAATTTGTTGATGTATGTTCTCGGAAATTTTCATTTCCAAAAGAAAAAATATGTGTACTAAAACTTGGTGGCTATTCATACTATAAAGCTGAAAGCTATGTTCAAAACAATTCTCCCGTAAAATTTAATAGGATTCTCTTTTTTGGACGCATTTCAGAGTATAAAGGTGTTGGTGTTCTCCTCGAGGCAATGAAAAAAATAAAACAAAATAATTCCGAGATTTTTCTTAGAATTGTAGGAAATGGAAGTTTTTCAGAAAAAGAAAAACTTTTAATTTCAGAACTTGGTGCTTCTGTGGAAGTTGTTAATAGGTGGATAAAAGATGAAGAAGTGGAATCTTTTTTTGAAAACATCGATTTTGTTGTACTTCCATATATAGAAGCCAGTCAGTCTGGTGTTGTTATGCTTTCTTACGCAATGGGAAAATCTGTTTTAGCTACAAATGTCGGTGCTTTAGACGAGCAAATAAATGAAGAAACAGGACTTCTTGTAGAATCTAATAACATAGATTCATTAATTCGTGGAATTAACAAAATGTATGAAAATGATTCATATATTAAAAAAGGTCAAAAAGCTTTTATTTATGCAACTCAAGAATGGACTTGGTGTAAACAAGCTGAAAAACTGTTGAATTTTATACAGTAATCTTTCCAATATCTTTCATTTTTAATTTCTATACTTCTTATTTTGGGTAATTTTATGAAAAAAATACTCTTTCTTTCTAATACAGCTAATTTCTCAAAATTCAACCGCCCTTATATGCGCTGGTTCAAAGAGCAGGGCTGGCAGGTGGATTATGCTTCAGCGGGCGAGGAGCAGGTACAGGATTGCGACAATCAGTATTCAATTTCAATTGCAAGAAGCCCGTTCAGTTTGAAAAACTTTCGTGCATTAAAAGAACTGAAAAAGTTGCTTGCAGAGAATCACTATGACATTCTCCATTGCCATACTCCGATGGGCGGTGTAATCGGTCGTCTTGCGGCAAAAAATCTCTGGCGTGAGGGCAAAATCAAAGTCATTTACACTGCTCATGGATTTCATTTTTACAAAGGTGCACCTCTTCTGAACTGGCTTTTGTATTACCCGATGGAAAAATGGCTTTCGCATTGCACAGATGTGATTGTAACGATAAACGAGGAAGATTATGAAAAAGCAAAAGAATCATTCTAAGATTTACAAAATCGACGGCGTGGGTGTGAACCTGTCAAGATTCCATTCTGTTTCGGCAGAGGAAAAATCTCGGCTTCGGGTGGAACTCGGCTATTCCGACGGAGATTTCTTAATCACGGTCGTTGCGGAGCTCAACAAGAACAAAAATCAAATTATGCTTGTTCAAAAAGCAAGAGAATTAAAAGCAATAATTCCGACATTGAAAATTCTATTGATTGGAAAAGAAACTCTTCCAATTGTGCGTGAATACGTCGAAAAGGAAAATCTTTTCGATATCGTTCAATTTTTAGGCTACAGAAACGATGTTGACAAACTTACGATGATAAGCGATATCGCTTTTTCTGCAAGTCTGAGAGAAGGGCTTCCTGTAAATATAATTGAGGCTATGGCGTGCGGAATCCCTGTTGTTTGCAGCGACAACCGTGGACATTGTTCGCTTGTTATCGACAAAGAAACTGGCTTTATTTTCAGTCCGAAATCTGAAAAAGAGATGACAGACGCAATCGTTTTGCTTTACAAGAATCCCGCGCTTCGCTCTGAAATGGGAAATCGCAACATAGATAGAGCAAAGTCCTTTTCGCTTGATATTGCGCTGAATTCCATGGCTGTTATTTATGGAGATTTGATTTCATTTTCAAAAGAATGAAAAGTGACTGTAAAAATAATTATTTCTATTGAAGAATAATGAATGCGTGCTATAATAAAGTTTAGGAGATGAGAGAATTGATTTCGGAAAGTTCGTATTGGAAAGATGAGTTATATAAAAACTATCAAACATTAGCTCATTTTATTACTCTAAAAAGAAGAAATGAACGCTCATTTATCAAAGCAGAAAAAGCTATTATGATGAGTGCGTATATAATACGAAAACTCAACGAAGCAACAAAGATACCGCCTAATTTTTTGAAAGATTCGATATGCTTAATTGAATACTCTGCAATAAATATGCACATAGATAAATATAATTCTCATCGAATTGATAGAAATTATAATCTTTCGAAAAGTTTAAAACATAATGACAAAATTGAGTTTTTTATCGACCAAATAATTCACAGTTTTGTTTTCTTTTTTATCATAGATGAAGTCAAAAATGAATTTACAATTCTTTTTAACTCTGACCGAACAAAAAAGAATTCTTTATTCGAAATTTCATTTGAAAAAATATTCGAGATTATTTTGAAAATCTCAGAAGGAGATGTAACAGATCGAAAAGAATGTCGAGATGAAAAAACTGGTGAAATGAAATTAAAAGTTGCAAAATATTCATATCCTAAAGGCTTTGATTTGAAGAAAATAGTACGGGACTCATTAAAAGGAAAAATTTATAAACGGGATAAAAATGTTGAATTTGATATACCAACAGTGGATTATGAATGAAAGAATTTTTTAAATTTTGAGTTCTGTAAATTAGCTAAACAAGATGAAAACAATGAAGGTGAGTAATTATGGCAAAACCATTTTTTGATTTTACATTACAAGCGACAAATAGAATTACAGAACTATTTGATTTAGTACATCCTATTGCTTTGAGTTATTGGAATATGAAGAGTTCTGTAATTGGTACAAATGAATTGCTTCCTGTTTCTCAATTATTATACAATAAAAGATATAATACAGCAGAAGTTGTTCATGGTGTAAATTTTAAGAAAGCATTTATTGATTTATCTTGGGATGATTTTAAAAATAATTTATCTTGGTTGCTATTAAATAGTTTGTTTTCTATTTATGAAGGGCATTTGAATAATCTTAAATCAAAATTTAGCCTATTAGACGATAAGGATATAAAAAATCTACAATTTCCAGAGAGATATGAGGAAACAATAGAGAAGATTCATAAAAAATCTTTTTCAGATACAATGGCTGTTTGCTTTTATACAAAATACAAAAGTTCAAAAAATTATCCGATAGTTTCTGTTGATAATTTATTAAAATGTTATCGATATTTTAAAGAACTTCGTAATTGCTATATACATAATAATATTGTTGCAACTGAATGTTTAAAAAAAGCATACGATGATTATATAAAAGTAAAAAGTAGTTTGGGAATAAAGGAAGAATTAAAAATAGATATTCCTGTTGTTAATTCTCCTGTAAAAGCCTACCTACGTGGGGTTATAGGGTTTTCTGATATCATATTAAAACTATTATATCATTTAGATGCTGAATTAATAAAGACAAATCTAGGAGAAAACTATTTTAAAGAGACTATAAATGCAAAATATAAAAAGAAGAAAGGTTTTAGTACAGATTCAGAAAAATGCGAAAAACAAATTAGTCATTTTTGTACAAGAGTAGGTTTTATGCAACCAGAAAATCCTTTGAAATTGAAGAAATACTTAATAGACAATGATTAGCATTATTAGATATTTTTAGTTATTAGCAAGATATTTTCCTGTATGTGTTGATATATTTAGAAAGATTTTGTTTTGATTTGCTTTTGTTTATCATTCTCCGTAAATTCCCGTTAAGTGTAGTTCGTGTAAAGAAGTTCACTCAAAACACATATTTTGTTGGTGCAAATATCAAGAAAACTGATTTCGTGCCACCTGTAGCTTTGGAGCAGGGATTGAAACAGACTATTGACTACGAGTTTGTGAATAAAGCTCAGGGACATACGTTCCGCTGCGAGTAATTTTCTAAACTTTCTCCTTGCGCTCGCCATATTTTATGCTAGAATAGAAAGCGGAGGAAACCTATATGGAACAAAAGGCGTTTTACAATCTTTCGTATGGCGTGTTTGTGCTAGGAACAAAAGCGGGCGACAAAATCAATGCGTGCATCACAAACACCTGCTTTCAAGCCGCCTCAAATCCTGTTCGGCTTGCCATTTCGTGCATAAACCAGAACCTCACTTGCCAGAT
>ERZ842401.5789-NODE-5789-length-13512-cov-6.554358_pt1 | contig 13512 bp, 9 predicted proteins | sample MGYA00521270_ERZ842401 | MGnify/ENA primary metagenome ERZ842401 (study PRJEB31892, sample SAMEA3878208) | bioreactor metagenome | biome: Moose rumen | place: Sweden | collected 2011-10 | study: EMG produced TPA metagenomics assembly of the PRJEB12797 data set... | reverse complement strand
GAGGTTGCAGTTGTTCATATAAGTAAAGGGCACACGGAAGCGCCGCAGCACCTTGCCGGTGGCGAAGAGGCCGCACTGGCTGTCGCGGAGCCTCATGCCGTTTTCGTCCGGGCGCTCGTCCCGGGGACCCCAGAGCAGCACGGGCACGTTCAGCGCCTTGGCGAGCCTCGCGCACTCGTACTCGGTGCCGAAGTTGGCGTGGGGCAGGAACAGCCCGTCCACCTTTTCCCGCTGGAATTTCTCGATGATCTTCTCCAGGCCCGCGTCGTCGTAGAGCAGACCTTCGTCATTGATGTCGTCGATGTCCACAAAGTCGATGCCCAGCTCTTTGAGCCGCGCGGCGGTGAGATTGCGGTATTCCACCGCGGCCGGGGCCGAGAAGATCGCCCGGCGGGTGGGGGCAAAGCCAAGTTTGATGCTTGCTTTCATTGTGTTCCTCCTTATGCCTTTTCTACGGCCTGTTTCCAGCCGTCGTATTTTTTGTTCCGGATCGTCTCATCCATCTGCGGCTCATAGGCTTTTTTCAGCCGGTCGGCGCTGAGGACGCTCTCATCGTAGAGTCCGACGCCCATCCCGGCGAGATACGCTGCGCCCATGGCGGACAGCTCCTCAGCCTTCTGCACGCAGATGCGTGCCCGGGCAGCGTCGCTCTGAAATTGCATCAGCCAGGGATTCCCCGTCGGACCGCCGTCCACGCGAAGCTCCGAAAGGCGAACGCCGGAATCGGCGCTCATGGCCTCCACGATATCCGTCACCTGCCAGGCGATGGAGGCGAGCCCCGCCCTGACGATCTCATTTTTGCCGGTGGTGCGGCTCATGCCAACCAGTACCGCTTTTGCGTCGTCTTTCCAGTAAGGGGCGCCCAGGCCGGAGAAGGCGGGCACCAGATAAGCCGTATCCTCCGGATTGGCGGCCTCCGCCATGGCAGCGGTGTCCTTCGCGCTTGCAAAGAGGCCCAGATCCTTCTGCAGCCAGGTGATGACCGCGCCGGCGTAGTTGATGTTGCCCTCCAGCACGTAGTCCACCCTGCCGCCCCGGCCCCAGGCCAGGGAGGTGACGAGGCCGCTTTGGCTCTCCTTGAAGTCCGGGCCGATATTCATCATGATGGAACTGCCGGTTCCGTAGGTGGCCTTGGCCATGCCGGGCCTCACGCAGCCCTGGCCGAAGAGCGCCGCGTGGGAATCGCCTAGCACCGCCCGAATGGGAACGGGACTGTCGAAGAAGCCGTTCAGAGTCGTCGCGCCGAAATCGCCGTCGGAGGATTCCACCTGCGGCAGAGCGGTAAGCGGCACGCCCAGGGCTTCGCAGATTTCCTCATCCCAGCGCAGGCTGTGGAGATTAAAGAGCTGGGTGCGGGAGGCGTTGGAAAAGTCGGTCTGGAACACCGCCCCTTCGGTCAGCTTATATACCAGCCAACTGTCGATGGTTCCGATGCAGAGCTGGCCTTCCTTCGCAAGCTCCGCCGCATGTTCGTTGTGCCGCAGGATCCAGGCCGCCTTGGCTGCCGGGAAATAGGGGGAGAGCGGAATGCCGGTCTTTTCCCGGACGCTCTTCCGGAATGCCGCGTCCCGGATCTCGTCGCTGATCTCCTTCGCCCGGGCGCACTGCCAGACGATGGCATGCTCCACCGGCTTGCCGGTCTCCCGATCCCAGGCGATGGTGGTCTCCCGCTGGTTGGAGATGCCGATGGCGGCGACACTTGCCTTGTTGATCGCCGCATCTTCAATGAGTTGTCGGATCACGTGTACGCTGTTGCGGTAGATCTCCTCCCCGTCGTGGCTGACCCAGCCCTCGGCGGAGATGATCTGCTCGTGGGGCAGAAAGGTCTTCGCAGCGATCTCGCCCTCATTGTCCATCAGGATCGCCTTGGTGCCCTGGGTGCTCTGGTCGAGGCCGATGACATACTTTCCTATCATGCGCTTACTCCGTTGTTACGGTTTCCTGCTTTTTCATGAAAGCTTCGATTTCCGGCTGGTATTTCTCCAAATCCCAACGGAACATGAGAATCGCACCGATGGCATACAGAATTGCCGGGATCACGCAGAGCGTTACGATCATGGCACTGGTTGCGGAAGCGGGCTGCACCGCAAGCGCAGCGTCATATCTGCCGATAGCCAGTGCCCAGGCAACGATTGCGCCGCCAAGCCCGGTTCCGAGTTTCACACCGACGCTGTAAACGCTGGTAGTCGCCCCCTCGGAACGGATCCCGGTTCTCATCTGGTTGTAATCTGTTACATCTCCCGCGAGGGTAGCGACGGCTGCCATCAGCGGTGCACCGCCTATGCACTTGATGACAAGACAAACAGCATTGACCGCAATGCTGTGGGGATTGATCAAAATACAAAGTGAAGCGATCGCTCCGATAGAAAGCCCGGCCACGACAGTCTTGCGTTTACCCAGCTTGTTGAAAAGCATGGGGACGAAAGGCATGGCTACCAGCATTGGCATCATAGACACGATGGACAGAATACTTGCAAGCTCACCGTCACCGAGCACATCACGAGCGTAGTAGTAGTTAATGCCCGTCATGTTGAAGGAAGTAAACCAAACAAGGGAGATCGCGCCTGCGATATAGAAATACGGGCAGCGGAGCAAAGTTTTGACCGCTGTGCGGGTTTCGTCCTTGCTGGCCTTCTTCGCTTCCTCTGTATCAGGGGCCTTGGCAATGGCCGGAAGTTTTTCCTTGATACCGCAAGCGGTAATCAGCAGGCATAGTGTGGAAATGCCGCCGAAGATCAGTACCAGCGTAGTCCAGGTAGTCTGGCTGGCCTCACCGCCGAATTTGGGGATCAGGATCGGCGTCGCGATACTCAATCCCGCCGCAAACACCACACAGAGGAAGGATCGCACAGCGCTCACAGTACCTCTGTCCTTTGCTGTCAGCGAAAAGCGCTGCAGCATAGCGTGATAGGACACGTTGTTGATTGTGTAAAAAACGACCGTGAGCAGGAAGTATGTCACATAGGCATAGGCTCGCTGCCCGACTATCGTGAGATTCTTTGGCATCATAAAGAGTGCGATAAACGAGAGCGCCAGAGGAATTACGGATAGCGCAAACCAGGGACGCGCCTTGCCCCACTTGGTGTGGGTTCGGTCGATGAGGACACCCATCAAAATGTCGCTTAGTCCATCCAGCAGGCGACATACCAGCAGCATCGTTCCCACGAAAGCCACTGCCATGCCGACGCTGTCCGTGTAGTAGAGCGTCAGATACGAACCCGGGAAGGTCAGGATCATTGCGCCTCCCGCGTCACCCACGCCATACATGACTTTTTCAAGGAAAGTGCTGTTCAGCGGATCTTTACCTTTGTTCTTTGCCATTTTTGTTTTCCTCTCTTTCAGTATTATTCCGATGCCGATGTAAGCAGATGGGCAGAAATCGTTGTTTTTGTTTGTGATTTCTGCCCATAGCATTTCTGTTCCGCAGGTTTATTTCTGAAGCAGCTGCGCATCCAGCTCTTTGTTGGCCTTCTCTACCTTCAAGAAGTAGTTGCAAACAGCAACTCCGAAGTAGAGCAGGAAAGGAATCCAGAGAAAAATAAAACTGATCATACCCTGGGTGGAAGCAGACTGAACAGCGAGTGTGCCATCATAGCCGCCTGCGGCCAACAGCCAGCCCAAGATTCCCGTTCCAAGAGCATTGCCGACTTTTATGCCCATTGAGGAGCAGGAGTACATACTCCCGTCGATACGGATGCCCTCTTTTTTGTAGGTGTAGTCTGAAATAGCGCCTACAAGCGCCTGCCCGTCTGCTGTAAGCGGTGCGGCCCCGATATTGGACAGGGCAACAGCTGCAAGCATCAGAGGGAAAATCTTCAGCGTACCTGCGATGATCATCAGCCCGCGGAAAACTGTTGCAATAATAAAGCCAACAAGATTTGTTTTGTACATGCCGAATTTTTTGACGATCACGGGTGTAAGTGCCAGTCCCACCAGCATCGGAGCCATCATGGCAATCATGAAAACACTATAGAGGTTTTCATTGCCCATGACATCCTTCATGAAATAAACTGCAGACCCCATGGCACCGGCCACAATGTACACGAAAATGTTCATTAGAAGCATGATGATGTAGTACTTATTACGAACCAGAAGGCCGAGTGACTTCCACAGATTCAATTCATCCGCTTTCTTTTTGTTCTCGAGTTGGCCTTCCAGCAGCTCATCCTCCGGGAGTTCACGGATTGAGAAAACAGAAATCGTGTTGATCACAAGTCCGATCACGGCAAAGAGAATGCCGACAGTGCTCCAGCCAATCGCTCGGCTGAGCTGCAGGCCGGTGGTGGATACCAGAAGCTGAGTAATCATAACGAATGCAAAGCGGAAGACGCCGAGCTGTACCCGCTCATCCCCATTTTTGGTGATCAGCACCATCAATGTGGAATACGAGACATTGTTTGCCGTGTAAAAGATCGCGTTGATCGAGACATAGAACACGAAGAACCACGCATACTTGGCCCATTCCGCCAGACCTGCTGGGATGGAAAACAGGAGCGCCAGGCAGAGAGAAACGCCGATCTGTGAATAGAGCATCCACGGCCTTGCTTTTCCCAGTTTGGAATGTGTTTTATCTACCAGGGTGCCGAACAGAACATCGGAAACGCCGTCAAGGAGCTTGGAAATCACCATCAACGTTCCAACGATTCCGGGATTGAGGCCTACAGCGTCAGTCAGATACAGCATGTAAAAATTACCGACCAGACCGTTGAAGAGGTTTCCCGCAACCTCACCCGAGCCGTAACCGATCTTGTTCCCGAGGCTCAGATACTTTTTGTTTTCAGCCATGTACATCGATCCCTTCTTGTATAATCTTGGCTGTACTCATTGTATCGCTCTGCGCTACGATCGTCAGCGGGGAATCTTAAGGCAAATTATATGGAATCGTAAGATTGTTGTTGTCGGAGCATGCGAGTTATGCTATATTGATCCGGGAGGGGATGCTGATGAACGCTGATCTCATCCAAAGGCTGCAAAGCTTTTCCGACGATTACGCCTCGTCGTTATGGTCACGTTTCTTGAAAAATGAGACAAGCAACGATCTGGAACGGGTGTTTTTCCAGAGAATTCATAGTCTGATTGATCCGGACGATGCAAGTCCGCGGGACCTGCGCAGCATTTTGTCCGATCCCAGCAGTGCAGTGCTATCCGATTATCTTTTCCGTCCCGGCTCAAACGACGGTGTCTTCATGAACCTTCACGCTCCGTTTCTGAACAACTGGGTTCACTCCCATGAGTTCTTTGAGATCATCTATGTGGCGAAGGGCACAGCGGTAGACTGGATCGACGGTGTAGAGGTAAAGCTGGGCACCCATGAGCTCTGTATCCATAATCCCAACGCCCGCCATCAGATTTTGAAGATGGACGAGGGTGATGACCTGATTATCAACATCCTGCTGCCGGTTCACCTGTTCCGCCGGTCCTTCTATTCCCTGCTGATGGAAAATGAGGAACTGGATCAGTTTTTCAATAACTACATGCTCTCCAGCGACACCAATCCCAACTATATGGCCTTCCACGACACCACCTCCCGCGTGGATACGATCATGGAATTATTGGTTGAGGAATTCCTGCGCGGAGATAACTCTTCCCGTTTCGTCATGGAATCCACGCTGGTGGTTCTCTTCGGAGAATTGATGCGCAATTATAATTCCGACAGTTTTCTCAAGGAAATGGTCGCATATATCACAGCCAACATGACAGAGATCAGTATGCAGAGCGCTGCCGAGCATTTCGGTTATCATAAGAATTACTTTCCCAACATCATCAAAAAGCACAGCTCCCGCTCCTTCTGGGAACTGGTAACGGAGATCCGCATTCAGCGGGCGGCAAACCTGCTGCTGTTCACAGAGGATTCCATTGAAAACATCTCTGTCAGCGTTGGGTATAAAAGCACCGCTTCTTTTTATGAACACTTCCAGCGACGCTATCAGATGACACCCAAGGAATATCGGAACAAATCGTAAGACGCTTCATACAGAATATAGCCGCAGCCCGAAACGCAAAGATTCCGGGTTGCGGCTATTTCTTACGATTCCGAGCAAAAGCTCTTATCATTTCGCGCTGACAGCTTGTTGTTTTCCCTTTACAATGAGAACATCCAAGATTGTAAGGAGGACATATATGGCTAAGACATTCATCGCCCCCAAAGAGTTAACTGACAGCGCCGTGTATTTCAGAAAGCGATTTACCCTACAGGAAGCTAAGCATGTGACTCTCTGTCTGTCCGCCCTCGGCTGCTATAAGGCCTGGCTCAACGGAAAGGAACTGGATGAGCAGGTCTTTCTCCCCGGCCGTACCAGCTATCGCTATCGGGTTCAGGTGCAGGAATACGACGTCTCCGATTTGGTCATGCCCGGCGATAACATCCTTGCAGTCCGTCTCGTAAAGGGCTGGTATGGGCAGACAAAGGGGCTGTACTGCGAACTGAATACAGGCGGAGAAGGCTGGTGCGGTGCAGAGGGTTGGCGATACACACAGGATGGCCCGTTGCTGTTTCACGACATGAAGCTGGGCGAGATCTACGATGCACGCAAGGAGTCTGGCTGGACGGCACTTTCCTTCGATGACTGTTCCTGGCTCGACCCGGTAAGTTTTGACTACGACGGGGAACTAATCCCCCACGAGGGTGAGAAAATACTGGAGCAGGAGCGTTTTCAGCCGCGGGTGCTGCACACGCCGGACGGGGCCACGGTTCTGGATTTTGGTCAGAACATGGCCGGCTACATGCGTTTCACGGTCACGGGGCACGCCGGTCACACGGTGAAGATGCTCTACGGCGAGACTCTGGATGAAAACGGAAACTTCACCCAGAAAAATCTCGGCTTTGCCGTAAATAAGAAAACCGGCAATCCGCCGCAGACGATCCAGTACACGCTGCGTGAAGGCACACAAAACTATACGCCGCAGGCCTCCGTCCACGGCTTTCAGTTCGTGAAGCTGGAAAACTGGCCGGAGGAGGTCAAAGCGGAGAATTTCACCGCCATAGCCGTCTATTCCGATCTGAAACAGGTCGGCAGCTTCTCCTGCTCCAATGAAAAGATCAACCGGCTGGTGAGCAACATTCGCTGGAGCGCCAAGGGCAATTTCCTGGATATTCCCACCGACTGCCCCCAGCGGGAGCGCGCAGGCTGGACGGGCGACATCATGGTCTACAGCGTCCCCGCAGCCTATCAAATGGACATTTCCCGCTTTCTCGGCAAGTGGCTGAACGATCTGATGCTGGAGCAGGGAGACGACGGGCGGATCCCCAACATTGCGCCGGTTCCCAATGCCACCACCGACATGACGGTCAAGGGCTTCCTCGACGGGCTCGCCAACTCCTCTGTGGACGGCGGAATGCCCGCTTTCATGAGTGGCGCCGCCGGATGGTCGGACGCCATCGTGAAGCTGCCCTGGGTGCTCTATGAGTTCTACGGCGACAAGGAGATCCTGCGCCGCTGCTATCCGGCCATGAAAAAGCACCTGTCCTTTATGGAGCGGCGTGCAGAGAAAAGCAAGATCTGGAACCGCTTTAAGGGCAGCCAGTGGAAGGACCTGATCGATACCGGCTTTCATTGGGGCGAATGGCTGGAGCCGGGCGGCAGCATGCCTGCGGGCGCGATCAAAGGCTTTCTCTGCCCGGACGCCGAGGTGGCCAGCGCCTATTTTGCCTGGTCTGCCGGAAAGCTGGCCGAAATTGCGGCGCTGCTGGGCGAGGAAAAAGACGCCGCCTATTACACCTCGCTGCATGAGCGGGTCAAGGCGGCCTATCGCAAGGAATTTCTGAAAAATGGGACTGTGGACTCCAAGCGTCAGTGCCGCTATGTACGACCTGTGGCATTGGAGCTTGCGGAGGATTCAGACAGAGCCGGGATCGTAAAGAAGCTCAACGAGGCGGTGATTGCCAATGGCTATCGCATCGGAACCGGCTTCCTGTCCACGCCGCACATCTGCAATGTGCTGACAGATTACGGTTATGCGGATACGGCCTACCGCATGTTGGAGAATGAGGAAAAGCCCGGCTGGCTCTATGAGGTTAATCAGGGAGCCACCACGATGTGGGAAAACTGGTATGGTAAGGACGAGGCAGGCAAGCCTACCAACTCGCTCAACCACTATTCTCCCGGCGCGGTGATTGGCTGGCTCTACAGCCGTGTGGCCGGAATTCGGCCTCTGGCTCCCGGCTTTGAGAGGGTGCTGATCGCGCCGGTTCCCGGCGGCAGTCTGCAAGAAGTGAATTGCAGTTATGAGAGCGCTGCGGGACGTATCGTCTCCAACTGGACGCTCAACGGCAGACACTTTACTCTGCATGCCGAGACGCCGCGCCCGGCAGAGATCCGCCTGCCCGACGGCAGCAGCAGAGAAGTGGAATCCGGAAGCTATGACTATACTTGTGAGATATGAAGGAGGAAGCAAACATGTTTACTGTTGACACTACCATCCATGAGATCGCTGGAAAGCCGGAGTTCAAGAACAGAAAGTACATGACCGGCGCCTTTACCGGTATAGCAGGCTTTGCCTCCGGCTTCTTCAAGCTGAAAACCATGGCCAAATTCTCCGGTTGGAACGCACAGGATATGGCTGACGGCATGAATCATCTGTATGGTCAGGCACAGAAGGGCCAGGTTCTTCATGAAATCTACACAGATGAGGAGAAGGCCGCCGATCCCTCCAAGAAGCTGACCGGGCTGGCCGCTTTGCCTGTGGAGAAGAAATCCAGGTTTGTTCTGGTCATTGCAGGCGGCGGCTACGGTGCCGTGTGCTCCATGGTGGAAGCGTATCCCGTGATCAAGGCCATTAACGAGGCAGGTTACGCCGCATTTTCCCTGCATTATCGTGTGGGGAAAGCGGCCCTTCATCCCAACCCGGTGGACGACGTGGCTGCTGCGATCCGCTACATTCTGAAGAACGCGGACGCGCTGAACGTAGATGTCAGCGATTATGCGGTCATGGGCTTCTCCGCAGGCGGGCATCTGGCCGCCATGTTCGGTACCGAGCAAGAGGGTTATCTCAAATACGGTCTGCCCAAGCCCGGCGCTGTCATACTCTGCTATCCCGTCATCACCATGGGAGAAAAGACCCATCCCGGCTCCGCCAAGCGCTTCCTCGGCGACAAGGCGGCAGACCCTGCCAAGCAGGATAAGTACTCCGCCGATAAGCTGGTGACTGCGGCCTACCCGCCGGCCTTTGTATGGCAGTTTGATGCGGATTCCTTGGTCCCGGTGGACAATTCCCGCATGATGGCGGAGGCTCTCAAGGATAATGGGATCCCCTGCGAATATGTGACTTACCCCGGCACGCTCCACGGCGCCGGTATCGGAACCGGCACAGCCTGCGAAGGGTGGCTGGACAAGGCGCTGGCGTTCTGGAAAAAGCAGAATAATTTCTGATCCATACTACCTCCGCAACTTGTATGAACCGCCGTATGGTCATTCAGAAGCATTGAGGATCATTTGTTGCAAAAGGAACAATTGATGTGTAAAATAGAGAACAGGCGACAAAACGGAGGGATTATGGCCCGGATCGTTTTGTCCATTCGGATCGTTATGGAAGGTGTATGATATGTCAGTGATTCGTATCGCGCTGGTCGAGGATGACGATCGCCATGTTCAGAAGATCACGGAGTATCTGGAGCGCTATCGCACAGAGAAAGGGTTGGCCATGTCGGTGCGCGTATTCCCGGACGGCGAGGACATCGTGGAAAACTATAACCCGAGTATGACCTGATCCTTCTGGATATTCAGATGCGCTTCATGGATGGGATGACGGCGGCACACAAGATCCGGGAAAGGGACAAGGAAGTCGTTTTGATCTTCCTTACCAGCATGGCAGGCTATGCCATCCAGGGCTATGAGGTGGAGGCGCTTGATTACATTCTCAAGCCTGTCTCCTACGATATGTTTGCCAGGAAGCTGGACCGAGCCGTCGCCAATGTTCAGGGAAACCATACACACAGCCTGGTGCTGCAGCTGAAGGACGGCGTGGTCAAGGTGGACGCTGCCGAGATCCGATACATCGAGTCAAGGAGCCACCAGATGATCTATCACCTGGCCGATGCGGAATATGAAGTGCGCGGCCGGCTGGATGACCTGGAGAAGCATCTGATCCCCTACGGCTTTTTCCGCAGCAACCGGGGCTACCTGGTCAATCTCTATCACATCACGGCCGTGCGGGACGACTGCTGTGTGATCGGCGGGGAAATGCTGCCAGTCAGTCGCGCCCGCAAGGCCGCCCTGATGGAAAAGCTGGCGGAGATCCTTTGAGGAGGAAGAGAAGATGACTTTTGCCGCCTCTGCTCCGGGCTATCTCTTTGCCCTGAGCTACTCCCTGGCCGCCGTGATGCTGAGCCTGGTGAATCCGCCCAAGGGCAATCATTCCCGCCGTCTTGCCGTTTGGCTGCTCCTGCCCGTGGCATCTGCGTGCTTTTCTCATCTGACGGATTTTAAGAACGATCTGTTCTATTTTCCTTTGCTGTTCATCGCGATCGCGTTTGCCGTTCTGATCCTGTTTTTCAGCTGCTCGATCCCCCTGAAAAACGCGGTTTATTTCGGTTTTTACGCCTTTTTGATCGGCGAATTTATCACATCGCTGTTCTGGCAGGTCCACCTGTATGTGTGCGCACGCTATCCTTTTCAGCCGGTGATGCCCTATGTGGGTTATTTTGGTACGTGCCTGGTTTGCCTGGGTGTTTTATATTGGTATGAACGGCGATATGCCGAGCAAAATGCCCAGCTCCAGCTGAGTTGGAAGATGCTGATAACCACCGCGCTGACGGCAGTCGGCATCTTTCTCTTCAGCAACGTCAGCAATGTCTTTCGCGACACGCCCTTCTCCGGGCAAACCTCTCTGCAGATGAATCTCATCCGCCTTCTGGTGGATGCTGCTGGCTTTTTCCTGCTGGAAACCAACCGCATGGTGCGGGATGAGGAAGCCAAGCGCGCGGAGCTGACGCTGCTGCGCCGTCTCATGGAGCAGCAGTACGAAAACTATCAGGCATCCGAGCAGTCCATAGCGCTTGTCCACCAAAAATACCACGATCTCAAGCATCAGATCGCCTTCCTGCGTGAGGATATCAACAGTGAGGAAAAAACGAAATACCTGGACCGCATGGAGGATGAGATCCGAAGCTTCGAGGCCGGAGCCAATACGGGCAACCGCGTGATGGATACGGTGCTGACCGCGAAGTCCCTCCAATGCCAGAGTCTGGGCATCACGCTGACGGTCTCCGCGGACGGGCGCCTGCTGGATTTCATGGATCCGGTGGATCTCTCCGCCCTGCTGGGAAATCTTCTGGATAACGCCATCGAGCACGTCAGTCAGATCCAGGACAAGGAGAAGCGCTGGATCCAGTTCCAGCTTCGAAGAAAGAACGACTTTGTGGTGCTGAGCGTGGGCAACCATTGTCTGGAGATGCCCCGCTTTCAAAACGGGCTTCCGCTCACCACCAAGCAGGACAAGCGTTTCCATGGCTTCGGGGTGCGCAGCATCCGCGAAACAGCAAAGGCCTACGGCGGCAGCGCCAGCTTTGCAGCAGAGAACGGTTGGTTTGAGGTCAAGCTTCTCTTTGTGCAGCCTATACAAAAACAAATCGGCTAAATTGCACAAAATTACCGAGAGCATCCCGGCAGATGTCGGGGTGCTTTCGTTGTTTTGTACATTTCGCGCCAATCAGAGGACAGTTCGGGACAATTCCGGTTTGGAAAGAGTTTCTTTGCTATAATACTGTCAGCCAAATCCCAGAGAAAAGGGCGGGAAAGATCTCCCGCGGAAAAGGAGGACATATGAAAGCAAAGAAACCCTCAGTCATGCGTGGTCTGATGTCGATCTTTGCGGTACTGCTCGCGATCCTGATCGGAGCGGGAAGCGTGATCAACGCCAGAACGGCCTTCCTCAACAGCCGTCTCGGCACATCAAACTACAAAACCATCAAGCACGAATCCGACAAGGACGGCATCTATTTCGATTCGGAGTTCGGCTCCATCGAAGAGGTCGTGAGCGCCCTGCAGGATACGGCTGCCGAGGTCGCCTCGGAGGGCGCGGTCCTGCTGAAAAACGAAAATAACGGTCTGCCCATTGACAAGGGCAGCGAAAAGGTCACGCTCTGGGGCCTCAACTCCCAGGAGCCTGTGCTGGGCGGCCTGGTAGGCTCCTCCGTGGCGCTGGACCCCACCACCGGCCAGCAGGCCTACGGGCTGGAGGAAGCCCTTGCGCTGAAGGGCTTTGATCTGAACGCCGATATGATCGCCTTCTACAACGGCGACGCCACCGCGGACTACCGGATGCGGTCCCAATTCTTCGGGCAGGAAGTGTACGGCCATTCACTGAGCCCCATTTTCTGGGCCATGCCCATCGGACCGATGGAATACTTTGTCGGTGAAGCGCCTGCCTCCCTCTATGGGGACGAGCTGCTGGCTTCTGCCGATGACAGCGTGGCGCTGGTCGTGCTCTCCCGCGACAACTCCGAGGCGGCCGACTACTCCCTGGCCATGCACAACACCACTCCCGGCGACAGCTTTGAGCGTCCCCTGGCCCTGTCTCAGTATGAGCGGGATATGATCGCCCTGGCCAAGGAGCACTCCACCCGTGTCGTCGTCCTGCTCAACGCGGACAGCACGATGGAGATCGGTGAGCTGAAGGAAGATGAGGGCATCGACGCGATCCTCTGGATCGGCGCCCCCGGCATGTACGGCATGCTGGGCGTGGCGGACGTGCTCTCCGGCGACGTGAACCCCTCCGGCCGTCTGCCCGACACCTATGCTGCCAATGTGACCTCCAACCCCGCCATGGTCAACTTTGGTGTGTACCTGTATGACAACTCCGAGTACATGGAAGCCAACGCTGTCCTGACCGAAGCCAACAAGGCCAACTGGTTCGTGGTGGAGACCGAGGGCATCTATGTGGGCTACAAGTACTATGAGACCCGTTATGAGGATTCCGTCCTCGGTGTGAACAACGCCGATTCCGAGATCGGCTCCACCGGCGGCGGGGCCTGGAATTACGCCAATGAGATCGTCTATCCCTTCGGCTTCGGCCTGAGCTACACCAGCTTTGAGCAGAAGCTGGAGAGCGTCAATGTGAACGTGGGCGGTGAAGGCACCGCTACCGTTACCGTCACCAATACCGGCGATGTGGCCGGCAAGACCGCCGTGCAGCTCTACGCGCAGGCGCCCTATATCCCGGGCGGCGTGGAGAAGTCCGCCATCGTCCTGCTGGACTATGGCAAAACGCAGCTTCTGCAGGGCGGCGAGAGCGAGACCGTCACGATCGAGGCCGACCTCCAGAACCTGACAAGCTATGACAGCGCCTCCGAAGCCTTCATTCTCGACGGCGGCGACTATTACTTCACCGTCGGCCGGGGCAGCCACGAGGCGGTGAACAACGTGCTCGCCGCGCAGGGCTATCCGGTGGACGGCGCGTACTTTGTACCGGCGCTGCGGCAATGGTTCATCGAATCGACGCTCTATCCCTTCATCGGCGGCAATACCGTCCGCCGCGCGGAGGCGCCGGTGCCCGGGCTGCTGCCCGGAATCAATC
>ERZ842401.5788-NODE-5788-length-13514-cov-3.451445_pt1 | contig 13514 bp, 23 predicted proteins | sample MGYA00521270_ERZ842401 | MGnify/ENA primary metagenome ERZ842401 (study PRJEB31892, sample SAMEA3878208) | bioreactor metagenome | biome: Moose rumen | place: Sweden | collected 2011-10 | study: EMG produced TPA metagenomics assembly of the PRJEB12797 data set... | reverse complement strand
AAAAGATAGTAGTTTTGCAGCCAAAAATTAAAAAGGAGTAAGAAATGAGAAGTACATTCAAGGTATTGTTCTACGTGAACAAGAATATTTTTTAGTCCTGAAATATCATAAACCACTATTTTTGTTGATGTTATACGTGATTTTATGGCTTTCCGCCATATAGATACCTGTAAAAGTTGTACATACATTGTACATACACCATCAAAAACCGCCTCCACTTTCGCAAGCAGAGACGGCCAACAAAGTTTTTTCTTTCAAAGTGGCTTGGCCTAATTAGAAAGGAGGTTGATATTAGGCTTCGCCGCTGCAAAGATAGTAAAACTTTCTCATTAAAAGTCTTAATAATCTTTAATTCACCGGCAAAGCGCATTCTTCCTTGATGCATTCGAGTGTCTGACGAACATCATCAATCCCAGGACTGCCATCATCAATATTCCAATCTCTTTTATAAGCACCTTACCAATCGTTATTGTGACTACAATAGTCGTCAGCATCTTCTTTTCTGATAATCTCACCGTCCTCCAGTTGTTCCTCAATGTCCATGCTCCTGCATACATCACACTGCCAATACTCACCGTTAAAAACGTCTTTGTTAGTCAGAAATACCAAATGCCCAATATCATTGATTGATATCGAATCATGAAAGCAAGTGTGATATACCGAATCATTTTCAAACATGATTCCGGCAATCAATTCGTCATGTACCGACTTGACGCTATCAAGCCATGCTTGAAACTGTGCCTCTGATCTACGCAAACTGTCCTGGTGTCTTGGGTCGTGTGCAAGCGAATCTGCTATAAATGCCTTTCTTATGGAGTCCTTTCTCGTATTCTCTACATAAGCGTCGTGCGACTTTTGCTTTTGGTAGGAATAAAACCAGTCACATCCCTTGAAAAGCAATATAGCACCGACAAACAATAGCAGACAACTTGACCAGGCTTTTATGTCGTCTTTTTCCATAATTCTCTGATATATGTAAAAGTGCACATTCCCACTTTACAATTTAATTATTAAACAGCCTCTTTTTCAACTCGCTCATACCGTGACAACCTCTGTATCAGGTCGGCCATTTCACCCTCCAGCTCCTGACACTTGTCACGCCATTCGTCGCGCTCCTTCATCAATTCATTGTACATCCATGCTGGCACAGGGCGCTCGTCGGCTTCTCCTGCCATTATGCTCCCCTCGCCTGTCATAAGGAATACATGCGATAACCCAAATAGGGTTTCCCACTTCATAGCCTGCTTCTCGCTGAAGCCTCGCTCATTGCTGAAAACCTTGTTTACATACGTCGGTGCGACGCCCAGCTGCTCCGCTATTTGCTTCTGCGTCAGCCCTCTTTTCTTGAAATACTCCCTCAACTTACTGCCTATATCTCTCATATCGCATTACTTAAAGATTCTTAAAATTACCCGTTTTGGGTATTAAATGTTTTGTAAATTACCCAAAAAGGGTTATATTTGCACTCGAAAACGGATTAAAACTGTTTCTAAAACATTTTAATTTCCGATTCAAGGTTACAAAGGTAAACAAAATTATTGAGAATTACGATGAGAAAAAAGAAAATCATTCAGATTCCACGGAAAAACGTTGGGATGCTTGCAAAGACTACTGGAACAAGCGAGTCAACCGTTTACAATGCACTGGCCTTCCGCTCTGACTCTGAAAACGCCCAGCAGATACGCAGGCTTGCTTTGTCCGCCTACGGAGGCATCGAGACCTTTAAGATAACCCTATAAAAGTTACAGTTATGACAAGCCTTAAAAAACGAACCCCACAACCCGAACTTGATGTGCTCGACATGAACCGATACATCAAGAAGTCACACATCACCGCCGTCAACAACTTCGCAGCCGAACTTGAAAAATACAAGGAAACCTGCGACCCTGACGGTGTACTCTACGAAGACCCCAACACCACCTTCACCCTGTCCGACATTCACGTCAGCAACGGCGAACTGCATTACGTCTATGACGGTAGCGGCGTGTCCGACGCCATCGTGCGCTTTGACAGGGAGGAAGGCTACTGGGAGGATGAAGGCCCCGACGGCATTATGGAAACGGTCAAGTTCTGGAGGAAGTGCCTGCGCCGTGCCCAGCGTTACTGGTGCATGGGCGCGGACGAACTCGACCGCCTACAAGATGGAGAAGCTGACGATCAGGACGAAGAAGAGGAATAGCTATGGAGACAATGACAGCAACACAGATGGCTACCCTGTACGGCATGAAGAGCAGCACGGCGTTCAACAAGATTCTGGCTGAGTGCAAGGTGCTGCGACATACCGACAAGGGCTTTGTGCTTGATGACAGCCTGCGGGGAAAGGGCTACACCGCAGTTGTCAGTGTCGGCTACTTCCTTCCATCCGGCATACGTGCATCGAAGAAGAAACTCGTCTGGACCTTGACGGGCCAGCAGTATGTCCATCAGCGTCTCGGTCGCATCGGCATCTTCCCTGCTGGCGAAGGAAGAGACCTGTTTAATAATGAACAATAACCCCATATCATTATGCTGACACCTACGCTACATTCCATCTGCAATAGCTCCGCTGCCGGGCAGACGCTACTCGTCATCACTGCCGAGGATTTGCGGGCCTTTGCGCTCGACATTGCCCGCGAGGTGAAGCAGCAGAACGAGCCGGAGTATTTTACCCGCGAACAGCTTCTGCAGTACCTGGGCGTCTCTCCCCGCACACTGTGGGGCTATGAGGATGCCGGAATCATCACTGCCGACAAGGTTGGCAGGCAGAAACGCTACGACAAGGCCAGTATCTACGAGACCATACAAGCAGGCAAGCTTAAACCACTAAAGAACAAGTACAAATGAACAAGATGAAATTGATTACGGCCCTCATGGGCCTCGCCGCCTTCTTCCTGGTACTCGGATGGGCGGGCGACCGTGACTATGTAGAGTACTGCGTCCTTCGCATGTCCTACGAGGAATACGACACCATCAAGGCGCACCTCACCCTTCAGAACGGCTACGAGCCTTCGGAGCGTGACATTGCCCTCTGGTGGGCCAGTCATAACCAGTGACCTCTTTATTTCTCTCAACATGAATAGTATTCGATAGATAAGTTTTTTAAGGTTCGGGCCGGTGGTTCGTGAGAATAGCCTGCCTTTTACACAAGGGAATTGGAGCAGCAGGCAAGATAAGTTGATGAACAAAGGGAATGAGTTTTCTTTAATGCCATAAAGAAAGGTGCTGCGGCCATACTCGCGAAGAGCTAAAGACGGGTTCGACTCCCGCCATTCCCACAATATGATGAAGTTAGGCGACAAGAAACGTGAGTTCGAAGAGCGACGGATGGAACTCTATGCGGAACTGTTCTCCACTGACACGATGGAAATGTCAGTCGAGCGGTTCGAGCATATCTACCGCCAGATTCACATGCTCACACAAAAGATACTTTCTTTCAAAGGAGGCTTGAGAAATGACAAGGATTAGTAAACAAACCCCAAAGACTGCCAAGCAGGCAAAGCTCTGTATGTGCGACTGTACCGATTGCCTCTGGGCAAACCTCGTACAGTATGGCGGCCCGCAAGAGCCGCTGCTGGCTGAGTGTACCAAGAAACCCCAGTCTTACAATTCACGCTTCCCCTATCAGGTAGAGGTAGCCCGTGCTAAGAAACTGTGTCCGTACCATCAGCATACGGACGTGGCGAAGGTTCCCCAGATACGTGTCAAGGTTCGCCGACCTGCGCAAGCCTGCTACGTTCTGTCACAGCCCAGGCAGCAAACAGCATGAGTGGCGGTTGGTACAAACAGCAGCGCAACATTCCTGAACGTGCATGGTTCAAGGATGCTAACGTGGTATTGCTCTATACATACCTGAAGGCGACAGCCTATGTCGCCGACGGCAAGTATGAGGGCCATATCATACGGCGTGGCTCCTGTCCTACCACCCGTGCCGAAATAATGGAGGCCACCGGCCTCAGCTACAAGCAGGTTGACACTTGCCTGAAGAAACTGATTGGGTATAATGAGATTTTTGTTAAAGGGTACAGCAGATTTAGCGTTGTAACTATCTGTGATTATGACGCTTGTGGCAATTCTAACACGTTGTTTGATGCTTACGAGGAACAACAGAGGAACAGCAAAGGTACAACAGAGGAACAACGGAGGAACAACGGAGGAACAACACCACCTATTATATATATAAAAGAAGAAAGAAGGGAAGAAGATAATCTTATAAGTCATTCCATTCCTTATAAGAAAGAGAGAGAGTACTGTGATGTGGCCTTAGAAGCGAAAAAGATGTATAATAAGGAGTTCAGCGGCATCCTCCCGCCCTGCATCCGCCTCTCCACATCGACGCGCATCAGCGTAGAGGAATGCATACGCCGTTTCGGCCAGCAGTCTGTCGATATTGTGTTCCAGCAGATCAAGAGCGAAAACTTCTCGCTGGGCAACAACAAGACGGGATTCATCGCCAACTTCACCTTCATCTTCACGCCCCGCAACTACCAGCAGTACCTCGAACGTGCGCAGCTGGCCCGCCAGAAGAAGGAACAGGTGCAGCAGAAGGCCGTCGCCGCTGCCGTACAGCCGGAGCCTCAGCCGACGAAGGAAGAACTTCGGGCTATGCGGGCTTCGGAAAGGAAAAAGACGCTGCTGTCGCTCACAGAGCAGCTGAAGACTATCGACCACCGGCCAGTGTGGTACAGCATCATCGAGTCTGCCTATGAGTCGGGCGAAATGGCCGAATACGGCATTGACTGGAAACCAGATAACAAAACTTTTGAGATATGAACCATTTGGAAAGTAAACTACAGCAACAGTGCGTCGCATGGTTCCGGGCGCAGTACCGCCAGTATGCCATGCTCCTGACGCATCCATCCAACGAGGGCAACGGAAACCATGTCACCGGGGCCATCCACAAAGCCGAGGGCACCGTAGCCGGAGTGCCTGACCTCCTTCTGTTCGTCCCGTCCTACTACAAGGGCCTTCACTTCGGAGTCCTGGGTATCGAAATGAAAACCGACAAGGGGCGTCAGTCGCAGAGCCAGAAGGACTTCCAGCGGCTCTTCTCCGCTGCCCAGAACTGCTACGTCATCGTGCGCTCCCTCGACGAGTTCAAAAGCGTACTCGACAAGTGGATGGAGAATGTCCCCGTGCCCGTGCGCCGCTGCGTGGCCGACACCAGCAGCGAGATCCAGGAAGAGCAGAAACAGCGCGACGTAGCCCGCTTCAAACGCATCATCCGCAACGTCGACGATAACGCCAAAAGGAAATAATGACATGGGAGTGAAGGGTTATAAGCATCCGGGGCGTAAGCACCCTGTCGTGGCGGTGAAGCCCGACGGTTCCATGGGCGGCTACTTCGAGTTCATCAAGGATGCCTGCGACATCTACGGCATGGACCGCCACTCCATCACCGACTCATGCCGCCGGGGAACCATCTGCTACGGCTTCCGGTGGATGTACGATGAGGACTACCGCAGGTATTTTGAGCAGCAGCGCACACATGAGCTGGCCTATACGCTCGACCCCAACCGGGACCGCCTTACCTACCACTTCAAGAAGGGACACAAGGCAGGCAACGGACGCGACCGCATGTCGCCAGAGACGCTTCAGCGGCTTGCACGACAGACGGCTGAGCACACACGCCGCATGCACCGCGAGGGCAAGTTTCCCCACCCTACCAAGCCATGCAAGTGCCTCAGCACTGGCCGCTCCTATCCCAGCGTCAAGGCCGCTGCCGCTGACCTGGGCCTCAACCCCGCACACATCAGCGCGGCCATTTCGCGTGGCGGCACCGTCCACGGACTCCGTTTCGTCAAGCTACAACCGCAAGAGTGTTCAGTATGTGGCCGTACCACGGCCACCAGTATCAACAATAAAGACAACCAACAATGAGAAGCAGAACAGCATCATGGAAAGAGTGCTTCATCGTCTACGAGAAAACGATGGAGGACGGCCTTCAGAAGAAGGTCAAGGAGATTTACGTGGTCGATGGCCTCTCCTTCACCGAGGCCGAAGCACGTATCATAGAGGAAATGTCAGCCTATATCAGCGGCGAGTTCATGGTACAGAACATCAACCCCGCCGTCTATGGCGAGATTTTCTTCTCCGACGACGAGCTGGCCGACCGCTGGTATAAGTGCAAGCTCCAGTTCATCACCATCGACGAGAAATCCGCGAAGGAGAAACGCGCCAATGTCTACTACCTCGTTCAGGCAGGCACCTTCGAGCAGGCCCGAAAGAGCATCGACGAGGTCATGGGCGGCACGATGATAGACTACGTCATCGCCAAGATCGAGGAAACGAAAATCATGGACGTGTTCGAGTACTTGCGTAAGGAGGATGCCCATGAGTAAGCAGAAGAAGGTCACGGTGCGCATCACCAAGCTGCACCCTCGTTTCTACGTCATCCATGAGCATACGCGCTTCCTCTTCTTCTTCCACGTCTGGGTGAAGGGGTCGCCGACGCTCGGACTGGCCAGGGCTTATGCAAAGTTCGGTATTGCCCGGACGGCCATTCATACCAAGGCCCGGCAGCTGGGCTACACACCAACTATCGTCATCGGAGTGGCAGAGAAGAAACGCTAATCATGGAGGCTGAAGTGACATACATAGCAAAGGACGGGCGGCGGTTCACGGATGCCCTGGAGTGCCAGGACTACGAAAGCCATCTGGGGGTCATTCCCAATTCCGTCGCCGACACCATACTCCGGCTGCAGAAACTCGACGCTAAGGATTTCATCTTCGGCATCGTGGTTGTCCGCGACACGGCCAGCGGCGTCTGCAACGTCTACACACGGCAGACCGTCTGCTGCGACTCCATGCTGGAGGACTACGTGAACGTTGCCGACATCCTGGAAGAAAAGCGGTATATGGTGGCCACCGTCGGCAATCTGATTGAGACGCTGCGCAAGGAGGATAAGGACAGCCCCGCACAGTACATGATTGTCTATTCCACGGACATGAAGCTTTCCTCGCCGGGCGTCATGGCAAGCTACAATCCGCTGATATGGAAGAAATAAACGCCAGAAATGGCAATTCAATAACAACTTAAAATTTTACAACATGTTAAAAATGACACAATTCACGGGCACAAAGACCATCAAGGCCTGCCCCATGCCTCTCGGCGAGGCAGAGAAAGTGCTGGGACGCTCCATTGAGACCTCAGCTGTCGAGAACCGCGAAAAAACGGAGGGCTACCTCGTAGAGTATGCCGACGGCTACCGCTCATGGTCGCCAAAGTGCGTGTTCGAGAAAGCCTATCGCCCCAGCGACTCGCGCCTGGACCGTATGAACATCGAGCTTCAGGAAGTGGAGGAACGCTACCTTAAAGGGCGTAAGTTCACCTTCACACAGCAGTTCCGCCAGCTGTCAGACAAGAAACGCGACGCGCTCCGCAAGCAGCTCGACACAATGGAGAATTACCTGTACCTGCTCTCGCGCCGCATAGAACTGGAGTGTGAGCCGGAGCCAGAGAACGGCGGCGCATCCGACGGCGGCAAGTGCCGGGCGGCTGTCATTCCGCCGCTGCCGTCCGGCCATTAACAGCAAAGTTTCACTTTCAAAGAATGAAGAAGTATGAGCAATGAAGTAAACAACATTCCACAAGTTCAGGAGATACTTATCGGCTGCATAAGCCCGTCTCCCATGAACCCGCGAAAGACATTCAACGAGGATGCCATTCGTGAACTGGCTGACAATATCCGTCAGCAGGGACTCTTGCAGCCCATCACCGTGCGCCATGAGACGTACAAGGATGACGCTGGCAACGTCCACCGTATTGAGAATGCCTTCGAGATTATCTGCGGCGAACGCCGATACCGTGCCTGCAAGCTTATCTCTCCCATCATGAACGTGCCCTGCATCGTCCGCGACATGTCCGACGAGGAAGCCTTCGATGCCATGATTACCGAGAACCTCCAGCGTCGTGACGTCGACCCCATGGAGGAAGCCGTGGCCTTCCGCCTGCTATCCGAACGTGGCACCAAGGCCGACGAGCTGGCTGCTCGTTTCGGAAAGTCCGTCCGCTACATCAATGACCGCATCAGGCTCTCCATGCTCCATGAGACGCTTCGCGAGGCTGTTTCCGATGGCAGGATAACGCTCCGGGGCGGCTATCTCCTGGCCCGTCTCAACCAAGCCGACCAGCAGGCCTTCATCGAAGAAGAGTACGCCGAGGACTACGATTTCACCACGTCCGACATCGAGGACTGGCTGGACCGGCATTTCATGAACCTTTGGCGTGCTCCCTTCCAAGATGGCGAATCTCTCAAAGAAACGTGGAACCCTGACGGCCAGCTCATCCGACGCTGCGACTCCTGCGAGTGTAACACCTGTAATCACGGCTGTCTCTTCGCCGACATAAAAACCGACGAGCCGCAATGTATCGACGAGGTTTGCTACGCCCGAAAGCTCGACATCTACTATGACTGGTTTATCCGTCAGCATCGTTCGCGCATCATTATCGCCGATAAGCCTGCCAACGCTGCCTCCATCGCTCTCTATCAGGACGATGGCTACTACAGAGAAGACACAAAGGAGCGAATCAGGCAAATCGCCGACAAGCTGAAGTCTCAGGGCTTCCGCATCTTCACGTCCAAGGAACTGCCGTCGTTCGTCTGGAACGAAAAGGAACAGCAGGGGGCCATCAACGACGGAACGGCTGTCGAGTGCATCGACATCACCGAAATGGCCCGTGGGGGTAATTTGAGAATCTCCGTGCGACGTATCGCCGGTGCTACGGCTTCACGTCCTGCTGACCCTGAGAAGCCTTCCAACTATCCCGCACAGCTGGCTGAACGTTCTGCGGCCATACAGTCCACTGCCGAGAAGAAGATTGCATCCTACAACCGCAAGAACTTCGACCGTGACAAGTACGTCGCCGACACCCGCAGCCTCGAAAGCTGGGAACTGGTCATGCTTGATGCCATCCTCTTTGAGCGGCTTTCGTATGATGACCGTAATGCGCTCATTCCTGATGCCAGGTGGAAGACTCCCACCTTCGGGCAGATGGTGACGCTGCACACTGAGACCAACTTCGCCAACTCATGGCGACGCAAGGCCATTGCATCGTTCTTCACTGGCCAGCAGCACGAAGGCTTCCTCGAAGAAGCCATGAAGCACCTCTCCATCGAGGCCAGGAGCTTCATCGACACTACCCGCAACATGGCGGGCAAGCGGATACAGGACATCAACGAGGAACTGCACGAACTGGGCTACGACGAAAATGCCAACAAGATATGAGACAGCCCAAGTTCTGCATCACGGCCATCAACCGCCTGACACGCCAGCGCGAGCCGGTCACGCGCTCCCTGACGCGACAAATGGCCGACTCCATGCTGGCAAAGGAAAAAGCCAAACCGCCTGCAAAGCGTACTTGGATATATCCGAAAGTGGAATACTACCCCCCCCAGCAACTTTATTTTAACTTCAAAGATTAAGCAACATGGAATTTATTATATCACGAAACATTCTCCTGTCAGCCTTGCAGCGTGTACGCCGTGCCATCAACGTCAAGAATCCTGACACGCTGCTCCGCTGCTTCCTGTTCACGTTCCCCGACGACCCCAAGGAGGCCTCAATGACCATCACCGCCACCAACGGCGACTTGCTGATGACGGCCACCGTGGCTCTCGATGCGCCTGCCGTCGACCCGCGACCCATTGCCGTCTACTACTCCGACCTGCTGCGCCCCGTCAAGTCTCTCGACCAACAGCCGCTGCGCATCGTCGCGGGCGAATACCAGATGACCGTCTATCACGCCATCGGCTCCTTCCGCCTACAGCTCGACAACCGCGCATCTTCTTTCCCCCGTGACTTTCCCACTCCCGACGTTGAGGCCCCCGACTGTCACTTGCTGGAGTATGAGGCTCCCGGCCTGCGCTCCATCCTCTCGCGCTGTGCCTACGCCATGGCCTGCGACGAGTTACGCCCGGCCCTCAATGGGGTGTATGTGAACCTCACCAGTGACTACTCCGACTATGTTGCTTCCGACGGCCACAAGCTGGTACGTGTCCGCAAGCGTCCTGTATATGGCTGCACCACGGCCACCACCCCCGTCGTCACTTCGTTTATTCTTCCCGCTCCCATCGTCCGCACACTCCTTCAGGTGCTGCCGTTTACTGGCGACGTGACCGTAGAGTATCAGAAAGAACAGATCGTGGCCAAGAAACAGGATGTGTCCGTCCGCAAGGCCCGCTGCCGCATCGTCATTGACGACTTCCTTACGCTGGCATTCCTGCCCGTCGATGGACTATACCCTCGCTACTGGAGCGTCATACCCGACAAGTTCAATATCCAGATGACCATCGACCGCCTCCCCCTCGTTAAGTCCATCGACCGCCTTTCCCTCTTCGCTCCCGCCAGCCAGATGGTGATGCTGACGGTCAACGAGTCGCAGCTGGGTCTCAAAGCCGAGGATTGCGACTTTAACGTGGCTGGCGAAGAGACGCTGCCCTGCGTGTGCTCCATGCTTGACGGCAGCACCATCTTCCGCAAGCTCCGTATCGGCGTGAAGTCATCCGTTCTGGCCGCTACGCTCAAAGTCCTTAACGTTTCTCAGGTGTCGCTGCTTTTCATCGACGAGGTTCGGGCCTTAGTCGTGCGCCCCAAGCCTCAGCCTGACACCGAGGAACTGACGCTTCTTCTCATGCCCATGCTCATAAACGACGAAGCTACATGAACACCGGCTTATAACAACTCTCGATATGTATCACTCTAAAAAATAATTCTTATGGCAGAAACAGCAACCTACGTCTGGTCATCTTTCGACCAGGATGCAGCAAGGGCCGGCATACGTGTCGGATTCCGGCAAGACAAAGACAGCGACCTCTCCATGACGGGCATACTCGCTGAAGACCGTCGCTACACCACCTACAAGACCGTCATCGACGGCAAGACACTCTACATCAACGACCTTGGCGTGGTCATCAAGTCCATTCCTGATGACAGCTCCCTCGTCAGCAAGTCCGTCCAGATGGTGACGTGCGAAATGAAAACCACCTACGGCACCTCGCAGGCCATCCCCCGAGGGGTCACCGAAGGCTCCGAGGAAGTGGCCACGCTCACCTCGATGGAGCCGCGAGACCAGTTTGCGGTGTATGCCATGCGGGCCATCATGGGCAAGCTCATTGAGCCTCAAAGCCTCGACGATGCCAACATCCTCTTCTGCTGCCGTGCGGCCTACCGATGGGCACAGGGCATGATGATCGCGTCGGCTGATGCCCGTGCCGAGAAGAAGAAAGCCACCGAGTCATCGGGCGGCGACGGCTCCGGGGGTGGCAGCGGCGAATCGGGCAGCGAGGAAGGACAGCAGTCCGGCACCACAACGCGCTCTGCCGTCGATACTTCCTCCGGCACCGACACCGAGAAGCTGCTGGGCAACATCGCTGCCTCCGTCGATGACCTCACCAAGCAGATGAAGGCCAACTCCGAAAACCTGCTCAAAGCAACGCTAAAGACTGCTACTGCCGTCGACAACGCCACCGACTCCCAGGACAAGGCCAAGGAGTTCAAGGTCGAAGGGGCTGGAGGCGGGGGCCTCGACTACGACAAGCTCAACGACGTTTCGCAGAACGTCTCTGCCTTCCCCGTGTTCAACGGCAAGGCCGCTGGGCGTTCCTCGCTGGCCAACGTCATCAAGAAGGCGGTGGCTTCGCTCTCCGACGACGACAAGGCCGCGCTCTACACGGCCCTGAAGCCCAAGATGACCGCCGACTTCGACGCAAAGGGCAGTGCAGACCAGGCTCTCACCGATGCCAAGTCCTACACCGATACGGAAATCAAGAAGAAGCACCCTGACACCTGATGCCTATGCCGTTTAAAGTAAAGTTTTCAATCTTTGAGCCGGGCAAGGCCGCGCCTGTATTCACCACCTACGACGCAAAGCTGGCTCATGTCGAGTACCGCCACAGGTGCAATCAGATGGGGTGTGCCTTAACGCGCATGACCACCGACATTGAGTGCATCGACCTCACCAAGCCGGAGCAGTACGTCTGGCTGGTATACCGTGTGCGCAAGGCCATCCAAAAGTACTACGGACAGGGCCGCAAGCATGAAGACCTGCTGGCCTCGCTCGATTTGGAGAAGCAGCTGGACAACTGGAACACCCGCACACGGTTCCATCTTCAGACTCATCCCAAGTGCAGGCCCGACGATGAGAAGGCCTTCGCCTTCTTCGAGGTCGTGGAGGAATGGCGCAAGCTGTGGCACAACTACTTTGCCTACAAGAAGCGTTCCGACAAAGACCCCGCCGTCGAGCGCGAAATGAAAAAGCAGTGCTTCGACTTCGAGAAAGCCATCGACAAATACATCAACGAAACAATAGGATTATGACACCACTGGCCAAGTTCGACCCCGACACCGAGGGTATGCGCCGCTCCATCGACCATATCCTGAAGAATGCTCCCGTGCTCAACCTCACCCTGCGGGAGGTTATCTCTGTGCTGCGCCTTATCAGGCTTCAGGCGGCTCTCGCCGACCGTCAGTACCAGGACTTGTATGTGCATAACAACGACGAGCGTCTGCGGTACTGCGACGATACCGACCGTTTCCTGGCACTGCTGCTGGAGTGTATGCAGCGCGACCAGCTCTTAGGCACGAAACGCTGCCGCCTGCGCTTCGGTGGCTCTCCCTACCACTGGCGCAAGATTGCCCGTGACTGCGAGATTGTCACAACAGCCTCAGCCGTCAGCAAGGATGGTGCTGGCTATTATGGCCGCGGCTGGCAGCTGGCTCCCAATATCGCCACACTTCGCAAATGGATTGTGGCCACCACCGAAAACCCTGAAATAAAACGCCTGAAGGTATGAACACCGTCAATCTCCCAACCGGCACCACCGTCTATGTCACATGGTACGGACACGTCGTACAGGCTGAAGTCACCGACCGCAAGGGCCGTTGCGACTGGGAGCCGTATGCCGAGTGGATTCCTGTCCTGATGACCGTTCCCAACTCCGAGGGCAAGCCCATCGTCGAGGGGTGCCGCAACATCTGCATGTTCCACATGCACCACGTCTATGCCACACCCGACGAGGCACAGGAGGCATGGCAGCAGTACCAAGAGGAATATGCCAACCGTCACGCTGCCGCTGATACCCCTGCCACCGTTCCCGTCGCATCAGCGGCGGGTGTTACCCATCCCGACATCGGCCCATCCGTTGGCGAATTTGTCACGCTTACGGTAGCCAAGCAGCGTTACCTCAACTTCAAGGCCGCTCACTGGGATGCAGAGCGTAATCACCTCTCTGTCGATGCACTCGATGACTTCTACCAACTTTGGTGCGACTGCATAGCGGAGAAGCGGGGTCTTCCCAAGTCCAAGAAAGCCCCATCCCAGTGCCTTGCGGTTCAGCCGCAACGATTGCCGCCGGAGCCTCCACCCCCTGCGCCGCATCCACGACGAGAATCGCCCCGTCACATGCCGCAAGGCTTCTCGATACCTCATAATTGAAATCTACATGTCCGGGGGTATCGATCAGGTTGAAAATATATTCCTCCCCATCCTTTGCCTTATAAATGATGCGAACCGCCTGAGACTTGATCGTAATCCCCCG
>ERZ842401.5787-NODE-5787-length-13514-cov-10.002526_pt1 | contig 13514 bp, 10 predicted proteins | sample MGYA00521270_ERZ842401 | MGnify/ENA primary metagenome ERZ842401 (study PRJEB31892, sample SAMEA3878208) | bioreactor metagenome | biome: Moose rumen | place: Sweden | collected 2011-10 | study: EMG produced TPA metagenomics assembly of the PRJEB12797 data set... | reverse complement strand
GCAAAAATTTTCTGAACTTTTTCTTACACGCTGCAAACTTAGAGTTTTTGTTTATTTATCATTCACCTCCTATGTTTCCACCGCGACCTTGGTAGGCAGCGATGAGTTGGTTAAGATTTTCTGTCATCTTGTCTGCACGAGGCTTGTTGTACTGAGACTCTATCTCGCAGAAGCGCTGCATGATGTACAGGTGGTACACGCAATCGCGCTGTGACGACATGAAGCGAGACTGATTCAGAGAGAGGTAATACCTGACGTACTGTACGGAGTTCTTCCACATGGCGTCAATTGTCTCCTCGCCCTTCTTTGTCATGCCCAGCCTGTAGTATGCATCGGCAAAGTCGGCACCGCCGTTCATGTATGTCATCGGAACATTATATGTAGGAATGACTTTCTCGGCATAGAGTATCACCTCTTTGGCCTTGTCGAGCTTATTCTCACGGATGAGGTGAGACAGCAGCGAACCGAAGAGGCGGCGGTGGGTAGCACACATACGGGTTACTGTCTCGTCGAGATAGAGGCCCGGTTTCTCAAGACCGCCGAACTTATACTTCTTCATGAGGTTGGTATATACCTTCTCGGTATCGAAGTTGTTGCTCTCGTTGGTATGGAACGGAGTGATACGGTTGACGAGACCCTCCTGTACGAAGTTCTCACCAAGGTTCATATAGTTCTCCTGACCCACTGTCAGTGCCACATAGAGCGGACGTGTCCAGTTGCTGTTTGCCACCATCTCGAGCAGCATCAGGTCACCCTTGTAGAGGGCACGCTTGCCGGCAAGGGAGATAGCCATACGCTCAGGGATGACAACATTTCCGGCAGAATCCTTCGGCAGCATCATACCGCTCTTGAGGACTGCCTCCTTGTCGATGTTGAGATAGAGGGTGTCGGTAGGGATACAGTGCAGTTCGTCCTTATCCTCATGACCGCGTACCCAGCGAGCAAGGACATTCTTAACCTCGAACGGATCTTCACCGAACTGCTTGGCAGCAGCAACAGGATCCTGCTTGAAGTAGTCGTTAATCTGGTTCTTCAGCTCCGGATTCACGGTGACATACTCGTTTCTGCCTGAGCAGTAGTCGATACGAGGCCATGTGATAGGCAGAGAAGGAGAATTCCATGCCGGACGAATCATCTGGTCAATATACCAGTCGGTCTGGATATATGACAGGTTACATACGCGGGCATCGGTACGTACCTGCTCCACATCCTGATTATACCACAGTGGGAAGGTATCGTTATCACCGTTGGTGAAGATGATAGGATAGCCTGTCTCCTGAAGGGAGTTGAGATAGTTCTGTCCGAAGTCGCGGCAGGTGTAACGTCCTGAGCGGTCGTGGTCGTCCCATGTCTGCGAAGCCATCTGAACAGGCACCAGCAATGCTGCCACACCGATGACAGCTGCCAAAGCAACATTCTCCTTATTCTTAAGAAGCTTTCGAGTGATGAGGTCGATGATGGCAGCAACACCCATACCGCACCATATAGCATAGGCATAGAACGAACCTGCGTAAGCGTAGTCACGCTCACGTGGCTGCATAGGTGTCTGGTTGAGGTATATGACAATGGCAAGACCCGTCATGAAGAAAAGGAAGAATACCACCCAGAACTGCTGGATGCCCTTCTTACCCTTGTAAGCCTGCCAGAAGAGTCCCAGCAGACCCAGCAGCAATGGCATGCAATAGAAGACATTATGGCCCTTGTTCTCCTTCAGCTCGTCAGGAAGGAGGTCCTGATTGCCGAGCATCATCTCGTCAATGAACGTGAAGCCCGTAATCCAGTTGCCGTGCTCCAGTTCGCCATTACCCTGTATGTCATTCTGGCGACCGGCAAAGTTCCACATGAAGTAACGCCAGTACATGAAGTTACACTGATAGGACAGGAAGAAGCGGATATTCTCAATGAACGTAGGCATCTTCACATCTACCATCTGGCCGCAGCGGTCATAGCTGACAACACTGCCTTCTACGCCACCCATCCAGTCTTCATAAGCCTGTGTATGACCGGAATCATACATACGTGGGAACAGCATATTCTGAGCATATTCGTAGGAATCCTTGGTGCGGACGATGAAGTACTTGTCAGGCTCATCAGGAGAATGCTTCTCCACCTTCTGATATATAGGAGAACCCGTCTTCATACGTGGAATACACATATTGCCCTCAATGTCGAGAGCCACCTGTGAGGTATATGCCTGACCGTAGAAGAGAGGTCTGTCACCATACTGGTCACGGGACAGATAGTTGCCGAGGGTGAAGATATCCTCCGGAGAGTTCTGGTCCATAGGAGGATTGCTTGCCGAACGGACAACAATCAGGGCGTATGTAGAATAGCCTATCATAAGCATCAGCATACAGCAGAGTGCCGTATTCTTGATGCGGTTGGTTACGACAGCAACACCCTTCTTCTTGAAGTTCAGGCAGAAATAGAGCACCACGAGCACCACAGCACCTATGACGGCAGCGCTCCATCCGTAACCGTAGAACGGTATGCCCAGCATTGCCACTGCCAGCAGGAAGGAAACATTGCCGCGCATGACAGACTTGTCAGCGTATGTCTCCCAGATAGCCCACAATACTGAAGCCACCAATATGATAAGGTATATAATAACGCCCGTATTAAACGGTGTGCCGAGAATATTTACAAAGAACAGCTCAAACCATCCGCCAACGGTAATAATGCCCGGAACGACGCCGTAGAGCACCGCTGCAACGATGACGACAGAGATAAAGAGAGCTATCAGCGAACCCTTGAGGTCGGCGTCAGGATACCTTTTATAATAATATACCAGTACGATGGCCGGGATACACAGCAGGTTGAGCAGGTGAACACCAATTGACAATCCAGTCATATATGTTATGAGGATGAGCCAACGGTCAGAGCCTGGCTCGTCAGCATGGTCTTCCCACTTTAATATCAGCCAGAACACTATTGCCGTGAAACAAGAGGAATAGGCATATACCTCACCCTCTACAGCCGAGAACCAGAAGGTATCGGAGAAGGTATAGATGAGCGCACCGACCATACCAGAGGCCTCGATAGCTATCATCTTGGCAACGGTCAGCTCTTCCCACTTATCAATGAGCAGACGGCGCACCAGGTGCGTGATACTCCAGAACAGGAAGAGGATACATGCTGCAGACAGCAGAGCGGACATCGTATTTACCATGCGGGCCACCTGTGTCGCATCAGAAGCAAACTGTGAGAACAGATTTGCCGTCAGCATGAAGAATGGTGCGCCAGGTGGGTGACCAACTTCCAAAAGATAACCCGTGGTAATAAACTCTGGACAATCCCAGAAGGATGCCGTTGGTTCAATAGTAGAACAATATACGAAGGAGGCAACAAAGAATGCCACCCAGCCGAGTATATTATCTACAAGACGAAACTTTTTCATTTTCTTGTATTTTGTTTATATATTACGATTATCAATGAATCAGTTTTAATTCGGTGCATGTCTATAGCAGAAGTATGCCACAACGCCAAAGAGTATGTTAGGCACCCATGCCGCGAGAATCGGCGGTGTGCCGGCATTTATGGCAAACGTTGCTGATATGGTCTGCAACATTATATATAGGAAGCTCAGGGCAAGTCCCAAACCGAGATACATTCCCATGCCGCCCTTCCTCTTTCTCGAAGACAGCGATGCTCCAATGATGGTGAGGATGAAGGAAGCGAACGAACTTGCTATGCGCTTATGATATTCCACCTGATACTGTACGACATTCTGGGAGCCGCGATCTATCTGCTTGCTGATGTAATCGGAAAGCTGCGGTGACGTGAATGTCTCCTGCTGCCCCTTCGAGAACACCAGGTCAACCGGCTCCATCTGTATCAAAGTGTCCAACGTCATGCCGGACGTGATATGCTCACGCATGCCGGCCATCTCACGTATCTTCCAATTGGATGCTTTCCAATGATACTTTGAGTCGGCTATCGTGTCATACTGTATCTCTGATGCCGTCATGTGGGAGACAAGTTTCTTATTCTCGAACTTATCAAGACAGAAGCCATAACCCTTTTTGAAGACATTATCGTAATGCTGCATGTAGGCAATAACGCCCCTGTCCACCTGCAGCTGCACATTCTCAGCCGAAGTATTCTTCTTGTTGTTCTTGTACATCGACTCAAAATTCTGACGTATCACAGTACCGTGAGGAATGACATATGCCGCAAGGGTGTATGACAATATGGAAATAAACACACACGATACCATATACGGCACCATAAGGCGCTTGAAACTCACTCCTGCCGCAAGGATAGAGATAATCTCCGAATTACCCGCCATCTTCGACGTAAAGAATATGACGGCAATAAAGACAAACAGAGGAGAGAAGAGATTTGCGAAATACGGTATGAAGTTAAGGTAATAGTCAAATACTATGGCCTTCCATGGAGCATTGTACTGAGTGAACTTTGAAAGATTCTCATTGAAGTCGAAGACAATGGCAAGGGAAATGATAAGCGCAATGGCAAAGAAATAAGTGCCAATGAACTTACCGATAATATATCTGTCCAGACGTGGGCAGATGCGATAGAACTGAGAGAAGTATTTGTTCCTGATGCGTCTGTTCCTTCTCTCCGTCGTGGTACGGATGACCCTTATCGCCTTCGTTGCATATTGTCTATAATGCTTTTCTTCCATTGTGTGAAATCACCATTTATTATGTGTTCACGGGCATCACCCACGAGTCGTAAATAGAATGCCAGATTATGTATGGAGGCTATCTGCAGAGCAAGATACTCCTGCGATTTGAAGAGATGGTGCAGATATGCTTTCGTAGTAACCCTGTCGATATCGCAGCCCTCCGGATCTATCGGAGTGAAATCGTCTTCCCACTTCTTGTTCTTCATATTCATAGTACCTTCGTATGTGAACAGCATCGCATTACGCCCGTTTCTCGTAGGCATAACACAGTCGAACATATCCACACCGCGTTCTATGTTCTCAAGAATATTCCATGGAGTACCCACTCCCATGAGATAACGTGGCTTATCCTTTGGCAGAATCTCGTTCACAACCTCCACCATTTCATACATCACCTCCGTCGGTTCTCCAACCGCCAAACCGCCTATGGCATTACCGTCACATCCCTTGTCGGCAATATATTTTGCTGACTCCTGACGCAAATCCTTATATGCACATCCCTGCACAATCGGGAACAGGGACTGCTTGTAGCCGTAAAGCGGTTCTGTCTCGTTGAAGCGCTTTATGCAACGGTCCAGCCACCGATGGGTCAGGTCTAACGACTTACGGGCATACTGCCAGTCACTCTGTCCAGGAGCACACTCGTCGAGAGCCATAATGATATCAGCACCGATAGTGCGCTCGGTATCCATAACATTCTCAGGAGTGAATATATGCTTTGAGCCGTCTATATGGCTGCGAAATTCACATCCCTCCTCCGTCAACTTACGGATACCAGTAAGCGAAAAGACCTGAAAACCGCCAGAGTCCGTCAGGATGGGTCTCTCCCACCCTATGAACTGATGCAAGCCGCCTGCCTTTCGCAGGATATCCATTCCCGGACGCAGATACAGATGGTAGGTATTACCAAGTATTATCTGCGCTTTCACCTGACGGCGCAATTCTTCGAAGTGGACAGCCTTTACAGAGCCAACAGTTCCCACAGGCATGAAGATGGGAGTACGTATCTCACCATGGTCTGTCGTGAGGACACCGGCACGGGCGCTGCTGTAGGGGTCGTTATTTTGTATCTGGAATTTCAAAATTCAGCGGATTATCTACTAATTCATTTGTTAATGCAAAATCCCACACATCACGGACATTCTCCACGAAATGGAATTTCACACCTTTTAAATACTTCTCAGGTATTTCCTCTACATCCTTCTTATTAGCGGAGCACATCACGATGTCGGTTATTCCGGCACGCTTGGCAGCAAGGAGTTTCTCCTTTATACCACCAACCGGCAACACCTTTCCACGGAGTGTTATCTCGCCTGTCATGGCAACATTCTTACGCACCTTCCTCTGGGTAATGGCAGATGCGATAGAGGTTGCTATTGTGATGCCAGCAGAAGGGCCGTCCTTTGGAGTTGCACCTTCCGGCACATGGATGTGTATATTCCACGACTGGAATATGCGAGAGTCTATATTGAGATATTCTGCATGCGCCTTAACATATTCGAGGGCGATAACCGCACTCTCCTTCATCACGTCTCCCAGATTACCTGTGAGGGTCAGCTTGCCTTCCTTACCTTTTGAGAGCGATGTCTCAATGAAAAGTATCTCGCCACCGACACTTGTCCATGCCAAGCCAGTCACGACACCAGCATAGTCATTGCCCTGATAGATGTCGCGATAGAAAGGTGGATTACCCAACAGTTCCGTAACACTTTCAGGCTTCAGAGGTGACTCGAGCAATTCAATTGACGAATCCATAGAACCCTCTTTCGCAATTTTGTATGCTATCTTACGCAATGCCTTATTAATCTGCTTCTCAAGCTGTCGCACACCACTTTCACGGGTATATCGCTCCACGATATATTCGAGTGTCTTCTTTGGGAACTTGATATTCTTGAACGGCGTCAATCCCGTCTTGTCCTTCTCACGCGGTACCAGATGACGTTTCGCTATCTCCGTCTTTTCTTCTGTCGTATATCCGGAGAGTTCTATTATCTCCATACGGTCACGCAGAGGAGACGGTATTGTTGACAAATCATTTGCCGTTGCGATGAAGAGAACCTTTGACAGGTCATAGTCAAGGTCGAGATAGTTATCATGGAAAGCAGTATTCTGCTCCGGGTCTAACACCTCAAGCAAAGCAGATGCAGGATCTCCGTTAATGGTATTCTGTGTTACCTTATCTATCTCGTCAAGAATGAGGACAGGATTTGATGAGCCTGCCTTTTCAATACACTTTATGATACGACCCGGCATAGCACCAACATAAGTGCGGCGATGTCCCCTTATCTCAGCCTCATCGTGCAAGCCGCCCAAGGACATACGGACATACTTTCTGCCCAGAGCATCTGCAATACTCTTACCGAGTGATGTCTTACCCACGCCAGGAGGGCCATACAGGCATAATATTGGAGACTTCAGGTCACCACGCATAAGGAGCACGGAAACATACTCCAAGATACGCTCCTTTACCTTCTCCATTCCATAGTGGTCGCGATTGAGAACGCGCTCAGCATGATGGAGGTCCAGATTATCTTCTGTATATTCGTTCCAGGGAAGGTCTACCAATTTCTGGAGATATGTGAGCTGGGTATTATAGTCGGAACTCTGCACGTGAAGCTGGTCAAGGCGCTCCATTTCCTTTTCAAAAAACTCGCTGGTTTCCTTGTTCCACTTTTTCGTTGCAGCCTTTTCACGCAACTTCGTTTTTTCCGGTGACCCGTCCTCACGTCCCAACTGCTGGTTGATACTCTTCAGCTGCTGGCGCAGGAAATACTCCTTCTGCTCAACATCAATGGCATGCTGGGTACGATTATGGATATCGATACGCATATCTGCATATTGAATCTCACGATTCATCAACTGCAGGAGTTCGAAGCAACGCATCTTCAAATCGCCATGTGCCAACAGATGCATCTTCTCCGTCAACTTAAACGGCATGAAGTATGATACAGTATTCAGGAGCTGCACAGGATTTGCCAGGTCCTTCAACACCATCTGCATTTCAAAGGTGAAGGAATCCGTTTTCTGGATGTATTCACGCACCTTTGAATTGAGGTCTCCGAGCATTGTCTGATACTCCATATCGTTAGCGTCAGGCTCTTCTTCCGGAGCAGGAATTATGTGTGCCTTTATGTAAGGTTCCTCCTGCAACACCTCACCAATGCGGCAACGTGCAAGGGGATGTGCCAGGAAAGCTATCCTATTCTCCTGACCCGGTACCTCGAATACTTTTATAAATTGCGTAATGACGCCATATTCACAAAGGTCCTCCGAGGTAGGATATTCTATTGAAGGATCCTTCTGACAGAACATGGCGAACTTATCCCTCTTATGTTTCTCGAGGTATTTGATAAGCTGACGTGTCGTGCTGCGCGCTATCGTTATGGAGGCAAGGATAAGAGGGAAATTTACCATATTTCTGGTTACGAGGACAGGCATATCGCCTTCCTTCTGTCCCTTCAACATCTCCGTAAAGTCTCCTTCAAATTCCGTTATGCGCACGAAACCCTCAGAATCGTCCTTATCGAAATTGTCCAAATTAAATTTTGAAAATATATCTTCCATTATTATCTTCTTCTGCGATGTCTTCTGTATTTACGTCCGTGACGTCTAGACTTCTTGTTTGAAACAGATGTTGTATCATCGTTCTCAACAGTAGCCGGTGCGTCATTTTTCACGATTGTCGTGTCAACATTTACCGTATCACGGCTCACTGTATCAACCATTACTGGTTGTGGTTGTACCGCTGGTGTAGAGGTCGTTGCGTTGTTGTATCTGCCGAACCCATATATTGCAGCAATCACAATGAGTATTCCGGCTGCTATGCCGATGAAGACATTGCTATTTCCCTGCATACGCTCGGAGATTGACTCCTGGCCATCTTCATCTATCGACAAAGCAACAGGCTTTACCGTTTCCACTTTCTTGGGTTCTGGTTTTGGCTCTGGTTTAGGTTCCGGCTTCTTCACCTCAACCTTCTGCTCAACGACTTTCGCCTCAACCTTTTCTTCTACCTTCGCTGGTACTTCTTCTACTTCTGCCTTTGCCTCAGCCTTTACCTCAGTCTTTTCCTCCTCCAAGATTTCTTCTTGCTCATCATCCTGAGATTCCTCAGAGTCTTCTACGGGAGCCATTTCATTGAGCAGAGGACTATCATCATCTATCTCAACGGTTTCAAAATGAGCAAAAGGCTTGTTGATGGCATTCTTCATCGAAGCATCAGGCAAGAAATTAATCCTGTCGTGTTCGCCAATGATTACTCTTTCGCCAGTATTAACATTAACGCTGGCACGAGATTTCATTGCCTGCATCTTGAAAGTACCGAAGCCCTTGATTTTTACCAATCTGTCGGTTTCCAGACCTTCGTTGATAGTATCTACCAACTTCTGTACAAACTCCTCAGCTTCTGCAATCTTGATATTGTGCTGAGAAGCTATTATCTTGGCTATATCTTTTATTGTTACCATAATCTTCTACCTATTTTTTTCTTGGTTTAAATGTTGCAACGAGTTTTGGTGGCACCAGATTTTTCTTTCCGGTCCCCGGATTGACAATGATTCGCTCATTTCGTTTTCTCACGTCAAAGGTGCCCAACCCGCTGATATTAACAGGTTCCGCATCACACATCTTTTCTATTATGGCTTTGACAGTCGTCAGCACCATACTCTGAGTGTCTGTTGTCTTACCGCCTGTTTTCTGTGACAAGGCCGTTATTAAATCTTTGTTGTTCATATTATTTTATTTTTGCATATAAGTCGAAATCTTCCGAATCAGTTATATCTACATTATAGAACTCTCCTACCGTCAGTTGTGCATCGTCAGCACTTATCAGTATTTCCGGATCCACCTCGGGTGAAGAGTATTGACTGCGGGCTATGTAATAGTTATTCTCTCTCCTGTCGATGACAACTTCAAGGGTTTTTCCGATGTTCTCGTCCATTATCTCGTGCGAAATGCGCTGTTGTACCCTCATCAGTTTGCTGAGACGCGACTGCTTCACATCTTCTGGCACATTGTCCTCAAAATGCTCTGCGCTATATGTTCCTTCTTCCTCCGAATAAGCAAAAGCCCCTAATCGCTCAAATCGTGCCCACTTAACAAATTCAACCAATTCATTAAAGTCCTCATCTGTTTCTCCCGGATAGCCTATCATCATTGTCGTTCTGAGACATATCCCCGGTACTTCTTCGCGTATTCGTTTTATCAGTTCTATTGTCTCCTCCTTGGTAGTATTGCGCCGCATATTGCTTAACACCTTCGTTGAGATGTGTTGCAACGCTATGTCGAGATATTTGCAGACATTATCTTTCTCACGCATCACCCTCAACAGTTCCGTAGGAAACTGTGTCGGATATGCATAGTGGAGTCTTATCCAATGTACTCCAGGAATATCTGCCATCTTTTCTATCAGTTCTGCTATATGGCGTTTGCCGTCTTTATCAACACCATAATAGGTCAACTCTTGTGCTATGACATTAAATTCCTTAACGCCCTCCTTTACACGCTCCCTAACCTCGTCTAGGATATCTTCAATATCACGACTTTGATGTCTTCCAGTAATGAGAGGAATGGCGCAATATGCACAATGTCTGTCGCAACCTTCCGATATCTTTATGTAACAGGAATATTTTGTGACAGATGAAGACTTGCTGGTTTTTGATGAAGGCTTCTTGGATGAAACTGCCTCTTTACTGCATTCCTCCACAAGACCTTTCCAGTCAAACTTTCCGTAATACTTATCTACCTCAGGAATCTCCTGCTGCAACTCTTCCATATAGCGTTGCGAGAGGCATCCCATAACATACAGATGACGTATCTTACCTTTTGTCTTAGCGTCAGCGAACTGCAATATGGTGTCTATGCTTTCCTGCTTTGCATCTTCTATGAATCCGCATGTATTTATGATGACAGTATCTCCAGTTACCTTTGGTGCATCAATAGCACAGCAAAGACCATTTTTTTGGAACAGCCTTTGCAATGTCTCGCTATCAACGAGATTCTTCGAGCAACCGAGAGAAATAATATCTATCATTTATCGAAAAGCGAGTTTACGAATTCCTGTCTGTTAAACAACTGCAGATCCTCCATTCCTTCTCCCAACCCTATATACTTCACAGGCACCTTCAGCTGGTCGGAGATTCCTATTACTACTCCACCCTTTGCTGTGCCGTCTATCTTTGTGATTGCAAGAGATGTTATCTGCGTGACAGCAGAGAACTGCTTTGCCTGTTCAAAGGCATTCTGCCCCGTTGAACCGTCAAGTACGAGCATTACCTCGTCAGGAGCCTCAGGCATTACCTTTTTCATCACTTCCTTGATTTTCTTGAGTTCATTCATGAGGTTCACCTTGTTGTGCAAGCGTCCTGCTGTATCTATCAGCACCACATCAGCGCCACTCGCCTTTGCCGATTGCAAGGTATCGAATGCTACGCTGGCAGGGTCAGCACCCATTTGCTGTTTCACTACAGTCACTCCTACTCTCTCGCCCCAGATGCATAACTGCTCTACTGCAGCAGCCCTGAAAGTATCTGCAGCTCCCAAAACAACCTTCAACCCTTCTGACTTAAACAGATGAGCCAACTTACCAATAGTAGTTGTCTTACCAACTCCGTTGACGCCGACCACCAATATCACATACGGCTTATGGTCCGCAGGAATAGTCCAGGAGCCATCACCCTGAGCATTGTTTTCTGCCATCAGGGTAGCTATCTCTTCACGCAATATATTGTTGAGTTCACTGGTGGACACATACTTATCGCGAGCTACTCGCTCCTGTATCCTCTCTATAATCTTCAAGGTAGTATCAACACCAACATCGCTGGTGATAAGCATCTCTTCCAAATCGTCAAGCACATCATCATCAACGGTATCCTTTGCTGCTACAACACGAACCACCTTTTCTAAGAAACTCTGCTTTGTCTTTTCAAGTCCCTTATCCAGTGTTTCTTTTTTTTCTTTATTGAATAAACCGAAAAAGCCCATTTACTATTATAATATTAAATTTCGGGCGCAAAGTTATAAAAAAAATAAGGAATTACCAAAGAAATAATAATTCTTAACTCTAATTTCTTATTTCTTAATTCTTATTTCTTAACTTTTATTACTTTTGCAGCCGCAAAAAACGTATTGATAATAAATGAACAGTCGTAATCTTGTTACTTCCGACAAAGGAACTGAATTATTTCCTGAAGTTGACGAGGCTGGTAACGTCGTTGGTCAGATGAGCCGTGCTGAGGCTCACGACGGCACGAAGCGTCTTCATCCTGTGGTACATCTGCATGTATTTAACTCTGAGGGCGAGCTCTACTTGCAGCATCGTGCCAAGTGGAAGAGCGTGCAGCCTGACAAATGGGACACGGCAACTGGCGGTCATGTAGATTTGGGAGAGGACGTGATGATGGCTCTGGCGCGTGAAGTATATGAAGAGATTGGACTTGCTTCAGACTGCTATATTCCGAAACTTGTCAAGACATACATCTACGAGAACAACATTGAACGCGAACTGGTGTATGTCTTCACGACGGAATATGACGGAGAACTTTTTCCTTCACCTACGGAGACACAGGGAGGCAAGTTCTGGCCTCTCAGCGACATACGCGCCGCCATAGGCAAGAACATCCTCACACCCATGTTTGAAAAAGAAGTTCTATTCCTTATCCCTGCTGCGGAACCAGGTAGCAAGAATCGTTCCTGAGATAGAGTGCCACGCACAGCTGACAGCAGCTGGTATGACGGCAAGCGGGCAGCTGACAGCAAAGAATGTTGAGGCAAGGACAGTGGCAAGACCTGCGTTCTGCATTCCCACTTCGATGGATATAGTGCGGTTCTTGGCTTTCGAGAAGCCTGCAGCCTTTCCGACGGAATATCCGGTAATATACCCCAAACTGTTGTGACACAGCACAACAGCAAAGACAATGAGGAAGAATGAAATTCCTTCCATCATCAGCTTATCACTTACGGCAGCAATGACACCACCTACGATGCAGGCAAGCCCCAAAACGGAGAATGCCGGCATCACAGCCTGTGCCTTCTTGAAACCTTCGTTATGGCCATAGAAGAGATTGGCAAAGAATCCTATACTTACCGGAATAAGCGTCACAATAAGGATATTGAGGAACATTCCAAGAGCATCCACTTCTACCTGCTCCCCCGCCAGCCACAATACGAGCAATGGCGTTACAATAGGGGCAAGAAGCGTTGAGACGGTAGTCATGCCTACGGAATATGCCACATCACCCCGACAGAGGTAAGACATAATATTGCTTGATACGCCGCCAGGACAGCAGCCCACGAGTATCAGTCCCACAACAATGGGTTGGAAAGCAGAGCCGAATAGCGAGAAATGGAAGACTGTCTCACACAACGTACTGACACCGATGGTAAGGCACCACGCTATCAAAGGCATAAGACCGTACTGCGCACATGTACCGATTAGGATATCCAAAGGACGCGAAGCAAGGGTACGCATATCCTGCATAGTGAGCGTCAGGCCCATGGTAAGCATTATGAAACCGAGTATGCATGACTGGGTAGTACCATGAACCCACGTGAACAGGTCAGGAATGAAGTATGTCAGCACCGCTACTGCGATGATGAACCACGAGGTATAAGTGGACAGCCACTGGCTGAATTTAAAGAGTATTTTGTACATAATGGCTGCAAAGTTATATAAAAGTTGAGAATTAAGAATTAAGAAATAAAAAATTAGAGTTAAGAATTCTTATTTCTTTTGCATTTCGTTATTATATTTTGATTTTTTTGTTCATTTTTTGTATCTTTGCAAGCAAAATTTTGAAAACATTATTTAAATACTTGAAGTTTCGGATGTTAATAAAAAAGTGAATATATAGATGCAAAAAAGGCATTG
>ERZ842401.5786-NODE-5786-length-13514-cov-14.363474_pt1 | contig 13514 bp, 11 predicted proteins | sample MGYA00521270_ERZ842401 | MGnify/ENA primary metagenome ERZ842401 (study PRJEB31892, sample SAMEA3878208) | bioreactor metagenome | biome: Moose rumen | place: Sweden | collected 2011-10 | study: EMG produced TPA metagenomics assembly of the PRJEB12797 data set... | reverse complement strand
TGCGGACAACGTCCGAAATTTTGCATATCTTTGCGTATTTTAATAAAAATGCGGACGATCTTTCTTCTTTTCTCCCGCATACTATGCAGGTTATCACGGCCACTGCTCAACTTTCCACTTTCCACTTTCAACTTTCGACTTTAGTGCATTTTGCATCTTAAAGCATCTTGCATCTTCATTATCCCACTTTCCCATAAAAACATGTGCGGAGGAGTGTAGTATTCGCATTTTGATTAAAATACGCCAATATGAGAAAAAAATCACATTTTATTTGCGTATTCCAAATTTTTGTTGTATCTTTGCGGCTGTTTTTGGTGCATCAGCGTAAGAAGAAACAAAGACAATATATAACATAATGAAAACAAAACTCTATTTCCTGCCGGTACTGCTTATGTTATTGGGCGTAGCCGGCTGCAGAAACGATGTTGACTTTAACAATGTCGACTTGACCATGGGGGTGAACACCTCTTTGGGCATTCCCGTCGGGAATGTGACAGTGACGATGGGCGACTTCCTCGGAAGTGGTCAAGTGCCCCTCATAGTGGTGGATGCAGATGGCATCTTCCATGCGTATGACACTTTCCGGATTGCAACCAAGGAGTATCACCACATCAATCTCTCCAATTACATCATGAAGAACGATGCCGAATTAGAGTTCGCCATCGCCGACCGATACTCGGGAACAACGATTGCGGGGGATGGTGCAACCTCGTACACCCTATCGTTCCCCATGCAGTTAGGTGTATCCGGTATCAACGACAATGTCAGCAACGAGCGGTTGGACAGCATGCTCATCACGCTCGCGTCCTTCACCTCCACGATTAAACTCAATGACTTTGACTTGCGCTGGAGCGAGATTAAGTCGGTAACGCTCCTGCTCGGTGACCAGTTCACCCGGGCTAGCGGCAAAGAGGTTAATATCCCCGTTGCGGGGAAGAATTTCGAGCAGGAGATACCTATCAACATCGAAGACTTCTACCTCTGTCTCATGCAGGACAAAGCCAATCCGGGAGCAACCGTTGACAAGATTAACTTCGAGATTCGCTTTGAGATTTGCCCGGAAGCAGACCACCCTATTACCGTCAATGCCGATAGTAAGATTCTCTACGACCTTAATGTCAAGTTGATGGAGTATAAAGCGCTGTGGGGTTACTTCGAACCCAGTGCCGAGATGAGCGATGTGGACCGCATGACCATGGACTCTATTTGGGATGGCTGGCAGGCCGTCAAGAAAGTGCGCATGCGCTTCTTAGAGCCCAAAGTGACGATAGCCATGACCCACAAAGTGGCAGCACCCTTGTACATGGTTATCGACTATGTGAAAGCAGTCAATTCCCAAGGTGTCAGCGAACAAGTGGTCTGGACAGAAGGTACCCAGACATCTACCTCGAAGAACCTTTTCTTCACGGATTATATCTTCCCCGACGACCCCTTCGAGACGTCCAAGGAATACAGTGCCTTGTTCGACTATCAAGAAGCCAACGGACACTTGGACAAGATATTTGATATTCGTCCCGACACCTTCCTGTACAGTTTCCACTTGGAGATTGACAAGAACAAAATCAATACGCCCGCTTACCCCTATAAGCAACTGCGTATAACTGACGACCGGACAGTGCCTGGATATGGTATTTTCGATATACCCTTTAAGTTCAATACAGAGTCAGAGGCAGAGTATGTAGCCACGATTGCTACGGAGTGGCAGAACATTAATTTTGACTCTATCGCGGCACAGAACGAGTACATAGACTCCTTGAGTATCCATCGCGCATTGGCGTTCATCGAAATACGCAACTCGATACCGTTTGAGATTTCCGGTAGATTCCACTTCTTCGACAAGGACAGCCTCGAGATGGACCTGCAGTTCATTCAGGGCAACGACTCTAACTATGTCCAAATTGATGCCCCGAGAATGAATGGTGTTGCTAACCAAATAGGCTATGTGTCCGAACCCAGCAGATCCACCTTCATCTTGGATATCGATAGTGCAGACTTCAACCGCTTATCGGAGATTAAGTACCTCAACTTCGACGCCTATTTAGGGAACAACCCGATGAAGTGCCAAATAGACACGGCTACAAGCCTCACAATCCAGTTGGGCGTTGCTGCTAATGCAGAAGCTATTCTTAACTTCAATAAGAAAGAGAAAGGAGGCGCACAATGAGAACAAAAAAAACTATCGTGGCGCTCCTGATGGTCGCCCTGAGCAGTGTGATGGCTATTCAAGCACAAGAAGTAACTACCTTGTACTTCCTCGAGAATGCACCGATGCGACACCTTGTCAACCCCGCTTTTCAACCTGTCAGCGAGGGATATGTGAACTTTACACCATTGGGATATACCTCCTTGTGGCTCGGGAACAATAGCCTCACTCCCAGCGATATTATCTTCAATTATCAGGGTAAGACCGTGACGGCACTTTATCCCGGCACAGGCGGGTTAGACAACCTGTCACGCAATCTGCGCCGTAACACCCTCCTGGATTTAGAAGGAACATTAGACTTAGTATCCTTCGGTTTTAGGCTTAAGAACAAGCCTGCCGGGTATGTTCATATCGGTATCAGAGGTCGCACGGACGAGGGTATGACCTTGCCCCGCGATATGTTCGGGATGATTCTTGGGGGCGGTATGGTGAACGCAGCAGACCCCATCAAAACGGACATTTTTGACCTCACCTCAACAGGCTTGAGGGGAAGTGCCTACATGGAGATAAGTGGCGGGTACAGCCATCAAATCAACGAACACTGGACGGTCGGTGGCAAAGCCAAGTTCCTAACCGGTATATACTACGCCGGTTTGAGCCATAGCCGACTGACCTTAGACGCTTCCGCAACAGAATGGACCCTGCAGGGAGAAGGCGCCTTCGCACTCGCCGGACCACTTAAGTTCCAGAACCTGCCCGAACATGTCAATTATCAGTATATCACAGACCTGATAAGCGGCTCGCAGGGCATGCAAGATAGCCTTCAGAACCTGTTACCTCAAAATATCGCAAGTTACCTCACACCATCCGGATATGGGGCTGCGTTTGATATCGGTTTTACCTATAAACCCATTGAACAAGTACAGATCAGTGCTGCTATTAATGACCTCGGGTTCATCTATTGGAACAACGCGCTGACATATACCACGAACATAGACACCACTTTTAGAGGGGTTGATAATCTGCAATATAAGGACTACCAAAACGCCGACGGAACCGTGAACACCAACCAACTCATGGACACTGTTTTGTCGCGCTTAGAGGGGTTTGCCAATATGATTGATGCCACCCGTACCGGTACAGGGTTTGCCCGCATGACCAACGCTAAACTCGTTGTGGGGGTAGATGCTAACTTCTGGCAAAACCGCGTCGGGATAGGCGTAGTGAGTAAAACACGACTCGTCAATAACCGCATCTACGAGGAAGTGACCTTCGGCGCTGCTCTCAGACCATGCAACTGGTTCAACCTCGCAGTAAGTTACTCCTTACTGAATAACGGTAAGTACTCCAATATCGGTGCCGGACTGAGCTTTATGCCCTATGACGGTATCAACCTGACCTTGGCGATGGATTATATTCCTACAAGTTATGTGAAGGTCAATAACAATATCCCTGTGCCCTATAACGCGAAAGGTCTGAATGTAGCCTTAGGATTCTCCATCGTTTGGGGCACGAACAAAAAGAAGGATAAGGACGATGACGGCGATGGGGTCTTCAACCTCCTCGATGTATGTCCTAACACGCTACCCAATGTACTGGTGGATGAGTTAGGTTGCCCCATAGACAGTGATGGTGACGGCGTGCCCGATTACTTGGATAACTGCCCCAACACACCCCAAGAGGCTTACGGCTTAGTAGATAGCACCGGCTGTGTCTTGGACGAAGACCACGATGGTGTACCCGATTACCTAGACCTCTGCCCGCATACTCCGCAAGAAGCATTCGGCTATATTGACGAGCACGGGTGCGAACTGGATACCGACGGCGATGGCGTACCTGACTGGAGGGATAGTTGCAACAACACCCTTCCCGAAGCCTATGGGTATATAGACGAGTTCGGCTGCGACTTGGATACCGATGGCGATGGAGTGCCTGACTGGAAAGACCGTTGCCCCAATACACCCAAGGAAGCCATTGGTTACCTCGATGAGTATGGGTGCGAACTGGACACCGACGGGGACGGTATACCCGATTGGCAAGACGAATGTCCTTTAGCTGCAGGACCTGCCTACAACAAGGGCTGCCCCGAAGTGAAGAAGGAAATCCGTAACCTCCTTCAGAAGGCTATGCAAGGTATACAGTTCGAAACCGGTAAGGCGAAGATTAAACCTGCTTCCTTCGGACTGCTCAACCAGATTGCCGAAACCTTCATCGACAATCCGTCCTATATCATTGAGGTACAAGGACACACGGATAATGTCGGTAAGGACGACTTCAACATGAAACTCTCTGACAAGCGTGCTAAAGCCGTGATGGAGTACCTCGTTAACGCAGGTGTGCCTGCCGAGCGTATGACCGCTAACGGATATGGTCCTACCCGTCCGATAGCCGATAACACTACCGCTCAGGGACGCGCACTCAATAGACGCGTTGAGTTCAATATCACCTTCGAGGAAGTACACTACGAAACTGTGCTCGAACATGTCGATTCAACCCTCTATCAGCAACACTTAGATAGTATTCAAGCCCAAACGCTTGATACTATCGCCGCGCCACAAGAATAAAATAAAGATACTAATCATAACTACTATTTAATATGGGAAGAGCTTTTGAATATCGCAAAGCGACTAAATTGAAACGATGGGGGCATATGGCCCGTACATTCACGAAATTAGGTAAGGAAATAACTATTGCAGCCCGCGAGGGAGGTGCAGACCCCGATGGTAACCCACGTTTGAGAATGCTCATTCAGCAGTGCAAACGCGAGAACATGCCTAAGGAGAATATCGACCGCGCTATTAAGAAAGCAACCGATAAATCCTCTGAAGGCTATAAGGAGATTAACTATGAAGGTTACGGTCCTCACGGCGTTGCCATCTTCGTTGAGACGGCTACCGATAACCATATGCGTACTGTAGCCAATATCCGCTCATACTTCACCAAGCATGGCGGTTCCCTCGGTACACAAGGGTCCCTCGAGTTTCTCTTCGACAGAAAGGCTTGCTTCACCATCACGAAGAAGGACGGTGTTGACCTCGACGAACTCGAACTGGAACTAATCGACTTCGGTGTGGAGGAGTTAGATGTGGACGATGAAGAAAACACTATCGTCATTTACTCCGACTTCAACCTCTACAACGATATGCAGAAGTACCTTGAGGAGAACGGCTTTGAGATTCAGAGCTGCGAGTTCGTACGCATACCTAACTCGACCAAAGAACTGACCGACGAAGAGCGCGAGTCTGTACAAAAACTCATCGACAAGATTGAGGAGGACGAGGACGTACAGAATGTCTTCACCAATATCGCAGAGTAATGGTTACTTCGTTGACATTAACAGAGACTCAAGCGCGGCAATTGGCTGCGCTTGAGCCACTCTATAGTGAGTGGAACGAGAAGATTAACTTGGTCTCGCGTAAGGATATTAATAACCTCAGATTGCACCACATAGAACACTCCTTAGCGATAGCCCATGTACTCCACTTCAAACCCGGCACGACCATATTGGATGTCGGCACAGGAGGAGGCTTCCCCGGTATACCGTTAGCAATCCTCTTCCCTGAGTGTCAGTTCACACTAATCGACTCTATCGGTAAGAAGATACGCGTCGCGGAAGATATTGCCCGCCAAGTGGGGCTGACCAATGTCCGCTGTGTACAAGAACGCGCCGAAGAAGAGAAAGAGCACTACGACTTTGTCGTCAGCCGAGCCGTGATGCCACTACCCGAACTTATTAAGATAGTGAGGAAAAACATCTCCAAGGCCCACCATAATGCCCTGCCTAACGGTGTGATTGTGCTGAAGGGCGGAGACCTAAAGAACGAGATTAAACCCTTCCGAAACGATATTGAGATAACACCACTATCCTCGTTCTATGAAGACGAGTGGTTCCAAGAAAAATATGCTCTATACCTGCCGGTGTAGAGCATAATCTAAGTCCGACACACCCGCATGTAGTTTAGGTGTACGAGGTTGAGAGGTATGCGAGGTTTAGAGGTTTTGGTAGAACTCGGTTACTGCGACAACACCTTTCTTCCAAACATCTATGTCCATGGACTCATTCGGACTGTGGATAGCGTTTGCCTCCAAACCAAAGCCCATCAGGATAGTCTTGACACCTAAAATGCGCTCAAAGTCCGCAATAATGGGTATTGATCCGCCACGACGTGCCGCAAGAGGTTTCTTACCAAAAGCCACTTCAAACCCCTTCTCCGCAGCCTTATATGCCGGCAAGTCTATCGGACAGACATACCCCTGTCCTCCGTGCATCGGAATCACATGTACACGAACCCCCTTCGGGGCAAGAGACTGCATATACTCCTCAAAAGCCTTACTAATTGTAGCATGGTCTTGGTTAGCAACTAAGCGGCAGGAGACTTTAGCGAACGCCTTCGCGGGCAGAACGGTCTTAGAGCCTTCACCCGTGTAACCACCCCATATACCACAGATATCAAAACTCGGTCTGCAACTATTGCGCTCCAGCGTACTGTAGCCCTTTTCACCAAAAACATCGTCAACACCTATCGCCTTGTTGTATTCCTCTTGCGAGAAAGGTATTTGGGCTATCATCTGCCGCTCCGCATCGGATATCGGTAGCACATCGTCGTAGAAGTGCGGAATAGTTATTCTGCCATCCTCATCCACTACCTTACTGAGCATCTCACAGAGCGCATTGACGGGATTCTTCACCGCCCCGCCGAAATGACCTGAGTGCAGGTCTCTGTTAGGTCCGTCTACCGCTATCTCCCAGTACGCCAAACCGCGTAAACCTGTTGTGAGAGAGGGCGTTTCCTTACCGAGCATAGATGTGTCACTGACGAGGATAATGTCACAACCGAGCAATGCCTTATGCTCCGTAATAAAGTCCGCCAGAGAGGGAGACCCTATCTCCTCCTCACCCTCGAGAATGAACTTCACTTTGTGCTTCATTAGCCCGTTACGGACAAGGTACTCAAACGCCTTGACCTGAATGAGGCTTTGCCCTTTATCGTCATCTGCACCACGAGCATACAGTCTTCCGTCGCGCAGGGTCAGGGTCCACGGGTCACTCTGCCATGCCGCTAACGGTTCAATCGGCATCACATCGTAGTGCCCATAAACGAGCACAGTCTGCTCGGGCTCGGCAGGACTATACTCACCGTATACGAAAGGATTACCCTTAGACGGCATCACTTCTACATGCTGACAACCGGCTTCAAGCAGCAACTCGCGCCAACGCTCCGCACAACGCACCATATCGGCTCTGTGCTCCGACTGACCGGAGATAGAGGGGATAGCCACAAGACTCCCCCACTCCGCTATGAAACGAGGCATGTTGGTGGTTATATAGTCGTTGATCGTCATCATCGAAGTACACCTAATTTATGACCTATCTTAATGAACGCCTCCACCCCTCGGTCGAGTTGCTCGCGCGTGTGCGCTGCACTGACCTGTACGCGGATACGCGCTTGACCTTGCGGCACTACAGGGTAGTAGAAGCCTGTCACGTAGATACCCTCCTTCTGCAGTTCGGCAGCAAAGACCTGACTGAGCTTGGCATCATAGAGCATCACAGCGCAGATAGCCGACTGGGTAGGCTTGATATCAAAACCCGCAGCCTTCATCTTGGCGACAAAGTACTCCGTATTGCTGTGAAGCTTGTCCTGCAAACTGTTGTCACGCGTGAGTATCTCTAAGGTCTTGATACCTGCGGCAGCAATCATGGGAGGAATAGAGTTGGAGAAGAGGTACGGTCTTGACCTTTGCCGCAAGAGGTCGATAATTTCCTTACGTCCTGTCGTGAAACCGCCTACCGAACCGCCAAAAGCCTTTCCGAGTGTACCAGTGATAATCTCCACCTTACCGCGCAGGTTATACAGCTCCGTCACACCATGACCGGTCTTACCCACTACACCGGCAGAGTGCGACTCGTCAACCATGACGAGGGCATTATACTGCTGCGCTAACTCATAAATCTTGTCCAACGGGCAGACATTGCCGTCCATAGAGAAGACCCCGTCTGTTGCTATAATGCGGAAACGCTGAGCTTGCGCCTTCTTGAGTTGCTCCTCAAGGTCAGCTACATCGCCGTTCTTATAGCGGTAGCGAACAGCCTTACAAAGCCGCACACCGTCAATGATAGAAGCATGGTTGAGGGCATCAGAGATGATAGCGTCCTCGTCCGTCAAGAGTGGCTCAAACAGCCCACCATTGGCGTCAAAGCATGCGGCATAGAGAATAGTGTCCTCTGTGCCGAAGAAATCACTGATAGCCTTCTCTAACTCCTTATGGGTGTCCTGCGTACCGCAGATAAAGCGCACAGAAGCCATACCGTAACCGCGACTGTCCATACGCTCTTTGGCTGCCGCTATAAGTTCCTTGTTATCCGCAAGACCAAGGTAGTTGTTGGCGCAGAAGTTAATGACATCCTCACCTCCTGCTACCTTGATAGCCGAGGACTGAGGGGTGATGATGACGCGCTCGGACTTATATAGTCCCGCATCCCGTATCTCTTGCAAGGTCTGTTGCAAGTGGGTTTGAAAATCGTTATACATAATCCTATACTATTCCTTGTTCGAGCATGGCTTGTGCCACTTTCATGAATCCGGCGATGTTAGCACCTTTGACATAATCGACACTGCCGTCCTGCCGTATACCATGAGCGACACACTGTTCATGGATAGAAGCCATGATATGGTGCAGTCTGTCGTCTACCTCTTGAGCCGTCCAACTGAGGTGCTCAGCGTTCTGGGTCATCTCAAGACCCGATGTCGCTACACCACCGGCATTAACAGCCTTGCCTGGAGCAAAGAGGAAACCATTCACACTCTGGAAGTAGTGTATCGCTGCAGGTTGGCAACCCATGTTACTGACCTCACAGCAACACCACGTGCCGTGATTAACAAGGTCTTTAGCATCACTCTCGTCTAACTCATTCTGAAAAGCACACGGCAGAGCAATATCGCACGGCACAGACCATGCTTTCTTATCCGCTCTGAAGATAGCCTTGCCGGGAAACTTGGTCGCCATGTCCTCTACCCTATTACGGTTGGAGGCACGCATAACGAGCATGTAGTCAATCATCTCTTGGTCAATGCCGTCAGGTATCTCGCAAACACCGTCAGGACCGGAGATAGCCACAACCTTCGCGCCTAATTGGGTCGCTTTTGTACAAGCACCCCAAGCCACATTACCGAAACCGGAGATAGCCACTCTCTTGCCCTGTATGTCCTTACCGGCTTTGCGCAGAACATGTTGGGTGAAGTAGAGAGCCCCAAAGCCCGTTGCCTCGGGTCTCAGAATAGAACCGCCCCAAGTCATGCCCTTGCCCGTCAAAACACCTGTGTGATACTGACGCGCAAGCTTCTGGTACATACCGTTGAGGTAACCAATCTCACGACCGCCGACCCCTACATCGCCCGCAGGAATATCTTGGTCAGGACCGATACAGCGCCATAACTCAAGCATAAAGGCTTGGCAGAAACGCATGATCTCCGCATCGCTCTTACCTACAGGGTCGAAGTCCGAACCACCCTTAGCACCACCCATCGGGAGAGTGGTCAGAGCGTTCTTGAAGGTCTGTTCAAAACCGAGGAACTTGAGCATGGAGGGGTTGACTGCTCGGTGGAAACGCAGACCGCCCTTGTAGGGACCAATAGCGGAGTTGAACTGCACACGGTAACCTAAGTTCGTCTGCACCGCTCCCTCGTCGTCAATCCATGTAACGCGGAAAGTGAAGATGCGGTCAGGCTCAACAATACGCTCTACAATCTTGGCTTCTTCAAACTCGGGGTGCTGATTGTACATCTCCTCAATAGACTCTAAAACCTCTTGCACGGCTTGTAAATACTCTGCTTCGCCAGGATGCTTCACGGCTAAGCGTGCCATAATCTCTTGTGTTTTCATTACGATTTATTGTTTGGTTAGTAATCATTAGTGTCCACTTTCACCTCACATCTTGCATATAGATATAGAACGTAGTCCCTTTAGGACCGGTCATGAAGGTTATACGCCCACCGGAGCCTTCGACAATGTTCTTCGAGATGGCTAACCCGAGACCGGAGCCTGAGGACTTGGTCGTGAAGTTGGGCATAAAGACCTTGTCCTGTATCTCTGCAGGTATGCCCGGACCGTTATCGGAAATGGATATCTCGACCTCGTTCGTACCTGTTTGTTCCTTGAGAATGACGATGATATCACCGTCTTGGGTCTCGCTTAATGCCTGTACAGCGTTGCGGAGGATATTGACGAAGACCTGCCCTATCTGCTCACCGTCTGCCATCACCATCACACCCTTATCCGGTCCGACATAGCGGATGGGAATGCCCTCTTCATTGTGCCTCAAGAGGTCTATGGCTGCCGTCAACTTATCGGCTATGGGCACTTCTGCAACACGCACCTCAGGTGTTTTGGCGAACGTCGAGAAGGCTGTCGCTATATGACTGAGGTTATCAATCTCCTCAACGAGCATCGGTGCAGCTTGGTCAAAAGCCTCGTCAAAACGCTCTGTCCCCCTTAACCGCTCAAGGTGCTGAATGGTTAACTTCATGGGGGTCAGCGGGTTATTGATTTCGTGCGCCACTTGTCGAGCCATTGTGCGCCACGCTAACTCACGCTCACTGCGTGCCAATCGCGCCGCTTCCTCCTTCATCGCACCAACTCGTGCCTCGTACTGCTTGCGAGCCTTTCTCTGCTGCATCTGTAAGAGATGTCGACCACCGAAAAAACCGACAATAAGCATTAGGAGCATCAAAATGAGCATCGGCGGCAGGATATTACGGATGTACAGTCCATTCTGATGGCGTATCTCTTCCTCAGTGATATAGAACGGAATAGCGATAAAGCCTATCCGCATATCCGCACCGTTAAGAAACTCCATGTACGCCGTTAGGGTCGTTCGTATATCGGCTTCCTCTTGGATAGCACATTTGGCAATCTCCATTCCGTCAAGGTCATAAACGATAGCTGCCACGCCATAGGTCATCTGCAGGTCTTGCAGATCAACCGTCAAGCCGCGCTGCAGGTTATCAGTCAGTTCGTATGTCCAGGTGTACATGTTCTGCAACTGCGACTGGATGTATCGGCTTTTCTCCGCCAGTTCTAACCGCTGCCGTTCGGTGTACTCTCGTTCTATGAAACTGCTGTAATTCCCCCGCTTCTCCTCGGTTATCTGGATATTGTCGTAGGTATAGACCTGCCCCGCCTGCACCAACGAGTCCATCGTAATCTTGGTCGGCGATAGCAAGGGCGAGAGTAAAGCCGAGAATAGTGGTGGCCATAATATGGAGAGTAACGCTATCAGCATATCGGGTGCAAAGATACGACAAATATTTGGAATAAGCAAATAAATTGTGATTTTTTGATAAAAAGTCTGCTTTCGAGGTCGAAGTAGTACTCTTTTACAGCAATGCCATTCGTGTTCTAACAATCATCAAATAACGTTCTTGCATCTCTTTCGATAAAAAAGAGTTGTGTATCATCTCCTCCCACTGCGGCAAGATACTCACAAAACGCTTCCGCATCTTCTCCTGTACTCTTTCCGGCACGCCACTACAGGTCATAGCTTGCATAAAATCTCGCCACGATATTTTACGCTTCTTCCCATTGATGTTTAGTGCCAGTTCCTCCGAATCATTCGGAAGAACAGCTAATGTGTTCACCAAATCATATGCAGGAGACAAAATATGATTACCCTTGGGTGCATAGAGCGAGAAGTTTTTCAAGTGCATATCGCTATTTCCTGTCAACCAACAGAATAGCACTATTTGCCAGAAGTTAACCACATCCAACATGGGTGCTGAGGATAGTCGCTGAATCCCCTTACTTATTTGCTCATACGAGCCGCGATATTTATATTCCGTCAATTGTTCGGACAATTGGCATAAATCCTCCATTGCAATTTTCTCTCCCTTGGGTGTTCTGTCTATACGCGCGGATAAATACACCAATCTGTCATCTGCAAACCGAACTAAACAATGCGGCACAACAGCAATCCCCACTTGTTCAGCCAAGTGCATCGTCAAGTCCTCAATCTCCGGAAGTTCAGCATAGTGTTCTGCTTGGGGTTTGACGATAAAGCGTCCGTGTACCCCCACAATAGTTAAACGCGTTGTGTGTTCAATACGCTGTATGTCCATGGACAATTTCGCCTGTACACCGGGCACGGCAGTCTGCGTATGAATAACTGCTTTGGCCAGTTCTCGCAACCTGCTATGTACATACGGCAACTCCGGCATTTCATTCGTCCCGAACATTCTTTTCAGACAAGAGGGATGATAATCCTTTTGCCCCGGCAATAATTCTTTATAACAGCATAAACACTTCATAACATGTCCTCCTCTATAGCCTCCACACTCACCGCGCCGATACAATCATGGCAACAAGTCAGTAATAAGGCCATTCGGTCTCGCGGATTGATTTTCCAGCTCTCTATAGCAACATCCAATAGCCATCCTTCCGGTATCAAACCATCAAAGAACGGAAATAACACCTTGGACACATATGCCTCCTCACGTAATGGCAATGTCAAACTCACCGGCCGAGCATGGTCGCTACGCAAATAATCTGCATCGTAGCGGAAGATAAATCCCGTTTCATCTTCGCGTATCATTCCGGCTTTAATCCCATTGTAATATACTATCCCTTGCTGCATATCTCGCCCTCGTTACACGTTAGTCTTGACCTATTTTATTCACCGGTTGCAACGATGCACCGAATAAACACAATACTTGGTTTACTTTATCCATTCGGAGAGTCTCTTTACCTTGCTCTAATTCCCGGACGAAACGAAGTCCTACCCCGGACTTTAAGCTCAGGTCCTCTTGAGTTAAACCAAACTCCTTCCGTTTTGCTTTAACATATGTGGCTAATGTTTCCATATCATCTGCACCCTTTCGGGTATAATTTAGTTGAAAAATCTTATTTTACACCCTATCGGGTATAATTTAATTAAAAAACGGCAGTTTTATACCTTATCGGGTGCAAATGTACTACAAATATTTGGAATACGCAAATAAAATGTGATTTTTTGATAAAAAGTCTGCTTTTTATCGGTTATAGAGCTAATCAGCGACTCGGAGTTCACTCAAGGGCGATGAGTAACTTTAGGTCTCTGGGTCAAATTGCAGGCTGGAAAATACACTCGGTACGCGGTAAGGGTTTGAAGGTGCTCTACCCTATTCAGTTAGATGCGTGTCATGATTACCGTTGGTGGTTTGAGAAGTACTCTCGTTATTTGTCGGATCGGTATGGTGTGATAGTGGATAAGTCGTGCAAGGATATTTGCCGTTTGGCATTTTTATGTCATGATGCTTCGGTGTATTACAATCCATCGGCGATGTTATCTTTCGGGTACGATTCGGGTACGATGGAGTTAGGACAAGGTTCGCATGTA
>ERZ842401.5785-NODE-5785-length-13517-cov-6.742609_pt1 | contig 13517 bp, 10 predicted proteins | sample MGYA00521270_ERZ842401 | MGnify/ENA primary metagenome ERZ842401 (study PRJEB31892, sample SAMEA3878208) | bioreactor metagenome | biome: Moose rumen | place: Sweden | collected 2011-10 | study: EMG produced TPA metagenomics assembly of the PRJEB12797 data set... | reverse complement strand
TTTTAGGGAGGGGGTTTGGGGGACGACCCTTTTTCAAAAGGGTCTCCCCCAATAAGACCTGCTGACGGTATGATAAATTATTATTTACAGGCAAAAAGACCGCTTTGAACGTGATTTCAAGGCGGTCTTGATCACTTTCATACGCATTTCGGGGTCAGTCGTTTTTGGGGGCTGCATGGTTTTTCATGGCTTTTTTCTTCTCATACATTCGCTGGTCGGCTAGCTTTTCGGCTTCCTCCAGCGTGCAGCTCTTACCGTCGTAGAGGGCATAGCCGTGGGCTATCTGCATTGCCACAGGGGGAGCTTCGGCGGTATTGTATTCTGCGGTTTTTTTCTCCAGATCATTCAGAGCGTTGCAGACTGACTGCTCGGTACAGTTTGCGGCTACCACCACGAACTCGTCGCCGCCCACACGGTAGCAGCTGCCCAGCCCATCGAAGCATTCACGAATGATATTTGCAGCGCCGATTATGTGCTTATCGCCCTCTGCATGGCCGTAGACATCGTTGACTTTTTTAAGAAAATTGATATCCAGCTGGACGATCACACACTCTGCCTGCGTCTGCCGCAGCTCGTCCTCTTTAAGGTGGAATGCCGAACGGTTGGCAAGCTCGGTAAGACCGTCTGTATAGGCAAGCTTACGCATAAGCTCGGTCTGTCCCTGCTGGGCGGCGGTCTTGGTGCGCTCCTGCATAAGATAACGCCCCATAAGAACGATAAACACAAGAACGCCTATCCTTGTGAAAGTGCTCGACGCAAGGGAGCTGTCGGGGAAAAGTCGAAAACGCAGGATATCCGCCGCAACACCGATGACCGCACAGGTCATTCCCACGATGACCATATGCAGAAAACGCCTGTCGATGGTTTTCTTCCTGACCGACCTCACCATAAGTATCATGGTCATTACCATAGCGACTATGATATTGAAATGCGAAAACGGCAGCATGAGCCGCACATCGCTTATCTCCAGCGCAGAGAGCAGCATTGTTATAACAAAGTTCAATGTGGTGAGCAAAAACAGTATAGGCAGCATGACCGTGCCGCTGTTGTTAGTCGCCTTAGCCATAATAGAAACGGGGAGATAGGCGATGAAGATAAGGCACAGATAGTTTGTGAACCTCATAAGCTCGGGGTGCTGGGTGAACACCTGGATTATGTAGGTATCGTTCGCCGACCACACTCCCACCAATATCGAAAAAGTGCCCAGTGAGAAAAAGTTCACATCGCTCTGATAGGTGGTATGTCTGGCGGTAAAGCCGAGTATCAGCATAAGCACACCGAACAGGGCTATGATCACGCAAAGGGCAAAGCCGGGCAGGTTCTGGTGATAGATATCCCCCATGAACACACCTGCGTCCTCAACGGCGGCATATCGCAGATAGGGCGCCAGGTTATCATAGAGAGGGTGCAGCTTCAGGGTAACGGTCTGCGCCTCGGGCGGGATCGGTATCATATGGATATACATACCGTAGGATCTTCCGAGCACAGGGGGGAACTCAGGCGCATAGCTGTAGAACTCTTCGCCGTCGAAAACGGCAGTGATATGGGTATCTGCGCTTCTGAAACAAAACCGCTTACGGTACAGGTCGATACCTGTAAGGGTATGAGTTACAGTTATATCTCCCTTAGGCAGCTCGTCAATATCAAAGCGCTGACCGTCATCGGTCACCCAACCGCTGTCAAGCGCAGTGGTCTCGTCCATATAGGTAGCTTTTTCGGGGTGATAGGTCACAGTCACCACCACGACGCAGAGCACGATAACGAGCAGAGGCAGAAGGTCGGAGAAGATAATGCTGTTTTTATTGAATGAATGTTTCATGCATCGTTCCTCCTGCTGAGGTTATAATGGTTTGTTATATGCATTATAGCATAAATAATGGGGTAAGTCAATATGAGGCAAGAGGCAAGACCAAGGTACACCTGCGGCGAATTTTATTTTTCTTTTTACGCTTTGCGTACGCATTTTTCTTGCTTCTGTATTATTGATCTCCCCGGAGTTTCAGACAGAGCAGTAAATATCCTCGTACCGCTGTGAAACCTGCTAAAAAGAATATTGACAGATAATTGGTTTTTTGTATAATTATAGTATTAAATGTCAGGAGGTATGATCATGAATAAGACCTACCCGTTAACAGCAGCGCAGAATATGCACTATCAGTGGATCAGGGAGTACAATACCCAGCAGGTGTCAGGGCTGAGTATCGTAGCCGCTTTTAAGGCTGATATAGACATTGATGTGCTGAAAAAGAGCATTGATATCGAAAAGGAGAGGTATGCCTGTCTCAGACTTCGTTTTACTGAGCCTGATGAAAATGGAGAGATACTCCAGTATATCTCGGACCCTGAGCCTGAGGATTATGAGACCAGGGACCTTACCGAAATGACCATGTCGGAAGCTAACGACCTTATGCAGAGCTGGGCTTACAAGACCTTCGACGGCGATGATATCCCCATGTGCGAGTTTTTCATCGTGAAGCTCCCCGAGGGTTATACAGGCTTTTTTGTACATATGGATCACAGGCTTGGGGACTCGGTGGGAGTTGCAGTTATGGCGACCGATATCATGGGCGTTTACAAGCATCTGAAATACGGCGACGAAATGCCTGCGCCACTGGCGGATTTTGAGAGCGTGCTTGTCTCCGATCTCAAAAAAGCTTCAAACGAAAAGCGTCAGGCAAGGGCGAAAAAGTTCTGGGACGAGCAGCTTGACGAGTTCGGCGAGCCGCTGTATTCTGATATACAGGGTACCTCGGTGCTGGAAAAGGCTAGGGCAACACCGCACAACCACCGGCTTACGCCTTTGCACGCCATCTGCTTGCATATTTTCCGTCATAATACACAAAGTTTCCTTGACTTGCGCCAGCAAGCCTGCGTCAACTTTATGCATTCTGACGAAAAATCTGACTACGCATCTGACGTACAATGGTTGTACGGTGTTGCCCTAGGAAAAAGCATAACGACCCTAACCTGAGAGCCGCCGATATTGAGCGTTAAGGAGCTGTTTGTTGCGGTAAAGGATTATCAGCTTGAGGTGGACAGTATGCAGAGAGCAATAAATTTCTGCCTTTATAACCAGATATCGCCCACTAATCTTATCCTGCTTGTCATCAGGACATATCTTTCAAAGGTAAACGGCGGTCAGGAGGATATCACTATCGAGAATTTCATTTCACGCCGTTCTACCCATGACGAGATCACGTCGGGGGGCAGCCGCACCCTTTGCTACCCCTGCAGGACGGTTATTTCGGGAGATACTACCTTTATCGACGCTGCAAGGCTGATACAGAACCACCAGAACAGGATATATATGTACAGCGGCTATGACCCCGAGCTTATCAGGGCAGAGATGAAAAAGCGCTACAACACTCCCGATGATACCAGCTATGTAAGCGTATACCTCACCTATCAGCCGCCTATGAACACCAACGACCTCGACCCGAATGCCGAGAAAATGCCCATATATGCCTACAAGGGCGGCTTCACTCCGCAAAACCCCGATATGCCGATACGTTTTTACTCAGGCGAGGACGACCCCTGCGCACTGTCACGCAAAAAGTTCGTAGGCTCCATACGTCATCTGAAAAAGACAGGCTACACCGACGTAAGGGGAAAGCTGTACAAGGGTATGCGGCATGACATTCTCCATGAGCGAAACAAAACTCGGGTATATGCTGATATTCTTGGATTTTTAAAGCGATGATCAGAGCTTGGGGCTTTTGCTGTATTTGAACTAAACCCCTTTTGTCAGACGATCCGGTTTGAGATGGACCGGATCAAGGTCTGACAAAAGGGGTCATTTTTATGCCTGAAAAAAGCATGATAAGAGAGACATTTTATCGGGTCGTATCATGCGTAGTGATACCTGCTGCGGTTTTTTGCAAGGCATACAGCAGTCAGGATAAGTGCCAGCATAAGCCCGAAGGTGGGCTTTTCTGCCGTTACAAGAAAGCTCCGGAACACATTTTGCAGCATAAAAGCCGTCCACCACGCCGTAAATTGATGTGAATATCATCATCACGACAGACGGCAGGGTAAAGCGCAGCAGCCTTTTGTATGTAAAGTGGTCTGATATCTGTATCGTATCACAGCTCGGCTTTTTTGTCGGGCTGCTTGACATTTATTGCAAAATAATGTATTATTATGCTATCACCTTTGATATGATTTGGGGTATGACGTATGAAGAAAAAAGGTCTGAAAATATTGCTGGTGTGTATAGTCAACAGAAACTACGGCGATACCATCATCGCAGACTGCACCGAGTATCTGATAAAAAAGGCTTTGGGGAAGACTGCCGAGGACTGCAGCATAATGCGATATAAGATCGACTGCGGCGACCTGTGGCAGATCGGTTTCGCCGATATGGTCATTTTTGCCGGCGGTGGACTGATAAAGTTCAGGCAGGAGGAGTTCTACACCCATTTTGCCCAGATCATCGCCGAGGCTGACAGACATGGCGTTCCCGTGTTTATCAACTCTGTGGGAGTTGAGGGTTACGACGGCGAAGATGAGTGCTGCCTGATGTTGAAGGAGCATATCAATATGGACTGCGTCAAAGGGATATCCGTCCGTGATGATATTGATCTGCTGAAAGAGAAATATATCACACGCCACGGTCTCAGGGTCAGGGGCGTTTTTGACCCTGCGGTGTGTGCAGGTGAGGTCTACGGCGCCAAGGGCGGCAACGGGAATGTTATAGGGCTGAATGTCGCCAGAGGTAAGCTTTTCCCCGATTACGGAAATCCGCAGATAGATGAGGAATATATGCTGGACTTCTGGTGCGGCGTTGCAGGTCTGCTGGAGGAAAAGGGGCAGAGCTGGAGAGTGTTCACCAACGGTGCAGGCGGTGATGAACGTTTTGCCGACAAGCTCATGGAAAGGCTGGGACACGGCGAAAAGCTCCCCACGCCCATGAGCGCAGAGGAGCTTGTGAATAACATCAGCAGCTTTTCGGGAATTATCGCTGTAAGAATGCACGCCTGCATAACCTCATATTCCCTGGGCATACCCTGTGTCAGCCTTGTATGGAACGATAAGCTCAGAATATGGGGGGATAAGATAGGCTCGCCCGCATCTTTCATAAAGCCCGATGATATCAAGCCCGATGTGGTTGTGGAGCAGCTTTTCAATGTGCTGCAAAGGGGCAGGACTAAGGTCGGCTTTTTCAAAAAACACGGTGTTTACCATGAGCTGAAAAGGTTTATCTCGGTTTACGGAGATAACAGAAATGTAAGCTCAGGCGGCATTTCCGACAAGATAATTGAAGTCGGCATGGGCGGTATACAGCACCGTTACAAGGCACCGAATTCATTGGACGAATTGAAGCGCAGGCTTGACGAGGGCTGCAGGCTCATCGAAGCTGATGTCAGGGCGACCTCTGACGGCAAGGCAGTCTGCATAAACGGCTGGTCGGAGAAAAATCTTATCAAGCTGGGTGTTGAACCGCAGGGGCTTGAGCGCAGAGAGCTGCCTATGGATATTTTTAAATCTCACAAGCTTGACGGCACATTTGCAGTGGGCAGCTTTGAGGACACGGTGGGAATTTTGAAGAACTATGACGGTGCAAGGCTCATCATTGATGTCGGTCTGCCGCCTGCCGACCTTAAAGAAGCCATGTTCAGGGACATAGCCGATATTTTGAATTATTCGGGAGTGGATAAAGAAAAAATTTTTATCAGGCTCCAGCGCGAGGGTGATATCGAGCTTTGGAACGCACAGAACTGCCGCTGCGAGCTGATGTATTTTCTGCCCGACAGTGATGTTCCAAAGGAGCGTGAGACAAAGCAGTCAAAGGCTTTATCGGTATGCAAAAAATATGAGATAAAGTATATCTCAATGGTCGCAGGCACTTTTAACGAAGAAACATCAAAGCTATTGAAGAAGCATGGGCTGCTGCCAGTGGTGTTTTCATATGAAAAGCTGGGCGATGCAGCTGCAGCTGTTGAGCAGGGCGCATACATGGCAGGCAGCTTTTATTATTCTTCAAAATATGCGGATGATCTGTTAAAGTAAGGGTGAAGAAAATGGGAGAGGTGTTGTGTTCTAAAGCCGTCTAAATACGTACTTTTCTTAGTCGAGGCTCTTCATCGTCGGGAACAGATTCCGATTTGACGGAGAATCGTTTATATCCGTTTATATCCCTATTCTTGCGACTTTGCTTTACATCGTAAATCACATATTTCTATGTAATCCTTTTCAAGTGGTCGCAAATCTGTCGCAATCTGGTCGCAAAACCTATTCTGCTTTTTAGACGTCCTTCTGATTGTTGAAAAACTTTTCAAAACTTATTAGTTCTGACTTCTTCAAGTCCTTAGTAGCCTCAGCATAGATATCTAGAGTGGTTTCCGCATCAGCGTGTCCGAGAATTGACTGCATAGCTTTGATATTAACACCAGCCTCGCACATTCTTGTTGTAAAGGTATGGCGTAAAGAATGATTGCTGAATTTAGGAAGAATAATTGCTTCTCCGCTGTGATCTCTGTCGAGAACATCATAGTTGCAATCCCTGATTATCCTTCTCAATGCCTTATTGAGAGTGCCCTGATGCTGTACGTTACCAAAACGATTGACAAAGATAAAACCTCTATAACCATCCACAACTGCTTTGCTCTTTAATCCTAATTCTTCTTGATACTGCTTTTCCATAAGAAATGCATTCTTCACCTTTGGAAGCATCGGGATTATTCTTTCTCCAGCTTTTGTCTTTGTGGAATTGATAGCGAAAGTGCATCTTTCTTCATTTCGCTTATCGAAGTAAACTAAAGTATGATTAACACTGATAGTTTCTTCTTCTAAGTCTATATCTTCCCATCTAAGACCAGTAATTTCACCAACACGCATACCAGTGTATAACATGATTATGAATATCGGATACCATCTGTGATATTGTCCTTGCTTGCTAAGATACTTTTCAAATAAATCTTGCTCAGGAATAGTTAAAGCACGCCTTTTTTCAGATTCGATATTGCGTGCTTTTTTGAGTTCTTTCAGAGCGTTGTCGGCAGGATTATACCTAAGATAATCATCCTCAACTCCAAGCTCTAAGACTTGATGCAACACGGTATGAATGCTATCAATGGTGTTAACTTTGACATTCCGTTCATCAGCTAGGTAGTTGTAAAAACCTCTGATATCAGAACGTTTCAAATCGATCAGCTTTGATTTGCCAAAATCAGGCTCAACGAACATTTCATACATATACTTATAATTGGAGAATGTATTGTCTTTGAGACCTCGCTTGACCTGAATCCAGCTTTTATACAAGTCATTGATAGTGAGATTATTTTTATCAACTCTCACTCCATCCATAATATCCCTAAGTACATCTATCTCTTTTTCGCGTAATTCTTCAAGAGTAACTGCACTAATGGAATGCCGATTACCACGTTTATCTCGCCATTTGAACTCATATGTTCCGCAAGACCTTTGATATTCGCCTTCTTTAAGAACGCGATTTTTATTGTCTTTTCTTCTCTCAATTGCCATAAGAAACTCCTTTCATATAACAACAAAGAGAACAAGCTATGAATAATTATACCATAGTTCGTTCTCTTTGTCAAATACGTTCCTGTTTTATCAAATAGAGCATGTCTTTGACAGATACTCTTCGAGTTGTTTTCTTTTGATAAGTCGCTTGTTTCCCACCCACAGAACAAAGACGCATTTATCATCATCTGAAAGTTCACGGAGCTTATTAACACCGATACTAAAATAAGCTGCCGCTTCTTCTAAGGTAAGATTTGCTTTTTTATAAATCGGCACTTCATATTTCATTATAATGCCCCCTTTTCAATTTATTCTGTCAAATATATTATTTAAAGTATAAGGTGATTGGTTTTTCTTGCTATAATGATTGGGCTTTTTATCAACCTCTGTATACATATAACAATGTGGTTGATATTCCATTTTATAAATCCAGTCCATATCAAAATTCAAAACAGACGATAATCTGCGAAAAAGCTGTTCTCCTTTGTCAGAACGATTCAAATGATATCCCATATAAAATGATACAGGATTATAAGGCGTAGTTATGTAAATTGTCTTGCAAGATAGAGCTTTATTGAAATATCTAGATGATACAGCCACTTTTCCTCTTGAAAATGGATTAAGAAGTGCAAGCAATTCCGAATATGGAATCATTTCGGGTCTTAATTCATCCAGTATAATTATTTGCTCCGCCTGATAAAACTGAAAAGGGTCTGTCGTAGTAGTTGTTTTATAGTAAGGCTCTCCAGTTTCTTTAGACAGAAGTTCAGCAAGAAAACTTTTTCCTGTTTCAGAATCACCATAGAACCAATGAACAGCAACCATTTCATTATTATCTATCATTTGCTTATGTAAAGAATCCGCGCTCCTTTCAAGATACAATTCGTGAGCCTTTTTCAATTTATCTGCAATCTTTGCATAATCAGAGCCAGCAAGTTGATTTTTGGCTTCCGAAATGGTCATTTTGCCTGTTGCAACTAAATCAAGTATTCCATTATTTCTATGAGCTTTTGAAACAGCAGATATTTTTGTGACTTTATTTGTTATCCTAGCAATAGTAGCAGGGTAATCAAAGTTTGCTTTGACTTCATCGCAGGAGTATTGGTGCTTGTGTCTAGCATTATCTGTCGCATGAATAAGATACGAGAAACCGTTATCAACATTTCCTTTCCAGATTTCTAGTTGTTGAGGTTTATCTCCGATATCTTTCGCGACCTGATTTACAGAACGTGCATTGTCAAATTGTAGCATCATATGAATATGCGCTTCGGCAGGAGTCTTATTGTCATCTTTCTTGTCTTTGTCATGCACGATGCAAGCCATACGTTTAGGTTTAAGATTCTGCTCAACGTGATTATAGATTTCATCAACAGTCATATTGTTCGGAAGATAGGATACTTGTTGTTCATACATGAAGTTACGACACTTCTTTGACTGTTTGCTTTTTTCCATTGTGCCATCCTCCTTCCATTTTATTAGCTTTTACCATGTATATTTGGCACACTTTTTTTAGGCTGGGGAATAACAAGCCCTCCCCAGCGCTTATTTACAGCGATTTATCGTTATTTGACTCTGGCACAGCACAGCGCTCTTTCGCTGCGCTCATAGCGCTGTGCTCCTCTGTGTCAGCGTAATACTGTGATAATAATTGTGATAATGCGTCATATTCTCCAAATTCTAGACGTGGAAACTTTACGAATCTAACGCTGTTATTGTTACCATCATCCGCACTAAACCATGCATCACCAGCAGTATACTGTCGTTCTCGCATAACCTCTAAAGCATCACCGCTCCATAGATATCTTGCTTCTTGTATACTCGGCTTAAACAGAATTCTTATACCGCACGCATTATTTACAGCAGTTTCAAGTCCGCCACTTCCAACAGATGCTTCTGCCGTAGATAATATTAAAAAGCATCCTGCCGAAGCGCCTTGCGTAGCTATCTGGCGTAGTAATCCTTGAAAATCAGCAAGACTATAATCTGGTTTTTCTTTTGATGGTTTCTTCGGAAACATATCCTGTATGCTAACGAACTCATCAAGGAACAATACACATGGTTTCATTCCAACATCAAACCACTTGACCGCTTTACCTGCTGATTTACAGTAATCATTTATTATCCTTTGCCTTTCAACTCGGATAGAATTAAAATCTCTAATAGCATTAAGAATATGCTCAACGCTCCCATCGGGAGCAGGTGAAAGCACATGAGGGCATAAACTCAATTCTGCCGATTTAGGATCAACAATTATAATTCTTGAATCATAATCATCCTTCCCTAGTTTTAGCATAGGCAATAAGAATGTTGATATTATCGCCGTAGTTTTACCTGATCTGCTGCGTCCAGCAACAATAGCAGAACTGTTTAAAACGCGAGAATAATCTATATAAACATCCTTGCGGATATATATTTTAGTAAGATGTGATGGAACATCATCTAGCGATGAATAAACGCTTTGCTTGTTGTAGCTTGCAACCACATCTTCAATATAGTAATCTACAAATCGACCAGCAATATCCTCCTCTTTGGATACTACTGCATAATTACCATATCTATTTCGCAGATATCCTGATATATCGGTTTCCAAGCTTGCCACATCATCATAATCGGCTGACATACAATCAACTGTTATCTTATATCCTTTTTCAGTATTTGTCACAATTACCGAAGGCTCTATTTCGCCTTCGTGTAAATTAAGCGGATTTCCAAAACAATTAGCGCATAATCCCTTCCTAACAATATATCTAATATCACGTTTAGGACTTCGCAGTATTCTTTCGGTGATTGCTATAATTATTAATACACAGGAAGACACTAAGAAAAACGCTATTAGCATTGATTTTGCCGTTCTTTTTTTTAGCCATGATTTTTGGCTCCTTTCTTTTTTGAAATAATGAAATGATACTTTTTGTTGTTGATTGTTATACTGTCAACATAATAGATGTCAACAGTGCAGAACACATTCGTAACCATAATTAACCACATCCTTTCATCCGTGCGTTAGCACTTTTTCTATGCTCTAATCATACCATAAGATTTAAACTTACACAGACAAAGGAAAAAAATTTTTTATTTGTTTTAAAACAAGGAAAAACAGGTATAAAAAAGCTCCTTTTCGGGGAAGAAAAGGAGTAAAAAAAGTGTTTTTTAAGAAAAAAATGGTTACGACTCAGTTTTTTAGTTTTTTAAAAAGTTTCTCTGCAACTATATCAGACAACTCATCAATGAAGTCTTTTTGTTTGAATTCTTTATAAAATGCATAATTATAAAACGGAGCATGGAACATATCATACAATTCTTGATATCTTTTTCCAAAATTCCAATCGTCATACAGCATATCCATTTCGATTTTATATGCATCATATTTGTCAAAATCAAAATCAGAGAATAGCTTGTCAAAAATAGCCTTGACCATAAGATGTGTTTTATCATCAAGTGTCAACGGATTTATATTATTGCATTCTTCACTATCAATAGAGTCTAAAGAATCTAAAAAAGCAATTTTTTCTTTTTGAAACTCGTATGCTCGCCATGCTACAGAATCTTTGTGGATAGGATTTGATTCTGCTTTTTTAATTTGCTTATGAATTTTTTTAACCACATCTTGATGCAAGATTATTTGGCGTGCTGTAGTCAAATCAACACATAGGGTATTAACTGTTCCAGATACGTGTTTTACATATGCCTTATCCGTGATTCCTTTTATCACATCCCTGATAGTCTTTTCAAGAGAATCAAGAGACATTTCGTCTATAGGAGGAACCCCAACACTATTAAGAGCCATATACGCACAGTCTTTTGCACTTAAATCAAAGTTACTCTTTTCGTAGTACCTATTAATATACTTCCGAGTTATTAGTTCCTCTGGAACAAATATTATGCCATTTTCAATTGCTATTTTATTATGAGAAATTCGTAAAACATAGGCATTGAAACTTGCTATAATTCCTGTTTCGTATTCGGATGCTAAATCTGAATCTATACCAAATAAGACTTCTTCATAATAATCGGATAGCTTCTTTTTTTTCATATTAACTCCTATCTGATGAATTAACTATAACATTATTTATTGGCTTCCATACGTTGCTATTCATAACATTTTCATCCCATACAGTGTTTGACATTAATATTTGTGAACCAACACCTCTTACAAATCCCCATTTGACATTTGTAAATCGCTCTGCATAGTGCTTTAATGCTTCAAATTTCTTCGCTGCATATTTGTCAACGTTATTTGAACTGCCATCAGCAGTTATACCACCTTTGGCTTCAATAATCCAAACGATACCATCATCAGTTTGGACTATATAGTCAGGATAAAAATGGCTTCTTCTGAATGCTTTGCGATAAACTATGCCGAAATACTCATCACCTTTATCGCCGTTTTTATAAACATATTTGATATGGTTGTTTCTATCTTCGCACCATTGCTCAAACGCTATTTCAGAACAAGTCCTATTGGGAGATATAAGGATGTTATTCCCATAGCCTTCAAACACATTTGATTCCATCATTTTTGTTGGTAGTATTTTTTTATGCTGCTTGTAATACTGATACAGAGGTACAGACCATTCTTTTTCTATGATTTCAGTTTCTTTTACATCAGCAATTAGGCTTTCATCAATTGTACTGAACAGCTCAACAAGTTTATCTCTATTATTTACAAGAAAAGCATTGTACTCTCTAAGAGTCATGTCTTCAAGAAGTTTATTTTCACTCTCAAACTCTCTTTCTTCTTCCGACAATAAAGACAACTGCATATCTTGCGGTCCGAATAGAATCCTCAATGCGTTATTTGAGATATTCTCATCAATGCCGATAGCTCTTGCTATTCTTCGCTTTGCATCACGAATGATAAAACCATCATCATGGTTGTTAATCTGATGTTCACCACCAAAAATAGAATTAAGCTTTGTCATATCATGTGTTGTTCTAGCAACACCTTCAATAGCGGATGTTTTAAGCTTAGTGCCAAACACATAACCTTTGCTTACTTCCATTTCACGCTTATCAAGTTTACCATCGCCGTTAACATCGCATTCAGAAAGCATCTGTTCTCTGACAACCTTTACAACTGCCTCTGGATTAACAGATATTCTGTCATTTCCATCGAGTAATTCCCTTGTGAGTGTTATATTAAATGTATCAGGCTTCTTTTTATACTGATATGTATAGAAGCTATCACTAATACTGCTTGTTAATCCTTCGGAGAACTCACTATCAAGAGTATATAAGTAGCAATAATCCAACAATTCGTTATCATAATGCTTACGCTCTGGCATTCTACGGATTCTTCCAACCGTCTGGATATTGAAACGCTCTGTACTTCCTTCACGAAGTTTAACAAGTATTTTGGCTCTTGGACAATCCCAACCTGTTGCAATAGCCTGTTTGAAAAGAAGAAATCTATACTCACCGTTAAGCTTGGTGATTTCTTCGGGATTATCGGGATGGTCACCAGAGAACCATGATGCGACGAAACCAGAGTTTTCTGTATATCCCATATCAGATAAAGTTTGCTTAACTCTATCAATCCACTCCTCATTACCATTTGGGAATTGAATAACAACGAGAGGATTGATATCTAATCCGAACTTTTCATACTCTTTCTTGATTTGAATTCTCTTTTTATCCGCCATTTCAAGCAGCATAATATCATCGTCGAGATTATTGTTTTCCTGAATAGCTTTTGATACGCCTTCATTAACCGAGATTCCCATTGCAATCAATCCAGAGCCAATTACTTCATTATCGGTGATTGTCTCAACATGATCTGCGACTGTAACAGGTGTCGCAGAAATTCTCAAAACGTGGACAGGATGTATATTTGCAATGTACTGATTAGCAGTATCACGGTATTTATGCTCTTCATCAATCAGCATAAAGATACTAATGCCTGAGTTATGACAAGCATAGATTTTTGACATGAAGTCCTTATGCTCACCCTCTTTTAATACGACATTCGATTTACTGTTTATTCACTGTCAATCACTTAACCCCAAAAGCTCCAAAAACAGATCGCAAGATTAACA
>ERZ842401.5784-NODE-5784-length-13518-cov-4.713957_pt1 | contig 13518 bp, 6 predicted proteins | sample MGYA00521270_ERZ842401 | MGnify/ENA primary metagenome ERZ842401 (study PRJEB31892, sample SAMEA3878208) | bioreactor metagenome | biome: Moose rumen | place: Sweden | collected 2011-10 | study: EMG produced TPA metagenomics assembly of the PRJEB12797 data set... | reverse complement strand
CGCGTTCACATCCTTGAAGCTGTCGAGTCCGCGCGGATTCGAGTTCCCGACTGCGACGATCTCGGCGGGACCTGTTACGGCGAAAGAAATGCGCCGGCTGTCGCGCGGAACGCTCGTGCCGTCGGCATCCGCCAGCGTCACTTTCACGAACACAAGTTCTTCGCCGTCGTCTGGCAGCAAGTCCGATTCGCTCGACAGAACGACCTTTGCGGCGGGGCCTGCGGAGCGCAGCGTCTCTTCGCCCAACACTGTGCCTTCCTTTCCGTATGCGACGGCCTTTACCTCGCCGGGTTCGTATGCGACGTCCTCCCATAAGATGCGGTATCGCGGAAGGATGCCGTAGTAGCCTGACGACGAATTCGCGCTCGGATCCTTCCTCCGGCGTCCCTTCGAGACGCCGTTCACGAACAGCTCCGCCTCGTCCGCGCTCGTGTAGACGTAGACGGGCATGCTGGAGCCTTTGCGCTCCGGGAAAGTCCAGTGGTCGGGTACGATGTGCATCGTGAAGTCCTTCGTGTTCCATCGCGAACGGTAGAGCCAGTAGCGGTCCTTGGGAAGAGCAAGGAGGTCGCAGATTCCGAAATACGAGCTGCGCGCGCTCTCTTCCAGCGAGACGGACTTCGGGCGCGACCATCCGCCGTATGGCGTAGGCTCGCCGAGATAGTCGACGCCGGTCCACACGAACTCTCCGCACATGTAGGTGTCCTCTTCCAGTCGCTCGAACTCGATGTCGGGTATGTCGCACCACTCGGCCGCGTTGCGGTCGTATGAATCTATCGCGACATCCGCGACGGCGAAGTCTGTTCTGTTTGTCGGCATCCTCTGTGCGTAGTATCCGTACTCCGAGACGGCCGAGGCGGATTCGGAATACAGGACGGGCTTTGATGGGAATTTGTCTTTGATGTCAGTATAGGAGCGCCTGTAGTTCCATCCGGAGATGTCGAGGTTCACGAGGTCGCCGCGTTTCGCGACCTGCGCGTGGCAGCATCCGATTCCGACGGGACGCGTCGTGTCCTCGGTGCGGACCGCGTTGCGGAAGCGCGTGCAGCGTTCGGCGGTGGTGCCGAATGCGGGCGAATGGTGCCAGCCGTCCTCGCGTGACTCGAATCCGCCCCCCGTGGGGATTTCGTTTCCGATGGACCAGACGAAGACGCATGGATGGTTGCGGTCGCGGCGCACGAAATCCTTTAGATTGGATTCGACGAATTCCTCGAGAGGCTCGTCGCTGCGTCCGGCAGTCGCGTTCCACTTGTCGAAGCATTCGTCCCATACGAAGAATCCCATTTCGTCGCAGAGGTCCAGCATTTCAGCCGCGGGAGGGTTGTGCGACGTGCGGATCGCGTTGACGCCCATGTCCCGCATGATCGCGAGCTCTCGGCGCATCGCCGACTTGTTGAACGCCATCCCGAGCGGTCCGAGGTCGGAGTGAAGGTTGACGCCCCTGAGCGGGACATGTTCGCCGTTGAGGAAAAATCCTTTGTCTGCGTCGAACCGGAAGCGGCGTATTCCCGTACGGATTTCGATCTCGTCGCCGGCGTTTTTGCCGTTCAGCGAGATGCGCGCAGTGTAGAGCTTTGCGCGTTCTCCGACTGTCCACAGCTGCGGACTGCCGACTACGAGCCGCAGGAGGAAGTCTCCTTTCGCGCACGCCTGCACGCTGACTGTGGCGGAGCCAGACGCGGCTACGTCTCCGTCGGGAGAGATGAGCACGGCATTTACGTCGACATCTTCGTCGGACGTCCTTCGGCTTGTGACTCTTCCGCGGATTTCCACAACGGCGCGCGCGGCGTCAACTTCAGGCGTCGCGACGGCGATGTCTCCGTTCGCAAAGTAGAGTTCGTCCGTCTCGATCAGTCGGACGCGGCGGTAGAGTCCGGCGCCGGGATACCAGCGCGAAGCGAGCTTCGTCGTATCCGCCTTCACGAGGACCGTGTTCGTGCCCGTGAAGACGAAGGGCGTGACGTCTGCGCAGATGCCGAGATAGCCGTACGCGCGGCGTCCGCAGGGCTGTCCGTTCACATAGACAGTTCCGTCGCACATGATTCCGTCGAAGTCGAGCATGAGCCGCTTCCCCTCCGGGGCGGTCTCCAAGTTCAGCGTTCTGCGGTACCAGCCGGTTCCCTTCCAGGGGAGCTTCGCCGTGTCGGGGTCGCCCGACGGATCGAAGGGGCCTTCTATGGCCCAGTCGTGAGGAACGGCGACGGGCCGCCAGTTCTCGCGGTCGCGCGAGAATTCCCAGCCGTCGTTGAAGCCCTTGACGCTTCTTGCGCCCTGCGCAGCGAACGCCGTCGTCAGCGCGGCGGCGAAAATGAAGGTCGTTCTTTTCATGTACACATTGTAGCAAACCGCACATCTGCCGAACATCACCCGCCTGGATGATGTTTGCACGCGGTGGAATAATGCTATAATGTGTGGCATGAAAACAGAAATGACAGCAATCGCCGCCGCTTTTGCGGCAGTTTCCGCGGCCTTTGCCGCGCCCGCGACGCCTAAGTACGTGAACGGGGAGTTCCGCGCGAACCCGATCCTCGATCATCACTTCTGCGCCGATCCTACCGCAGTGGAGTACAACGGACGGCTCTTCGTCTACGGTACCAACGACCACCAGCAGTACGAAGACTCAGCTGTAAAGACGAACAACACCTACGAGTGCATCAAGTCGATCTCGATGATGTCCACGGTGGACATGGTGAACTGGACGTATCACGGCGATATAAACGTGAAGAAGCTCGCGCCTTGGATCGTGGCGAGCTGGGCGCCATCCGTAATATCGCGAAAGGAGGCGGACGGCAAGACCCACTTCTACCTGTACTTCTCCAACTCCGGCTGCGGAACGGGCGTCTTGACGGCGACGCATCCGCTTGGCCCGTGGACGAGTCCGCTTGAGAAATCGCTCGTCGAGCCGCAGTCGCCGTTCGCGAAGGGGTGCAAGGTCCCGTTCGACCCCGGTGCGGCGGTCGCTCCTGACGGGACTGGCTACCTGGCGTTCGGCGGCACGGAGGCGCGCATCGTCAAGCTCGGTCCGGACTTCATATCCGCTGCGGGCGATGCCGTTATTCCGCCCGCGCCGTTCCACTTCGAGGCGAACGAGCTGAACTTCATCGGCGACACGTGCGTCTACACCTACAACATCGACTGGTCGGCGCACGATCCGTGGCCGTGCGACTGCCCCAAGCCCTCGGCATGCTCGATGGTCTACGTAACGAGCAAGACGCCTCTCGACGAATCGAGCTGGAAGGTGCGCGGCGACTACAACGAGAACCCCGGGCATTTCGGGCGGATGTACTGCAACAACCACACGCATCTGCACAAGTACAAGAACCGCTGGTATCTCTTCTACCACGACCAGGAGCTCCAGAGAGTTTTGCTTCCGCAGCAGGGAGGCTTCCGCAGCCTCAATGTCGATGTCTGCGAAGTCGACGAGGCGACGGCGACCATCAAACCCGTCAAGCAGACTCTCGAGGGCGTGGAGCAGATCGAAAGGCTGAACCCGTACCGTCGCGTGCAGGCCGAGACGTCCGCCGCCACGTATGGAATGTCTTTCGTCCAGCTTGCCGAAATCGGTAACCTCGCCGCGAAGGCAACGGAGGACGGTGCGTGGATCGCGGTGCGCGGAGCAGACTTCGACAACAGGGGGTCCGTCGCTCCGCGACGGACGTCAGATTCCGACTCCCCCAGGGGGTCCGTCGCTCCGCGACGGACAACATTCTCCTGCTCGGCTCGCGGCAAGGGTCGCATTGAGGTGCGCCTTGATGCGCCCGACGGTCAGCTCGTCGCCTCTGGCGCAGTCGACTGCGGCGCCGAATTCAAGGTGCTTTCCTTCAAGTCGGATGCGCGCGTTGCAGGCGTACATGATGTGTTCATAGTCCTCTCGGGCAGCATGGAGCTTGACCGGTGGACATTCGGGGAAGGAGCATCCAAATGAAGAAGACAGCGTTTCTATTTGTGTCGCTCGCGGTTGCTGCGGCTTTTGGCCGCACCGTGTCGGTCAAATCGCCTGACGGACGCATCGCCTTTTCGGTCGAAACGGAGGGACGGCTGTCATACAGCCTTGCGTTTAACGGAAAGACGCTGATCGCGCCGTCGGCGATGGGTTTCGATTTCAAGGACGAGCCGCCAATGGCTGACGGATTCACGCTTGCCGGAGAGCCGAAAGTCGAGAGCGGACTCGTCGAGGCGTGGAAAAGCGTCGTCAAGAACCGTCATGCCGACGGGCGGGTCGAATACAACCGGCTGACGCTTCCGCTGCGGGAAGCCGACGGAGCGCGCCGCAGGATGGATGTCACGGTTCACGTCAGCGACGACGGCGCGGCATTCCGCTACACGCTCTACGGCTCAGAGCGTCCGGGGGAACGCCTCATCGTCGACGAGCGTACGGAGTATCGCGTACCGGAGACTTCGTTCGCATGGGTCGGACACAACCAGGGCGGCGGTTCTTCGGGTTCGCAGGAGTCGGTGTTCGTCAAGACGCCCGTGACGGATATCGGCGCGGACGACTGGTGCCTCGTCCCTCTGCTCGTTGAAGTGGACAGGTCGAACTACCTCGCGATAACGAGCGCGAACCTCGACAACTACCCCGGTTTCCTCGCGGCGTGGCGCAACGGTGCGATAGCAACGCGGCTATGCGCATCGCCATCCGAAGGCGACGCCGGCGTGAAGGCCCGCTTCGACGAGCGCTTCGACACCGCCTGGCGTGTGGTGATGGTGGCGGACAACCCCGGACGCTTCGTCGAAACCGAGATGCTGCGCGCCCTCTCAGCGCCATGCGCGATACAGGATACGTCGTGGATCAGGCCAGGCCTTTCCGCCTGGGACCACTGGTGGAGCGGCGAAGTCAAGATGGACATGCCCACCGCGAAGGAGTACATCGACCTTGCCGCCGCCGAAGGGTGGCCCTACATGCTCGTCGACTGGCAGTGGTACGGCAAGTTCAACGTCCCAGAGGCGGATATAACGAAATCGGCTCCGCAGATGGATATTCCTGCGCTCATAGCCTACGCAAAGGAGCGTGGCGTGAGGCTCTGGCTGTGGCTCTATTCGTCGGACGCGACACGCAACGACGCGTTCCGCGAAGCTTTCGTGCTCTACGCGAAGTGGGGAGTCGCCGGCGTGAAGATCGACTTCATGGACCGCTACGACCGCGAGATCGTCAACTGGTGCCGCCGCATGGCGAAATGCGCCGCAGACAACCGGCTCATGCTCGACTTCCACGGTGCATACGTATCCGACGGGCTTGAGCGCACGTATCCCAACATCATGACGCGCGAAGCAGTGAAGGGCGCGGAATACTCCAAGTTCAGCGACGACATAACGCCCGAGCACAATGTGACGCTGGCGTTCACCCGTCTGATCGCAGGTCCCATGGACTACACGCCCGGCGCCTTCCTGAACGTCCCTCGCGAGAATTTCCGGCAGGGGTCGCCCACGGTGGTGATGAACACGCGCGCAGCCGAACTCGCAAAGTTCGTCGTGTACGAGAGTCCGTACATGGTCTGCTGCGACCATCCCACGAACATTCTCGGCAAAGTCGGCGCCGATTTCCTGAAGGAGGTTCCCGCTGAGTGGGACGACACGCGGTTTCTCGGCGGGTATCCGGGAGAATGGGTAGCCATCGCGCGGCGCAGCGCTGACAGGTGGTTTGTCGGCGCCATGGGGGGCGATGATGCGCGCGAGGTCGAGATTGATCTCTCGTCGCTATGCATCGCGGATGAAGGACGCATCTGGTGTGACTCCCGCAAAGTCGCCATCACGACCGAAGGCGGAATCCTTCGCGTCCCTCTCGCCCCAGGAGGTGGATTTGTTGCCGTGTTTCCTTGCAAGTAGCGGCGTGTTTTCTGTATAATAACCTTGATGAGAAAACTTGTCGCCATTTTCGCCGTCGCAGCCGTGCTGCCGCTTTTTGCGGCAGAGCCGCAGTCCGTCACCGTCCGCGGCACGGTTCTATACTGCCAGCCATGGCAGTTCTTCCTGCTCAAGACGGAAAGCGGAGTCCTTCGAGTCGCATCGGGACAGGGCGAGCCGGCTCTCGCCCCGGGCGACATAGTGGACGCGCGTGGCGTGATGGCGAGGCGCAACGGCCGTCTTGCGATGGAGGCGGCGTTCTACGCGAAGACCGGCGAAACCGGAGCCTTGCCAGGAGTCCAGCGCATCCACGTAGCCGACCTGCCGCGCGTCCTCGCCGAGGGGCGCGCAGACGACCTGTACGGCATGCCGGTGCGCTTTACGGCGCGTGTGGAGGAGGCTGCCGCGCGTGACTGGGGCTTTACGGAATTCGTATTCGATTTCGAGGGCACCCGGCTGACGGCTAGTCTTCAGGGCTATCTCGGCGGGGAGCTCGCCGAGAGCCTCGCGCTGCAGCCGCGGGTCGAGGTCACGGGATTCATCTATATGCTTTACAACGGCTCTCCGGACGACGGAGGCGTGCACTTCGACGTGCGCATAGCGCATCAGGAGGATATCGTTGTCGTGCCGGACGCGGCGTTCACGCGCAGACTGATGATGCACAGGGCAATCAAACTTCTTCGCCTTGTTCCGATAGCACTGCTGATCGTGATTCTTTTCCTTTCGGTCAAGCTGCTGCGAGTGCGAAGGGCAAAGGACAGGCTTCAGGCGGTGCTGGCGGAAAGACGAAGAATGGCGGCGGATCTACACGACTCGATAGAGCAGCATCTCGCCGGCGCAAGACTGTATCTCGACAGCATGCTTCCGGAGGACGGCTCGCCTACGCCCGAGGCGCTCCGTCCAGTGGAGCTCGCTCGCGAAATCCTCGTCGCCGCGAAGCAGGAGATACGCGCGACGATATGGAACCTTAGGATCGACGAGCTGACGCAGAAGCGTCCCGCCGACGTCCTTGCGTCGCTATGCGAGCGGCTTGCCTCCACCACGGGCATACGCGTCGGTACGGTTCTGGAAGGATTGCCGGAGGCGCTTCCTGAAAAGCTGTTTTCCGACGTTCTCTACGTAATCCAGGAAGCGGCGACAAACGCCATAAAGCACGGAGGAGCAACGCGGCTTATCGTTGCGGCCGAGGGGCGCGGACCGAAGTCCATCGGGATAAGGATATGCAACAACGGCCAGCCGTTCGACACTGCGAGGGCGCTTGGCCCGGAATCGGGGCACTTCGGCCTTTCCGGCATGAGGGAGCGCGCGCACAGAAGCGGTTTTTCGGTGTCCGTCGTGTCAAGGCGCCATGTCACATCGGTAAGAATGGAGATAACGCTGCCATGATAAAAGTAGCGGTCATAGACGATCACAGCGTTGTGGTCGCGGGTCTGACGTTTGTCCTTTCGCGCATCGACGGCATAAAGGTCGTCGCTACTGCAGAAAGCGCGGAAGGCATTGTCGAACTCTACGAGCGGCATCTGCCGGACGTGATTCTTCTCGACATTCGGATGCCAGTCGTCAGCGGGCTCGACGCGCTGGCCGCGCTGAAGCAGGCCCATCCTGAGGCGAAGGTCGCGATCCTTACGACAAGCGACATGGAGGAGGATGTCTTCCGTGCGGTGAAGCTCGGCGCATCGGGATATATCATGAAGGACGCGCGAGCGTCGGAAATCGCCGCCGCGGTGAAGACGGTCGCTGACGGCGGGTCGTACATGCCGGAGTCGATAAGGCGCGTCCTCGATATGCGCAAAGGCTTCAAGGGACTTTCAGCCAGAGAGCAGTCGATTCTTCAGTATGCGGCGAAGGGCCTGCGCAATCACGAGATCGCAGAGCTTGCCGGCATAAGCGTAAACTCCGTCAAGACGCACTTTCGCCACATTTTCGAGAAGATGGACGTCAACGACCGCGTCGAGGCTGTTACTCTCGCCATTTCGCGCGGCATAATTTCCGGGTGAAGTCAGAAAGGGCAAATAACATGAAGGCAGTCGTCTTCTCCTTGGCAGTAGCGCTCGCGACTACTGCCGCAGTCGCCGACGCGGTCAACAGCGCGTTCTTCACAACGTTCCGCATTGAGGGGAAGGACGCTCTCGCTCCGTGCGACGAGGCGGCGCAGTACCGCAATCCGATAATCGACGGAATGGCTCCTGACCCCTCGATCACGCGCAAGGGCGACGACTTCTATCTCGCGAACAGCTCCTTCGGCTACTTCCCCGGCGTGCCGGTATGGCACTCGAAGGACCTCGTCAACTGGGACTTCTGCGGATACGTCCAGTCGCGTCCGAGCCAACTCGCCATGAAGCGGGGCATGGACGTGAACCACGGCGTATACGCACCCGACATAAAGTACAATCCATACAACGACACATTCTACATGATTGTCGCCGTCGTAAACGGAGGCGGCTCGGTGCTGTACAAGACGAAGGATCCGTACGCCGGATGGAGCGAGCCGGTTTTTGTCGCCGTGCCGGACATCGACCCGGCCATTTTCTTCGAGGATGCCGAGACCGCGTATATCGTCAACAGCGACGCAGCGCCCGAGCCGTTCGCCGAGTATGTCGGACACAAGGCAATCCGCATGAGGAAGTACGATCTTGTCAACGACTGTCTTGTGGATGGATACGAGAAGGTCATTCTCGACAAGGGCCTGCACCCCGAGGAGAAGCCCATCTGGTGCGAAGGACCTCATCTATACAAGGTGGACGGCGTGTACTATCTGATGGCCGCGGAAGGCGGAACTGGCCCTGGGCACTGCGAAGCCGTCTACAGGGCGGAGAGCGTCGAGGGTCCGTATCTTCCGTGCAAGGTCAATCCCGTCCTCACGCAGCGCGACCTGCCTGAAGGCCGCGAAAACGGCGTATACTGCACAGGACACGCAGACCTCGTAGACACGCCGACCGGCGAATGGATGGCTGTGTTTCTGGGCATTCGACCATATGCCGACGCAGGCGGCGGCGAGCGCGCTCCGACAGGACGCAACACCTATCTCTTGCCCGTAAAGTGGGACAAACAGCCGATTATCCTCGAAAAAGGCGCCGCCGTTCCTCTTGTCGTCGACATGCAGCCGTGGCAGATCGACGCCGCGCGGAAAAACGCGCCCAATGCCGCACGACTGTCGGGCAACCGCGTGTTCTGCGACCAGTTCGAGACGCCCGAGGTTGATCCGCTCTGGATTCAGCTCCGGACTCCCCGCGAGAAATGGTATCGCTCTGCGCCCGGCGGACGCAGCGGCATGGAAATCGACGCGAGGGAAGAGTCGCTGTACGACCGCGGGAATCCGAGCTACCTTTGCCGCTGGCTGACGAGCCGGAGCTTCGATGCCGAGACGAGTCTCGTCTTTTCGCCGCGCTCACCGGAAGACATAGCCGGTCTCGCGCTTGTGCAGAACGAGGAATACAACTACGTTTTCGGCAAGGGACTTGACGGCGAAGGCAATCAGATCGTAACGCTCGTGCGTTGCGAAAAGGGCGTTCGCAATGTTGTGGCTTCGGCCCGTCTTGACGGGCCATCGCGGAGCGATGGACAAACCACTGAACTATCCCTTCGCGTCGAAGGACGCGACGACAGACTCTCCTTCTTCTGGCGACAGGGCGGCGGCGAATGGACGCTTCTATCCGCCGGCCAGAGCGCGGACATCCTCACCACGTCTACAGCGGGCGGATTCATTGGCGCCACTGTCGGAATGTATGCCTTCGGAAAGGCCGTGAAAACCACGGAGACAGTATGGGTGAATCCGGCGAAGGACGGAAACGACGAAGTCCTTTTCTCCGCGGCGTTTGAAACATCGGAAGTCGAGGATGCGCAGCTGCGCATCGCGGGCGCAACATGCTATCGGATCGAGGTGAACGGAAAGTTCCTCGGCTTCGGTCCGGCGCGAGGTCCGCTCGGCTTCGACCGCGAAGAGACCTGGCCGCTCAAGGATGTCGCGCGCTCCGGCACGAACACGATCGATATCAAGGTCGCTTCATACCGCGACAACAACTACTCGTTCGTCAACCAGTCGCCTTTCCTTTGGGCGGAGGTCGTGGATGGAAGGGGACGAGTCCTCTGCGCGACGGGGAGGGATTTCACTGCGCGAAGGACCGGCAGGAACTGCAATGCAGGGAAGTTTACGTTCCAGCGTCCGATGCGAGAGGAGCGAACGCTCGGTGCGGAGGAGATTTCCAAACAGGAGGTCCATCGCTCCGCGATGGACAACGAAGTAAAGGTTGTGCAAGTTGCGCCGCGGCCGCGTCTTGACCGGCGCGTTCCGCTTCCGACGTTTGAAATTGAAGGGATGAAGATGGAGAGGCCATCGCGGAGCGATGGACAATCTGGAGGCAAGAACAGCAACTCCCTTTTTTCCCTCTCTCGCAATGAGACCGGGTTCATCGGCGCGAAGGTGACGTGCGAATCTCCCGCGACAGTGAGGCTCACATTTGACGAGATGCTGACGAACGGAGAAGTGAACCCAGGCCGTTTCTATCAGGGCGGTGATGTCATCTGGCATTTCGCGAAGGCTGGAACGTACGATGTCGAGACCTTCGACCCCTACACACTCAAATACGCCAGATTCGAAACGACCGAAGGTTCGGCGAAGGTGACCGATGCGTTTCTGCGCCGCTATGAAAACCCAATGGTCGGCTACAGGCCGCGCACGACGGGTGACGCGGAGCTGGACCGAATACGCGAAGCTGCCGTCGCCTCGTTTGCGCAGAACACGGTGGACGTGATGACGGACTGCCCGAGCCGCGAACGCGCGGGATGGCTCTGCGACAGTTTCTTCACGGCGCGGGCCGCGCAGCATCTTCTCGGCGGACACGACTATGAAACGCTATTCCTCGAGAACTATGCGCGTGCGACGTCCTTTCCGGGACTTCCCGAGGGGATGGTGCCGATGTGCTATCCGTCCGATGTCATCGTCAAGGGGGATCATACATTCATTCCGAACTGGGCGATGTTCTTCGTCCTGGAGGTGGAGGAATACATGAAGCGAGGCGGGGAGCGCGAAATCGTCGATGCGCTCAAGCCGCGAGTCGAGGGAATAATTGCGTTCTTGAGCCGCTACGAGAACGAGGATGGACTTCTCGAGAATCTGCCGGGTTGGATATTCGTGGAATGGTCGCAGGCGAACAAGCTTGTGGATGGCGTGAACTATCCGTCGAACATGCTGTGGGCGGAAACGCTCGCGGCCGCAGGGCGGCTCTGCTGGCGGATGGACTGGTGCGACAAGGCGCGCAAAGTGCGCGAGAAGGTCCGTGAGCAGTCCTTCGACGGCGAGTTCTTCCGCGACCATGCGGTGCGAGCCGAAAGGCCATCGCGGAGCGATGGACAAAGGGCAGACACTACGCTTGAAGTGCGTCCCGACCGCACCGAGACGTGCCAGTACTACGCATTCTACTTCGGAGTTGCCGACTTCAAGCGCGACGCCGCGCTATGGAACCGCCTCGTAAGGCGCGACTTCGGCGATCTCGCGAAGTCCAACGCCTTCATCGGCAACCTCATGCGCATGGAGCTTCTTGCGCGCGACGGACGCCGCGATCAGATGCGCGAGGAGATCAAGGGCTATTATCTCAAGATGGCGGACTCGACCGGCACTCTGTGGGAGCACGACGCACCCCACGCAAGCTGCTGCCATGCGTTTTCGTCCTTCCTTGCCGTTTTGCTTGACCTCAACGTCGTGCCGTCTTCCGCAACGACGCAAAATAGTCAGTAGATTCTGCGGCGGGATTGCGTTCTTATATGTAAGGAGATGCAACAATGAAGAAAATGTTGATGTCAGCTGTTGCCGTTGCCGCGTTCGCGGCCGCCTTTGCCGCGGAAGATGCCTGCAAGGACGGGATGTGCCCGCTTCCCGCCTCGCCCGCCGAGGCCGAGTTCGCCGTGCTTTCGCCTGTTCCGGAGACTGCCGTCGAGACGGCGCGCAATCCGCTTGGCTCGCGCGCCTACGCGAACTACTACGGCAACCCGGGTAGCGCGTTCGACCCCGCGACGTGTCCGCTCGCCCGTCAGGAGGCGGCGATAGCGGAGGCGGAGGGCGCGAAGGAGACGGCGACTCCTCCGTGGCTCGAATGGACTGGGCTCAAGTCGATGAAGACCGTCCCCGCGATGCAGGACGGGAAGAACATCTTCCTCGTGACGGGCGATCCCGCGCGAAACAAGGAGCAGTGCGTCCCCGGCGGTGGCTCGGCGACGGTGAAGATCGTCCTTCCCGCTAAGTGGGATGCGCTCATGGCGGAGAAGGGCTACGAGCCCCTTGAAAAGTTCACGCTCAAGAGCGACATGAGGCCGGACGTTCCGAAGCCGAAGGTGCGCGGCTACGACCGCCCCGGGGTGCGTGCCGACGTAGGCCCCGGCATGCGCCGCCGTCCTCAGGGAGGGCGTGGCCCCAGGATGCGCCGCCGTCCTTCTTCAGACGAGTGACGCCTCGCAGCCCATAATATGTAGTTGGACTGCGGTTCCTCGGTCCAGGACTTACTTAGGTTTAGGATAAAATATACTGCGTGCCGCCGAGAGAGCGCAGATTTGGTATAATATTACCTCACTTTTCTGTACAAGCGACAACACCAAGGAAAACATGATGAACATTGCGATTGGTTCCGACCATGGCGGCGTAGAACTGAAGGCCGCTCTCGTCAACGCCCTTGCGGGCGCAGCGAAGGTCGTCGACATGGGCCCTGCCGACAAGGCAAGCTGCGACTATCCGGACTATGCGGCGAAAGTCGCCAAGGCCGTGGCCTCCGGCGAGGCCGACTTCGGCATACTTGTCTGCCGCACAGGCATAGGCATGTCGATGGCTGCGAACCGGTTCCAGAATGTCCGTGCCGCCGTCTGCGCGACAACCGACGCCGCCACCATTACGCGTCAGCACAACGGTGCGAACGTTCTCTGCCTCGGTGCGGATGTCGTCTCGCCGTCTTACGCGATCGAGATAGCGAAGACCTTCATCGCGACGCCCGTCGACGCGAGCGAGCGTCACGCGCGCCGCCGCTGGAAGCTCGAGCGCGCCGAGCGTCTTTCCGACTGCTCCGGTCTCATGCGCGAAGACCCCGAGGTGTTTGCCGCGATCGAGGCGCAGACGAAGCAGGAGGACGCCGAGATCAACCTTATCGCGTCGGAAAACACGTCGTCGCGCGCGTGCCGCGAGGCGGCGGGGTCTGTTCTCATGAACAAGTACGCCGAGGGCTACCCGGGCAAGCGCTGGTACTCGGGCTGCCTTCCCGTCGACGCGGCGGAGGAACTTGCGAGAAAGCGCGCGTGCGAGCTTTTCGGCGCCGAGCACGCGAACGTCCAGCCGCACTGCGGCTCGGCTGCCAACATGGCGGTCTACTTCGCGACGATCAAGCCCGGCGACACGATCATGTCGATGTCGCTCGACCAGGGCGGCCATCTTTCCCACGGTTCTTCGGTGAACTTCTCTGGCAAGATCTACAACATCGTTCCCTACACGGTCGACCCGAAGACCGAGATGCTCGACTACGACGCTATGGAGAAGCAGGCGCTTGAAATCAAGCCCAAGATTCTTCTTACCGGCGCGTCGGCCTATCCTCGCACGATTGACTTCAAGCGCATCCGCGAGATCTGCGACAAGGTCGGCTGCATCATGATGGTCGACATGGCGCACATCGCGGGCCTCGTGGCCGCGGGCGAGCATCCGTC
>ERZ842401.5783-NODE-5783-length-13519-cov-3.772727_pt1 | contig 13519 bp, 18 predicted proteins | sample MGYA00521270_ERZ842401 | MGnify/ENA primary metagenome ERZ842401 (study PRJEB31892, sample SAMEA3878208) | bioreactor metagenome | biome: Moose rumen | place: Sweden | collected 2011-10 | study: EMG produced TPA metagenomics assembly of the PRJEB12797 data set... | reverse complement strand
CATGCTTTGAAAAATGATTTCTTTAAGCAAAGTAAAAATATATATATTAGTGTATCAAAAGAAGGAAATGAATATAAAATTAATACTGAATTTAATTATAGAGAAATAATATTGGATTTCTTTATTAAAGAAATTGAAGATATTAAAAATATTTTTGACTTTGAAAATTGTTTTATCAATTTAAAAAATTACAACACCAAAGAAAATGAATACTTAGAAATATATAATAAAGTAAAAAACTTATTAAATGATTTACAAAAGGATAAGGAAGATACAACATATTATATTAATGATGATAAAGATTATAAAGAGCAGAAAAATACTTTTAAATACTTTTAATACTTATAATTTTTCCGATTATCTTGAAGAAGGAATTAAAGCTAAAAAAATTGAAAAAATTATAGATGAACGCAGTATTTTTTCGCTTGATTACCTTAGACTTTTAGATTGGATTGCAAATTACTACTGCTGTGACATTAATACTGTTATACAAGCGGCTGTTCCTATGAAATTTCTTAAAGAAAAAAGAGGCGATATATTTAGTGTAGAAACATTATTGTCACTTTTAATAATGTTCTTAGGTTTTTCATCATTGCTTATATTTTTACCTTATTTTCATCATCAGCAAAAACTTGATAGTTTTGCAAGAGAACTTGTTAGAAGCTGTGAAGTTGATGGATCTGTATCGCAAGCCTCATATATAAGTTATTTAAAACAAAGACTTAGCATTAATCCTGAAGTGACTTTTGAATATCACGGGATAAGTGGTAGTAAAAGGGTTCAATTAAATGATGAAATTAAAGTTATTGCTCGCGATAATTTTAAAATTAGAAATAAGTTTATATCAATTAATATACCGATGGTATCGGTTGCAACAGGAAAATCAGAAATATATTATAAAAGTGATTGAGGTAGTGTATGAAAGGATTTATAAAAGCAATTTGCATATTACTTATGCTATGGGGAGTGCAAAAAGTATCAATGGAAATTGTAAAGGCAGGCTCTATAATTCATAAAGTCAAAGATGCCATGAATGAGGCAACAGTATATGTAGCAAATGAGAATTATGATGATATTTATAAATCTTTAAGAGATGGATACACAGGTGGCTATAGGACACAAGCAAAATACATTTTTAGGGACTCAAGAGATTATGCCGATACAATTACAAGGCTTGTTGACATATTAGATGTAGAAACAGACGGAGACACTTTTGTTAAAGATGAAAATGGTGTTGAATATTATAAATTCTATGACTTAGATGTAGAGATTACAAATACTGGTTTATTGCAACAACAAAAATTTTATAATATAGATATGTATTTGGTGTTAGAAATACCAATGCAAATATCAAAAATTTCTATCCCACTTACAGTAAATCTTCACAGTAAAGCTGAATGGCATCCAAAATATGATTATGACGATTTGAGAAAATTTCATTAAAAGAGGATATATATGTATAAAGATACAAAAAAGAAAGATAAAAAAATAAAATTGTTAGCAACAATTTTTATAATTATAATTTTTGTACTTATGATAATAGTTTTTATATTTGAAGTAAATAAGAAGGTCGAGTATAAAGACATATGGGGAGAAGAGAAAAGCACAGAGTATGTAGAATATATAGAAGAAGAGCTACACCCAACAATCCAAAATGCCGATAATTATAACATCATAAATCAAACAATTGAAAATAGTTATGAGCTTTCAGAAGAAACTCAAATTAAAAATAGAAGAAGCGGATATTATGATGTAGATATAGATATACCGACACTATCAATTGCAAAAAGATATATAGATACAGAACACACCATTCCAACTCCATCAAATGCAAATATAAAAGATGTTCCAAATTATCATACAGGAAGAATATTTTATAAGGATTTGAATAGTGAATGAAAGGAGAGAAACTAATGGAGAAAAGTATTAATAATGTAGCAAGTATTAGCAGTATAAATAGAGTTATGGCAATTGTGTCATATGCTTTAATTATCATTTTGCTCAACATAACATTAAATTATTCAAAATGTTATGCTTACTACTTCTATGATAATAATGCTAATTGGACAGGTAGTTATCACGAGTATAATGATGATGTGGAGGTTATAACAGCCGTAGAAGTGTTTGCAACAGATGGTTTTCCAAGACAAAATAAACGACCACATGAGCGAAAAGATGATGCTGCTAAAAGTGGTGCGGTTAATAAAACAGGAGAGTGTAAAGTGACTTTTTCAGGTGCTTGTGGAACTAAAACTCAGCAAGGAGCTATTGCTAAAGGGGAATCAAGACTCTTTTGGGTTAAATGGAGAACACCTAAAATTGACACATTGTTTACTGAAAATACAGTTACAATTAATGTGAATGTGCCGACTGGAGCATATATTATTATGGACGGTTCACAAGTTACTTCAGCAACTATTACTTGCAAAATATATAATCCATGGTATGACATTCCTCCTGATACAAATTATGATGATGAAGATGAGGGATATATTACATCTTGCCCAATTGACAGAATGCCTGATCAATTAGAGCAAACTTGGTATACATATACTTATAAATGGGTAGAAGACTGGCACTATGTATGTACGAGATCTGGAAATGATGAAAGTGGTTATCCTGAAGATTATGGAAATGATCCTCACGGTAAAGATGATGTTACTTGTATGATGCACGAGTGTCCTGATTCAGATGATCATGAATGTCCTACTGGCGATTGCTCATTAGATAAACAAGATTGGGGAGAGGTTGTATGGGAAAAATGGGAATATAAAGCTATATTGCAATTAACATCTCAAAAATTACAACTTGCAGACAACACTCCATTTCCTGAACATTATCCGCAAGATTTTGACTATGATAGAATTGAGACTGTTAGAAGTGGGTACGGCTTATGGTATCGTTTTAATTGTTCTTCGATGTGGAGTCAAACTGGTAATGGTAATCCCGAAGCAATACAGTATAATGAAACAGATTATTTTACTCATCCGCAAGTAACTATGTATTATTATCCTGAGTTTTCGTATGATACATATGCCGATAGAGGTATAAATATGGATGTAGACAATGAGTCGTATACTCCTCATCAAGGAATGCTAAACTTTCATACAATGGCAAATGATACACCACCAAATCCGTATAGTCATTTTAATGAAATGTGCCATTATATACCTATATGGTATCCTGATGGAGAATATGAAGTATTAGCAGAAGTTAGCTCATGCTTTTGTGCTGGTGGGGAACTTACTTTGTCAGGTAGCCAACATGTAATAATTGAGGGATCATTGTGGGACGATTTACACATAAGGCAGAAAAATAAATTAAAATAAAACTTCTTGACTTCTATTGCTTATGAAACATAACAAATCCTCTTAATTAATTTATGTTTAGAATAGAAGTCAAGACTAATTGCCAAAGAGCTTATAAAATTAGAAATAGTTTTATAGGCTCTATTTTTATTTATAAGGAGAATATCAATGATATATAAAGATTTATATTTAGTATATTATAAAGCATCAAAATATACAGATCAAAAAATTATAAATGAACTTGAAAAGAAAGCTGGCATTGAAATATTTAAAGAAAAGAACATTTTAACTAAAAATGGTGTAATGCAACAATAAAATAAGTGAGCAGCTTCCGTAGAACCCAATGCCTACAATCTACACTCACTTATTATAATATATTATCACAATTTAATAATTTTGTCAAGTATTGGAGGAAATTAAAAATGCAAGGTTTTATATATCTTGGAATAATAGGAGTTCTTGGAGTAATTTACTTAATTGTGGCAAATAGTTCTAAGAAAAAAGTTAAATTAAAAAGCAATGAAAAAAACACGGCACAAAGTTTTTTAAATGTTGCTGATATTGAGAATGATTGTCTATACACACTTAATGGACTTTATATCAAGTTTATTGAGATAGAGTCCATATGTATTGACCTTTTGTCTGAAAATGACAAAGCAAGGCTTATAAGAAATTTAAGATCTGAGCTTGTTAATATTCAACACGATTTTGATTTATTTGCAATAAGTCAACCATTTAATGTAGAAAAACTTTTAAGACAGTTTGAAGATGATCTAAGAAAGACAAATAACACAAAACAAAGAACACTTCTGAAAAACAATGAAAGAATACTAAGACAATTTGTAGAGTCAGGAAATACAACTGAAAGAAAGTTTTATTTTAAGCTTGTGTCTGATAAAGATTTAGAAGATGTAAACAAAATTACCGAAAACTTCAAAAGCAGATTATCGGCTGCAGGGCTTAAAGTTCATATTCTTAATACAAAACAAATAAGAAAACTTATAAATTTGTTTAATAATCTTGGAACATATAATTTTGATGATGTAGATAATGATAAAAACACAACACCTATTCTTAAAGGAGATAATATTTATGGCGAAGCTGAGAACAAAAATCAATAAGGGCTTAATTAATATATTAAGTCCTACCTGTGTGAAGATTAATAGAAATAATTTTGAATATGGAGAAAACATAGCGAGAATTTATGGGATCACAAAATATCCTCAAACAACACCGACAGGATTTTTAAGTAAAATCACTAATATACCTAAAACATTTGTAAATATTCATTATCGCCCTGTTGCTAATAATGTTATAACAGCGGCTATAAATAGAAACACAAGACAAAATATGGAACAACAAGCAACAAGCAGGGAGATGAATGAACTTAAAGAAGCAAGCATAAGTATTGAAAATATGAATGATTTATTAGAAATGCTTTTAAGAGATAATGAAAGAATGGGGCAAGTGTCCGTTAATATTATGGGGCTATCTAAAGAAGAAGACACTTTTGAGCAGGTAGAAAATTCAATAAATGATAATGTGGCAAGTATAAGTAGCATAAATAGAGCCTTGCCAAATCTTCAAAAGCAGTGTCTTGAGAGTATAAGTCCAACATATCAAATGGACGAACGAATAAATGAAATTTATGGGAAGGTAATGCCATTATCAACTTTTATTGGTGGTTTCCCTTTTGCATCAACAGGATTTAATGATGGGCAAGGTTATTATCTTGCTAAAGATGTAAATAATTCGCTTATTATAACTGATTTTTGGCTAAGAAGTAATGACAGAACTAATTCAAATATGGTTGTTACAGGAAAGCCCGGGTCAGGCAAATCAACAGCAGTAAAGCACATATTATTAAATGAGTATGCGAGAGGCACAAAATTATTTATATTAGATCCTGAAAGAGAGTATATAGATATGGCTAAAACTCTTGGTGGAGATGTTATAAATGTTGTTGGTGGTAAAAATAAAATTAATCCTATGCAAATACTAAAAGCTCCAGTAGATGAAGATGAAGAAATTGTCGATGGAGAAAAAGACAATTTAAATGATCTTGCAAGACATATAGGAACGCTTGAAGTATTTTTTAAACTTTATAATAACGATATAACAAATCTTGAGTTTGCCGAACTTAAAAAATGTATTATAAAAACATATAACAGTAAAGATATTGACTGGAATACTGATATAGATACATTAAGCAACGAAGAATATCCGATATTATCTGATTTATATGAAACTATAGAAAAAGAAAGTAAAAAAGAACCTGATAGTAAAGAACTTAAAAATCTTTTATCTTATCTTTATGATTTAGTAAAAGGAGCAGATCAATTCTTATGGAATGGACATACAAATATAAATATAAATAGTAATATTGTAGTTTTTGACACTAAAGATTTACAATCTGCCTCAGACAATAAAAAGTCTGCAGAATACTATAATGTAATAACATATATATGGAATATGGTTGAGCATGACAGAACTGAAAAAACTTTAATATGTGCTGATGAATCGTATTTAATGGTAGATGTGAGAGTTCCTCAAACACTTATATTTTTAAGAAACATAAGTAAAAGAATAAGAAAATATGAGGGTTCTTTAATACTCATAACTCATGATGTAGAAGATTTCTTAAATCCAACTATAAAACAGTATGGACAAAGCTTATTGTCAACAGCATGCTATAAATTGTTATTTGGAACAGATGGACAAAATTTATTAGAAGAAATTAAGCTTTTCAATCTAACTGATGCTGAGAGAGAATTATTAGAAGCACAGATAAGAGGCCATGCTTTATTTATAGCAGGAACTAAAAAAATACATGCTAATTTTATAATTGATGAAACTGAATTTTATTATATGGGAAATGCAGGAGGAAGATAATGTCAAAAAAACGAAAAAACAAAGATGTTTTTGTGCCAATAAGTAATATTAATTTAGATGAACTTGATAAATTAATAAAACAAAATTATACTCAATTCTCATCATCTGAACTTGAAACTTGTATATTTATACTATCAAATACTAAAAACTTATCTATAAGGCAAAAAACAAATGTTAAATCATTTATTAAAAAAGCCACTAAAATATTAATTGCAAGAGGTAATAAATGATATGAATAATGGATTTAATTCAATTAATGATGCAATTAATAGTGCTGTTTTTCATAACTCAGACATTTCAAATAAATTAAATGTTTTAGGAAATAGAAAATTTCAGATCTTATTTACAACTATTTTTTTCATATTGTTTATAGGTTATTTAATATATTTAAAATTTACTGGCAAAATGACAAGGTATAAGTCAAATATGATAAAAATAACTGATGATATTTATATTCCTGAATCTGCTGGACAAGGTCAATATGGAACAGCACACTTTCTTGACAAAAAAGATCTTGACAAAAAGTATAAATATAATGAGATAAAACTTGATGACCCTTTAATTAAAAATCTTCTATTAAAAGATGAAAATGAAACAAGAAAAATTGATGAGATACTTAAAAATGGTGGCATAACCAAGGAAAATGCAAAAATAGAAACTAAGCATAAAAAGGAAAAGAACGATTATATAATTGACTTTAATGAAAAATATGTTAATTGTATAACTGAATACAATGAAGATAGAGAAAATGAGTATTTTTTAAATCATTATAATAATGGAGAAAAAGAGCTTGATAGTGATTTTGTTTTACTTGATAATGATGATTTTGATGATGATGACTATAGCTTTTACAAAAACATAATTGAGAGAGAAAAGAAAAAAGTCGAGAAAGAGAAAGACACAAGGGATATTTACATAAGGGCAAAAGATAAAAACATAATTTTCCCTCGTGGAGGAGTTATAGCCAACATTGAGGTAAAAGGAGACTCAAATAAAATACATTATATTTCACAAGATCTTCATACAATTATTTTAGGAGCTACAAGGTCAGGAAAGACAAGATGTTTTGTTTTGCCATCTCTTGGAAATCAAGCACTTGCGGGTCATTCAATAGCAGTTACAGATCCGAAAGCTGAACTCTATCAATATACAAATAAGTTTTTTGAAAAGTTAGGATATGAAATAGTTTGTCTTGATTTTAAAAGCCCTGATAAAAGTAGTAGATATAATTTATTACAACCAATTATTGATGCAGTAAATGATGATGACGTTGATAGAGCAATTAATTATACTGAAGAATTGTCAAATATTCTTGTAGGAGAATGTAAAGGCGAAAGGATTTGGTATGATGGACAAAAAGCAGTAATTACTGGATCAATTTTATCAACCATAATAGCGAACAAAGATGAACCTGAAAAACAAAATTTAGCAAGTGTATATAGATTTATTAATGATAGCCAAGCAAAGCCTGAAACAGATCCTAATAATTGCTTACTTGCTAAATATATACAGTTTTTACAAGACAAATATCCAACCCACCCAGCTATTGATAATTTTGCACCAATAATAAATGCTGCTGAACAGACAAGATTATCTTTTATAAGCGGAGCAATGAACACATTAAGATTATATAGCCAACCATCTATATGGAAAATAACACATAAGACAGATATAAACTTAATAGAAATGGGAGAAAGGAAACAAATACTTTATATTATATTACCTGATGAAAATACTATGTATTACTCAATAGCATCAATCATAGTATCACAGCTTTATAATGAGCTTGTAAAAATGTCTGATAGATATGGTGGAAGACTTCCAATACAGGTGGATTTAGACCTTGATGAATTTGGAAACTTTGCACCAATTCCTGATCTCGCAGCAAAACTTACAGTAGGAGCAGGGAGAGGTATAAGATTTAATTTAATGCTTCAAGATTTTGCACAAATGATTAAAAAATACGATAGAGAAACTACTTCTATTATAAAATCGAACTGTCAGACTTGGATATATTTAAAATCAACTGATCCAGCAACACTTGATGAATTATCAAAAAAGCTTGGTAAATATACTATTGCATCTAATAGTATGTCAACAAGTGCTAACTTAGAAAATAATGACATAAAAAGTCAAAGTACATCTACCAATTTATGTGGCAGAGAGTTATTGCAAGCTTCTGAAATAGCACAACTTAAAAGACCTTATGTATTAGTAATGGACGGAGAAACTCCAATAATGGCTAATACTCCTGATATATCAAAAACTATATTTAATGATTTATATGGTATGGGAAATGAACAACATAATACGGCACTCAGATATATAAGGGAAAATGAGCGACACATAATAATTGAAGAAGACGAACCAGCATATTGGCGACCATTTACAGAAGATGCTGATGTAGTAAATTATATAAACGGAATGAGAAATAATTATGAAAAACAAGGTAGTAAAACATTTATGGGGAGGGTGTAAAATATGAGTGTAATGAAATTAAATGATGAAGAGTATTTATTTTTAGCAGAAATGTTTTTAGAATCAAAAACGGCATCTGAAAATAATCTTGGAAGATCTGAATTATATAATATTTTTAGGAATTTAAATGTTTTAGGTTTGTGTGAGAGATATTCTGATTTTTTCAAAGAAATATGGCAAGATGATAAAAGATTTGATTATATCTATCAACAATATAATACTATCGGTGTAGATATAAATAACGGAAAATCTAATGTTATAATTAAGAATTTAATTGAAAGCGATAAAGTTTACAATACATATGATGAAGAAACCGATGAAATCTCTGCAAAAATACTTTTAACTGTTTACATTATAATTCTATGGGATTTAATAAGTTCTTATCTGCATTTTATAAAGAATTATATGAGAAGGAGTATTTGAACACTTTGCAAAAACCTGAGGGTTATAGAACTCAATCACAAGAAAGTATTATTAGTAATTATAAATATAATATGTTAAGTGATGAACAAAAACTTGATATAAATATGAGTCCTAAAGATTTTATAAAAGATCAATTATATAGAACTTCAACAAGAATAGGAGACGAAAATGCGAAAGTAGATAAAGCTACATTAATTGATTATGCAAATTATTTTGCAAAACAAAAAGCATTAATTGATATTGCTAATGATGATAGATTAATGAAAGGTTTTATATCCGTAGATATAATTGAATCTAAAATTGAAGAGTATGAGGCAATTGGAAAAACCGCAGCAATTGAGCTTTATAATGAGAAGTTTGCTAAAGAAGAAAAGCAAGAAAACGAGAATAGTAATAGTGACTATAAAGCTGAAATTGATAAAGTTTTATCTGAAAATTATGTTCGTAAAGAGGAGTATAATGATGTGCGAATTTGTAAAACTCCTGAGATATATGGGAAAATTGGACTTGATACTGAAAAAGATATGTTTATGAGTAGAGAACATATAAGATATGACAATCAAATTCATAAAATAGAAAAAGAACAATTTTATAATCTTCCAAAACTTCTTGAAGAGCCAGCAATAATAATGAAATCTATGAGTAAAGAAAAGGCTATAGTTGCTATGTTAAATAGTGTTGACAACAATAATATGCCGATATTAGCCGCTATAGAACCTAATGGAAAAGGCACTTACGATTTTAAGCAAATAGATTCAAATTTTATTTTAAGTGTTTATGGAAAAGAGAATTTTAACAATTTTGTAAATAAAGCACTTAATGAAAATAAGTTATTATTTACAGATCAAAAAGTAATTAATGAACTTGAAATGAAAACAGGTATTGAGATATTTAAAGAAAAACAAGTTTTAACAAAGCAAGACATTTTACAGCGATAACAATAAAAAATTTGAGCCTATATGCACGGGTCTAATTCCCGCGGTAGTACTCAAATTTTTACTTAAGTGAGCAGCTTCCGTGGGTACAATTCCCACGATCTACACTCACTTATTGAGAATATTATAGCAAATCTAAAATATTTGTCAAGTATAAGTAAGGAGAATTTAAATACCAACTTAAATGCTAAATTTCTATATTTTTCATAGCATTTAGTCTGTCATAATTACTTTTTATTTATCCTTTGCATTTAGTTTGACTATTAAGCATAAGTAAGGAGAAAATAGAAAAATGAATGAAGAAATAACAAGAATCGAAGAGGTTATGAGTATTATTGACAAAAATATTGCTAAATTAAAAGAATATCCAGTATCTAACAATGAGTATTTTAAAAATTTATGCTTTTCATTAAAAATGTTAGATGTAGAACTTGATAAAATATTCAAGCCAGAAAATTATAAAAGAAGAATAAAGGAGCAAGAAAAATAATGAAAAGTAAAAGCATTAAAAATTGTTATAAGAGTTGCATGTCAACTTTATCGTTAATAGTGATGATTAGTCAAAATACCCTTGCAAGTGGTATTGGAGGATCATCATTATTTACTGGGGCTAAGAGATTAGCACAAGATATAACAAATTGGATTGTAGGAGCGGCGGCTGTCTTTGGGGTTCTTATGATTTCATATTGTTTCTTTAGAAAAATTCACTCAGATCAAGATAAAGCGAGAATGTGGAATGATAGAATTAAAACAATTGGAGGATCAATAGTAGGCATAATTGTCGCAGCTTCTGTGGTTCAAATTATATTATCATATTTTGGAGGTTAGAACAATGAAAAAAGTTATATTTAACATTAAGAAATTTATTAAAGAAAAAAGGGCGGATTTTGGTTTTAAAGAAATAATTGCTCTTTTAGTTGTAGTTATTATTTTTGCATTAGCACTTAAAATATTTTTTCCGTATTTATCTGACACTTTGATGCCAGTAATAACGGATAATATAACCGATATGTTTGATTACTTCTCATAGGAGATGATTTATGGCAACCAATATTTTAAAATATTTTCAAAATACTAATAAATCAAAATTGCCAAAATACTTATCTATTATAATGTTATTAATTATTATTGGACATACCATTTTTAGTTATTCTTTTGTATATGCTGAATCTCCTATTGTAGAGTATGAAAGACAAATTGAACTTTTAGAGGAGAAAATAGCAAATTCAAATAATCAAACACAAATAGATAAATGGGAAAAACAAATTGAAAAATATCAAAATAAAATTGATGATTTACAAGAAGGTGGTGGTTTTGATATTGATATTTTAGAAAGTATAGGAAAATTTATCTTTTCTGCAATTCTTGCCGCAATAGGTTCTTTGCTTTGGGGAATTGCAGATGCCGCCTATGGACATCTTGGGAATGAGTATGTATCTAATTTTATTAATTTTTCGCTTAATTTTGAGACAATAGGTGGCAGTGTCTCAGGAATTGTAAGTACTATTAGTTCTCTTCTTACAAGCTTAGCTTTTTCATTGATTGTATTATTTGTTTTAAGAAATATATTGCTTAATTATATACTTTGGCGAGGCAATCCAAATGAGAATCCACTCGAAGTAATAATAGGGGTGGCAATGTGTGTGGCAATGATAGCGGGATTTTCAGATATATATGCTGGAATAAGTAGTATTTTAGGAAATATAATAAATAGTATCGGTGGACATTCAGCAAATTTTACTGAGATACCAAAGCAATTAGTCCATAGTGCCGTTGGTGTAAACATTACTGAAAATACTTTTGATTTTTTTAAAACAATGGCAGAAGATCCCGAAGTTTTTGAAAAACAAATATTTGCACTTATTATATCATTAATACTATTTTTAAAACTCTTACAAGCTTTAATTTCAGATGCAAAATCAGGTTTTGAGATGCTTGCACTTAAAGTTGCAGCTCCGTTATTTTGTTTATCATTACGTAATAATAATGTAAGTGGTTTTGGTGGTTATTTAAAAGAAATTATAAAAAGATTTTTTAATATTATGCTAAAAGTGGCTGCAATTAATGTGGCTTTATCGCTTCTTGCAAATGTAGGATCAGGCTCATCATTTTTATTTACAATATGTGGAGTTTTTGCTGGTATAGCAGTTATTGAAAATTCAAGTAATTTCTTGTCAGGACTCATTAGTGGAGCAGGTGGAGGATCAGAATTATCAAGCGGAATTAGAGGAACTGCTGGAGCTATTAATGCAACAAAAGGTTCGTTTATGAACCAAAATGGATGGGGAAATATGGCAATCGGCTGGGGGCAAACGGCAATTAACAAATTCAGAGGAATTTTTAATATATAATAAATATGGATATTAACACAGTAAATGTATATCTTCTTGGTGTAATAATAGCTGGTGGAATAATGCGAATAGTGTGGCTTTTACTTATGCTTATGATGTCAGATACTCCACCGCACGAAATTCATCAAGTTAAGATTAAAATAAGAAATGTTATTCTTGCTATGGCGGTGGCAACGGCACTTAGTGGTATTGTATCATATATAAGAGGTTATTTTTAGAAAGGAGTTCATATGGCGAACAAATTAGTAGATGAATATAAAGAGAAACTTACAAATGAATTTATTACAAAAATATAAAATTATTTAATTAAGTGTAAAATTGTTAAGTATAAAGTAATAAAATATATAAAATATTTGCAAGCAAGTCGCAAGGCTTGCTTTTTTAATGAAAGGATAGATTATGGATAATAAAGTTACATTATATATACCAGTAAATATATCTTTGCGAAATGAACTCGCAAAAGGTTTTGCAATGACTGAGATTGTTCCAGCGACAATAATTTTTGCATTTTTTATAATTGCTGCGATAATTGAGCATATAATTTTAGGTGTACAAATAGCCACTATACTTATACTTCTTGTGGGGCTTGTATTTTCAATTGGTATAGTGGTAAAAATGGATAATAATTTATCACTTCTTGATATGATTACTGATGCAATAAATTTCAATAAAGAAAGACATATATATCCATATAGACCATATAAAGAGTATGATATTTGAAATATTGACAGTTATAGTACTAATCATTGCAAGTTATGAAGATATAAAAAGAAGAGAAGTTAGCAATATATATTTTTACATTATGATCTTACTCAGTAGAATAGCAAAACAAAAAATCGATTTATGCTTAATAATATATATTATATTTTTGATAATCATAAAAAACATATTTGATAAAAATATAGGTTATGGAGACATTAAGATACTAATAGGAATAGGATTTATAAATGGCTATGAAGTATCAATAATAAGTTTTATATTAGCTTCAATATTTTCAATTGTTTATATGCTAATTAGCAAAAAGAAAAAAATTGCTTTTATACCGTTTATTGTGATAGGATATATTTTATTGATTCTTTGTAAAAATATTGATATAATATAAAAAAGTGAGAGATATTATCTCCCACCATTT
>ERZ842401.5782-NODE-5782-length-13519-cov-4.790627_pt1 | contig 13519 bp, 16 predicted proteins | sample MGYA00521270_ERZ842401 | MGnify/ENA primary metagenome ERZ842401 (study PRJEB31892, sample SAMEA3878208) | bioreactor metagenome | biome: Moose rumen | place: Sweden | collected 2011-10 | study: EMG produced TPA metagenomics assembly of the PRJEB12797 data set... | reverse complement strand
AAGGGAAGGGGCTTAATTTATAAGCGAGGTCGGTGTCCTCGAATGTACTACAAATTATGGGCGTATTAGCCCTATAAACGAGAAAAAGCAGACTTTTTCTCAAAAAATCACATTTTATTTGCTTATTCCAAATATTTGTCATATCTTTGCACTCTAAATTGTAAAACCATGGCAGAGATCAAAGTTCTCATAAGTAGCGTCCAAAAGGAATTCGCCAACGAACGGTTGAGCTGACGATTTCCGGACTATCATCTATCGTCAGGAAAAAGTAATAGAGCAGCCGCAAAAAGTGTCAGACCCTACCGAAAAAGTAACAGAGCTCTGCAAAATAAGAAATCCTTAAAGCCGAGATGACCGAGGCACAAAACATCAATAAGAAAGAAAAATAGAGCAATATGGCAGATATAGAAAAACTCAGTCCTTCCGAAATAGTTTCCGCAGAACTACTCGGTGACTTGCGGAAGATAATCGATTCCGCGCGTTCACACGTTGCAGCTACAGCGAATTATGAGTTGACGATGATGTATTGGAATATCGGCACTCGTATTAACCGCGATATCCTTAACAATGAACGTGCTGAGTATGGTCAACAAATTGTGTCGCAGGTTGCGACGCAATTACAACAAGAGTATGAGACCAAGAGTTTTGAACTTCGTAATATTCAGAGAATGATGCAATTTGCACGTCTTCTGCCCGACTTCCAAATTGTGTCGCAACTTGCGACCAAATTGTCATGGAGCCACTTTATTGAGGTGTTGCCATTAAAAGAACCACTCCAACGTGAGTTTTACTTAACGATGGCTGCCTCCGAAAGATGGGGGCGCAATAAGCTACGCGAGAAGATTGATGGCATGTTGTATGAACGTACCGCGATTGCCACAAAACCGGAGGAACTGATTAAGCAGGAACTGGCTGATTTGCGCGATAACGAGACTCTGTCTCCGGATTTGGTATTTAAGAGCCCTTATTTCTTGGAGTTTACAGGTCTCAAAGGCATGTATTCGGAGAAATCGCTGGAAGATAGTCTGGTCGCACATTTAGAGCAGTTTATTATGGAATTGGGCAACGGCTTTACATTTGTGGAACGCCAGAAACGAATGATCATTGATGGCGAGGACTTTTATTTGGATCTGCTATTCTACCACCGCAAGTTACATCGTTTGATTGCGATAGACCTCAAACTCGGGCGTTTCAAAGCGCAGTATAAGGGGCAAATGGAGTTGTATCTGCGTTGGTTGGAACAGAATGAGATGCAGCAGGGCGAAGAGTCACCGCTTGGATTACTGTTGTGTACGGACGGAAACGAGGAACAGATAAACCTGCTTCAATTGGATAAGTCGGGTATTCGTGTGGCGCAATATCTGACAGAACTGCCATCCAAAGAGGTTCTTCTGCGCCAGTTGCAGAAATCCTTAGCCGCCGCAAAAGAATTATCCACCGAGCGATAACCGACCGATGACACCTTGCTTGAGCAACGCGTCGTGATAGTCTCTGATAAACGCTCTTAATACTACATGGAGATTGCACGTCTCTCCTTTCACTAACTCTGGCAACACTACTTTGTTCATGCTTGCCACGGCTTTGGTTTCTAATGCATTCATAATTTTACAAATTTAAATTTCATCTGCAAAATTACAAAAAAAAACGCACAAAAAAAAACGCACCTCGTTTCTCAACGAAGTGCGTCTATTGGTGTACTATTAATAGTCTATTTTGTCATTTTTTCCATAAAAATACCACCTTCATTTGTCATTTTTTCGATAAAAGGGGATTTTTGCGGTAATCCGATATGTCAAAGGGGTTGTTGAAGAGGCTTGCCATTATGGTATGATGTGATGTTGTTTTACATATGTATTGTCGGATGAACTGATTTCGCCTTTAAATCAATGATATATGCAAATTTTTGCAACAAATTCTGGGTAAAAAAATACATTTTTTGTCATAAATTCGGGGTAAATGCTACAAAAACTTGTCATAAATTCCGACAATCAATAAGATGACGATATGATAAAAGTAGTTACAGAAATGCGTTGTTGCGAATTATTACAATAATGAGAAAGAGGCGGGGAAACTCGGTTATGGTTCTTTAACGGCTAAAGTTACAAGACTATATTGTTCATTTTCTTTTATAATGATGGGTTGTGTGCAAATATGATAGTTGCGTTCAATGCTTTTCATCAGTGCTTCAGGAAAATCATTATGTTCACATAGGAATATCGTATTGGTTGTTACAAAATCCAGATGGTTATGAATGGGATTATATGGATATTCTGTCAGCCATCCTAATCCCTGTATAGAATAGTCCATATCCTTAATGTGCCATGGGCTAATAGCCTCGATAGGAACTCCTTCAATCCTACAATTATGAGAATCCTCCACCAATGGCAATATATTATCCTTATAGTTTGTGATTCGTTCTTGGTAACTAACAATTGTTTTGATATTCTGCCCAACATATTTTACTCCCACTCCGATATACCCTATAATCAAACACATAAACATCCATTTATTGATACTTTTGGGGGTATAATAAGCCAGCAGAAATATCATAGTCAATAGGATACATAGAAAAACTCTATTTTTTAATGTTGCAGTACATCCAAGCCATATTATGATTATGCAGGACATTAGTGCTGCGAATATTAGCAATAGGCGCTGCCCCCCCCCTATTCGCACAAGATAATACAACAAATAACAAACCCAACAATGCCAAAGGAATACGATATAGGGATAATTGTTTCAGATTATTCACGTAGTGCTGAATTCCTGTTTTAGATTGTATTGAGGCTTTAATATTTTGGAGCACGGATATAGTTATGAACTCAGCATCCGGCATAAATGAACACAGCATACTAAAATCCTCTTCCGAAATTGAATTGGGTAAATCATTGCGGATATAATCCAAATTAGGGTTATCATTTATTCCTCCACGTAGAGCATTATAGGTATAGTAATGATTCCAATCCGATGAAAGATAAAAACAACGGTTAATGCCCCATCCTGTCAAGCAGAATATAACGATAAGGAATAGTGTCCTAATGATGAATTTACGCTTGAGTAGCAATATCTCGTTCAAGAATATCGGCATAAATAACAGTCCTATTAAACCGGCTGCCTTAAAACGAATGAGTGAAGCAACAAAAATTGCAGTTATGCTATATAGTTGCCATTTTTTATTGTCTTGTAATAATGCGATGCACCCACTAAGACAAAGCAACCCGGCTGTCGTAGTAAACTGCAATGCCACAATCATACGAATCCATAAGATATACAACACGATACATATAATTGTTCTAAAAGCCCAATGCCATTTACTTTTCGAAATTATCCAATGACTAATGACCGACATCGAGATGATTTGTAGCACACAAAAAGATAGTGTGTACCACTCCACACAATGAGACAAAGAGTACAAACCTGCGACTATCCAGCCATAGATAGCATTTATAAATACCAAGTGCCCATTAGGCATTCCTGTGTATCCTCCATTAGCAATCAAACACATCGTCACATCATCATTCTCCTCAAAAAGGAACGGAAAGATGGTCGTGATTAAGATAAAGAAACCGATATTGAAAGCCAAGATGCTCCATTTATTATGGAGAATCTGTTTTAGGAAAGGTATGACTGCTGTCCGATTCATTTGTGTGTTATTCGGCTAAGACAAAATCAAAATCCAGGTTTAATAGTTTCTTGACATGAGATTCATATTCGTTTGGTTCAGTCCCTGTGTCGGCTTCGTAGTAAATCGCCGGCATAGAGGTGCTTTTGCCAAGCCACTTATAAACGTTGTACTTAACATCCGGAGTAGCGGTTCGCGGATATGGTGATACGATAACCGTTTCTGTTTGTCCGTTTTCTTGCAATTTGAGGAGATAGACCTTTCTTTCATCGTGGGCTTTGGCATAGGCTTTAGCGACCGGTATATCTTGGTGATAATTGAGTCCGACTATGACTATCATTCCTACTAATCCAATTGTGACTACCCAAGCAGATAAAGTTTTATGGTGAGCGTTGCCAAGACCTAATACATATCCTATTGCTGCAAAAGAAAGCGTAATAAAGAAACAAGAGTTAGTATAATTGCGCTGAGCACCGAAATTATGTCCATATAAGAATGTCATCGGCAATGATGCCACAAAAACATATAGAACTACAGCAAGAATAATCCCACCAATAACTTTCCTCTTTGGGACAATAAACGGATATTGTGATTGTGTTCCAAGATAATAAGCCATAAAGAGTGGCACACAAAGATAGGGTATATAAAAAGCCATAAAGTAGAACAGCATAACAATGTGCTTTATGAGATTTTTACAAAATGCCCCAACCCCTGTCGGGAGATTAAAGCCTTCTGCTTCCATATCGCCATTAAGTCGAGCATAGTTACCGGGTGCAGCAACCACAATGGCAAACAGGACGAGTAAAATGATTGCCATATAGACAATGCGGCGGATGCGATAATCTTGCCAAGCATCTTTGATTCGCCACCGGTAAGTTCGCCACAAGTATAAGCCATTAAATAACATGACTACTAACAAGATAGGTGTAAAGGCTTCATTACCTAACCCGATAAAGAATGTCATGATTGCAAGGATAGACCATCGCCACCATGTCATCTTGCTATAGTTGAGATACTTAATAAATAAGCATAACATCGCCCCATATAAATAGTAACACATGGCACAAATCCAAGTGAATACTGCAAAATCAATGGCAGTAAGAACATAGACATTAAATATTAAGACAATCGTTGCGAACAGCATTGGTCGGCTAATAGACGGAAAAGCATCCCGCACAACTCCCCAAGTAATAGCAATGCCCAAAATATAATTGGCAATAGGGAGCCAATTATACCCAAACCAATTCACCAATGTGAACAAAATACCATTTAGAGTATAGCCTGCTATACGTCCCGATAATCCCAAGTAGGCATCCTTCACATAGGCATAAATACTCATATCGCGCATGTTCCAAGTAAAATGAACATCGTCATAGTGCATCCGATAATTGCAAGACAGGACAATCCAATATACTAAAAATGCGATATTAGCAAGACATAAGAGACAGAATATAACTTTCTCCATGCTTGATACTTGTGTCCAATGTTGTTTCAATGATTTTGATTCCATATAACTAAATAAAAAAGATTATTCCGATAATTATTATTGCAATGGCAAGGGCTTTGCGGGGGGGTGATTTTCTCGCCAAAGAGGAGAAATGCCAAACACGGCAAATGTTTTCCCGCATTGACGAACACCTTTTATAATCAGCGGCTTTCGTTTAGACTGTTCCTTCCATTGCCGGAGAATGAATTCAATTTTTCGCTTATACATAACACCTTTTTACAACAACTTTTTATCAGTTTCCACACCTTTTTGGTACGACTTTCGTGCGAGTCGTTCACCTTATTTAGACGACTTCACGCCGCACAGTTAATACTTTTTTCCAATCTATGCAAGTGTTTGACATTTTTTCTACTTCAAGTGTCTATTATTTCGATAGCAATATTTCGATAGCAACAGTTATTCGAATAGTTCCTTTAAGTTAGACCGTAAGAAGGTTTCGATGGGAATCCCCTCAGGCCCCATTAAGACGACACGATGGGGATGAAAGTGCTCCTGAAAGACATGCAAACCGGAGGTGTCCTTTTCATGATTACTCTTTACCTCTATTGCCACAATGCGGGAATCCTTCTGTAACACAAAATCGACCTCATCATTGCCCTCACGCCAATAATACACTCTAAAGCGTCCGGTATAAGCACAATTCATGATATGTGCACCGACTGCCGACTCAAATAATCTCCCCCAGAACTTGTGATCAGCCTTCGCAGCAGCAAAAGTATGCTCACAATAAAGCGTATTTTATTACGCGCTGTAGTCCAACACGTGCTGATCCATTCAGAGCGAGTGGCGGGCACGTTGTCTGCCGCAAAATGTAGCCATGGTAGGGATAGATTTCTTAACACTTGCTTCATCAGTGTTGATTTGCCCACTTGCCGTGGTCCCTCAATGATTTGGATAAACTTCCGCGGCTCTTGTATACGCTGCGCAATCAGCTCATAATAAGGACGTTGTATCATGTTATAAAAATTTACTCAATGCAATACGTAATTTTACTCAATCGAGTGACTTCTTCCTTCACGCTGTAAATAATCCTATATGTTGTACGATGCGTTTATTACGGAGGTATTTGGGTTTATATAAAAAAGATTATTACTCCGGTGATTATGATGGCTATTGCTCCGGCTTTGCGCCAGGTGATTTTCTCGCGGAAGAGGAGAAAGGCGAGTGCTGGGACAAAGAGGTAGGATAGGGATTCGATAGTGCTGACTTCTTTGACTTGAACGCCGTGGCTCATGCAGAAGATATTGAGCACGAGGCTGCCTGCCATGATAGCATAGCCTGCTATGACCCAGGGGTTAAGATATTGTCGCCAAAAGCTTGTATAGTTCTTCTGTGCTCCCTGTTTGAGGAGCATTTGTGCACAAGCGGCAGCAAAAACGGATAATATGACTATGGCATAGTACATATTTAGGACTTTTCCAAACGACTTTTTGGCTAATTTGTGTATTTTTCCAAACGACTTTCATGCAAAATTACCAGAAATCAATTATTAAAAACCGGTAATTTTCGTTTCAGGTTGCAAAGGTACAACTTTATTTTGAATTATGCAAATATTTTTTCAAATATCCGCAAGTTTTATTGCTATTATGGTCAATTTTCATATCTAACAGCAAATAAAGTTGCTATATAGTCTGTAAAACTGATAGGTCGTGGCGATTCGTTTATGCGTGTGTGTCGTCCCTGAGAACGGATGGTGTTTTGGTGCGCTATTGACAACATATTGATTAGAAGGAATAGCGGTTTTGTACCCTTTGAAGTCGTATCAAGACTGCCAAATTGAGGTGAAATAGTTAAACCCAAAACGGTCATTAGACCATTTTGCGCTTACAAGGCTTTCTTTTAGTCATCTTTTTTACCGCTTTTCAGTTACAATGGACCCCCATTGCGCCATCAAACCGGCAAAAAATCTAATCAAAAATAAAACCATAATCATCAAAACGCTAATGACCGTTTCGGGTTAAAAATATAGTTAAAAATGTATTAATTTTCGATTTTTTTTGCATAGAAAATTTGCAAATATGGCAAAAAAGCATTATCTTTGCCGCGCTTTATCTGAAAAAAATATGTATAACCATAAAAATTTCAAATAGAATGAACCGAATCAATAGGGATTTTTACTTACAACAGCTTATCAATCACCAAAGTGACGGTATGATAAAAGTAGTTACAGGAATGCGTCGTTGCGGCAAGTCTTATTTGCTATTCCATTGATTAGTTAATCAATGATAACTTCCCAAAAGTCGTTATCACCGCCGACTCACTCCGGCCGACCTATCGCAATGAAGACGGGATACTGATTCTCAATATCTTCGATTTCCTGTTAGAGAAGGTAAAGTTATAAGTATGGCTTCTGATTCCTATTTCAAAGGATGCTTTTTGCCACAGACATAATCCGGCTATAGGGTTGTGTGTGTGTGTGTGTGTGTGTGTGTGTTATGTTCCGTCGGACTATTCTTTTGCATAGAGTGCGATGCCGATGATGATTACGCATGCGCCTATTATGTTCTGTGTGGTTATTGATTCGCCAAAGATGGCAAAGGCAAGCAGCATGACAAAGATAAGGCTTGTGCCTTTGAACATATAGGCGGTGCTGAGGTCAATGCGTTTGAGTATCTGCTGCCAACAGAGGGCATAGATGCCCATGACAACTATTGCGCCTGCTAACCATGCGCAGTACTGCCAACTCATCATCGGATACATTGCTGCCGACCGCGAGAAAACACTTACGCAGGCATAAAGGAGGTTGATGGCGACGAGGGCTGCAATATGTCGGGTACGGACAGACATCTTCTATAGATTGTTATTTCAATTAGTTGTATTGTCTAAATGTAATTCGTTATAAGTGTTTGACAATAAAGTCTGATAATTTATATAATCCTACTTTCTGCTTTAAGAATTCGAGGCAAAGGCTTATTATTACGCATATAGTGGTGAGAATGGCCATATTACCCCCCCCCACGCAGCCATTCGCCGGTGTGTAACCATTCCGGATACCAATAGCCGTTAATGAATGTATGTGTCAAGTAGATATTCATAGAATGTTTCCCAAGGAAAGCAAGAACGCTCATAGTGTGATTTAAGTTCCGCAATATAGTAATCACGCATAAGGCTATAGCGCATGTTAGAAAGCCATCCATGCGGATACCACTCCAATGCGGGATTATTGAATACATACGCAATACTATGGCGCAAACTAATATGACTATCGACAATATAATTGCAATAGATTTATGTTGCCCAAGCCAGTTTTGTATAGTTATTCCTTTTGATTCATAGCATTTCCATACAATGCCTAATACAAAAGGTAGTTGCCATGTGCATATATCTACAGGGTTGCAAGCATTTGGAATATGACTTGTTATCCTCACTAAGACCATACTGAATAAAAGGGCGAGCCAAGGAAGCAAACGAATTCCTCTGTAGAGGAGAGGAAATACTATGTATAGTAGAATTATCAGTTGATTAAACCACCAAGTAATGTTGTATGAATTCATTCCTTGAATGCCAAGCAAATCAAAGAGTAATCGTTTTGCGATGCTAACATGTTCACCATAAGCGGCAGATAAGGGGCGATTGAACACGAAAATGGTAATCGGTACAAAGATAATAAAGACAACCCAGTAATTGAGATAGAACTTGGTAAGCCTATGCAAGATGAACTTGATATCATCTTTTATGGATAGTGGCTTATATTGTGCTGCCAATCCATATCCCGAGCAGAACAAGAACATCGCTACACATACTTTGCCCAATATTCCGAGCACGTGCAAGACACCCGTATATGGTTGCGCAAAATCCGGCGGACAACCATATATGTGGTGAAATAGCATTGCCAAGATTGCAATGCCCTTCATTACGGAAGTGTCTTGTTTTGTTAATGAGAACATATACTTTTTACAACCACAAATTATCAATAGGGGGTGGCAGGTTTTATATAATATCAACAATTCTACTCATTCGTTCTATTAGGTTCATGCCGTCCCATGTGAGGGAGAAGTCAGTCGTCTTGCCGATAGGGACTATGCGGTCGATACCTGAAAGGCGATTGCGGAGTACGAAATCGGCTAATTCTTGCGGTTCAAAGCCATAATAAGCAAGCGTTTGGTATTTGTCTGTAATAATTGATGCCAACTCGTCAAGTGATGTTGCCTTATATTCCGAAAAATAACCGCAAGCACAACGGAACTCGTCAATATCCTGCGGCAGCGATGATAAGGCTACTCGTTTGAGTAAGTTATCCTGTGTGGGTGCCTCTTTTATCGACATTGCCACAGCCTGCTTGTATAAGGCTGTTAGTTTGTCCACCGCCATCTTCTCTTGGAACTGATACTTCTGTTTTACCACCTCATATACCGCCTGCCAAAAGAGGTTTTGTGCCTGCGATATATTCTCCTTTTTTCCAACCCAAAGAATCAGATGCGGAGCGGAACATGCGTTTTGGTCAAAGAGATAGGTATCGTTGTAGAAGTGCTCGGCAAGGGTTTTTAAGTTTTCAGAATTCAGTGTTAAGTATTCAGATGTTATTTTATCTGAATTTATTGCGGCAATGGAGTAGCGGTCGGCGAAGCAGATGTCAAAGGCACGAGGTTTTAACGGGTTTTGGCGGATATTGGCTATGGTTGCATCCCCTCCCCAAATAACGCGCACATCGCAAAGTTGCGAGAATATCTCATTGGCATTGCTTTCGTGCGGGTAGCGGACAACAGCGACGCGATGCATTCCTGTTTCGCACATGTGCTTCACGATGATATCCACTTGCGGGAATTGCTTCTGCGATACACGCACCACATTGGTGTTTCCTGCCAACAATCCTGCCACAAATGAATAGGCAAAGTTGACAGGCACGTTAGAGGGTGCGATGTGGAAGATGATGCCTCTGCCCAATCTTAGTTGAGAGTTGAAAGTTGAGAGTTGAGAGTGTTTTTCTTTCAGTTTCATCAAATTTCCACGGCGGCAGAAGAAAGCAAATGTTACCACATCGGAATAAAGGCGTGATTGCAGGTCTCGCATCAAGGCTTTCGATAGGGCATCTAATTCCTCTATCACTTCGTCAGCAAAGGGTATCAATGGACGTTCATTCAAACTCTCCATTGAGCCATATAGCCATTCTATATTGATTATCTCTTTCATTTACTTAAACTTAGTTGCATAAGTATCTGAGCAGCCACGTATCTCGGCATTTTTCAGTCTGCCGTTAATCTTAAAATACTTGCCTTTCCTACCACATGGGCAGTCGTCCTCACCGAGGATAACGCCTTTATCTTCGGTCAGTAGCACATGTCTCGGATAACTCTCCGGCAATATGCTGACCACTTCAATTATTCCTTCTTCGCCCACATCCGCCAAAGAGAAATCAATGGGTCGGCGAATCAGTACATCAGAGAAAGCGGGAGTATGCAGATGTCCGCACTCGCACTCCATGTATATTGTGCCTGTTTGTTCTACCATACCATAGTAGTCGTGGATATGTTCCGGCAAGATGCCGCATACATCATGCAAACGTTGTTTGAACTCTTGCGGCGACACTTGTTCCTGCACGAGTTTCTTCCATCCGCCACCGTGAATAAGCACTCCTTTGCTTAAATCAGGGTGATAGCCGGTTTCCATCAGTTTCTTATAGAAATGTTGCCATATCATAAAGGTGAAGCCGAAAAGGAAGATTGTTTCGCCCTGGTGTTCCTCAAGGAAGGTTTTTAGTCCCTCTAAGTCTAATTCCATTTCTTCGTTGAGTGCATACTGCCGTTTGCTGCCAAACATGGAGAAGCCGAGTATGCCTGCTCCTCGGGCAGAGAACATCGCGCGGTTCTTGATTACCGCTGAACTATCAAGGATGAGCATGGGCACTCGCTTTGTGCCCAAGAAGTCAGAGACAATTTTGGTCAGGCACTTGGTTTGTGCTGCCGATGTTACTCTATCCAAATATATCTTGCTCACTTGTTGTCCTGTTGTGCCGCTACTTGTCATAGTTTTTACGACATCTTCTGTGGTGCATGAGCGTAGTTCGAGTTCCTTAAACAAACGCACCGGCAAGAAAGGCAGTTGGTCATATTCAGGCAGATTATTTATATCCAGTCCGACTGCATCCATCATGCGCTTGTACGGCACGCATGAATTATAATGAACGCGCGTAAGCTCGTGTAAGCGCGCATTAAGCATCGTGCGTTTCGCCTCTTTGTTCAGCGAATAGGGAGCAATGTCTAATATCTCGTTTATATCCATTGTTGCAATAGTTGGTAATCCAATTTTCCAGAGGGCGTTACGGGTATGGATTCAATTACTCGCACCTCAAAAGCTTTGCTATTCAATCCGGTCTTCGCCGCGAGCAAGTCTTTTATCTCTTTCTCTAACCCTTCTTGTGTTACAAACACGGTTACCTTATCATCTACTCCGACGCAAGCGCAGGAAGAGGTGATTGATTTGATTAATTGCTCTATCTGATCCAGATTGACGCGATTGCCCCAAATCTTCACAAAGCGTTTCTTGCGACCGGTGATATAGTAGAACCCGTCTTCGTCCACTCGTGCTATGTCACCGGTGTGTAATACTCCATAGTTCTCGTCACCTTTCAGCAAGTCGTTGGCACACTCGGCATAGCCCATCGAGACATTCTCACCTTTGTAAATCAGTTCGCCATCTTCGGCAAGCGAGAACTCGCCTCTCGGGATAGCCACTCCGATACTTGCATATTTCTCTTCCGCTCGTTCCCATGGCAAGTAACTCATACGCGCGGTGGCTTCTGTCTGACCATACATCACGATAAATCGTTTGTCGTTCGCTTTTGCCCATTGGATATATTCCTTTGCTATATCCGGGTTGAGTTTGCCGCCTGCTTGTGTCATTGTTTTGACTGAAGGCAAGTCCATCCGCATAAAGCGCAGGCGACGCAATAACTCCCATGTGTAAGGCACGCCGGACATGGAGGTTGCTTGGTTTTCTTTCAGGAAATTCCAGAACTCCCGTTGTGCATAGGTCTTGTCGGTTAGCAAGATTGTCGCGCCCTTCAGTAAGTGGCTGTTGATGATGCTCAGTCCGTAGGAGTAATACATCGGCAGCATTGTTATCGGGCGTTCGTTTTCGTCTATCTGCAAGTACTCCGCAATCGATTCCGCGTTAGCAAGTATGTTTCGTTTCGTCAGCCGCACAAGTTTTGGAGACCCAGTGCTACCACTTGTGGTAAGACATAACGCCAAATCCGGATGACATATAGTTTCGCCGGGGTGGTATATCTGCCGCAAGTTCTCTATTGTTTCTGCATCTTTGTTCGCATCAAGCAGCACAACAGGCGCTTCGGCTTCTAAACAAGCGAGATATTCCACTATGCTTGAGACATCGTTCTTGCAGAGACAGAAATGGAGCACCCCTTTCTGCAACTCTTTCGTTTTTGCTGCAACGCGTGCTGCCAACTCGCTATATGTCATGCGAGTCCCATCATCTGTGATGATGGCAAGACGAGAATAATATGTGTCTATTCCGAATATCATTTTATGAGTTTTTACCCGATTATCAGGTAAATGCATTTACCAAAGTCGAGTTTATATCATATTGTATTTCTGCCACTTACTTGTTTTATCGGGCAAAATCGGGTAATTCTCTTCTAATAATTTTATATTTAGTAGAAGGTCCTGCACCTTCGACTAAAACCATGCTATTAGCCACTAAAGCACTTATATCATTTTTAGCCGTTTTCTCTGAAATCTTTTCCTTTAGATAATTTAGGTATTGTTCTCTTGAAAAGACATCACCTTCGTATTGCAATAGGAAATCCAAAGCACGACTCGGCACCTTGGGCAATTCTGCCGGTGTAGAATAAATTGTCAATGTTGTATAGCCGTTACGACTTTGCCACTCAGGAGAACGTAATCCTTCTGCGATTAGTCTGTTATAGATAAGTGTCATTCCTCGCCCCGTTTTCTCCATCAGACCTGCGATATACAATATTTCAGCCATAAGGGGGTTGCGCAAAGCGGAGAGGTGTGGTAAAATCTTATTCTTTCCCTTCAGTATTCCATACGGTATTTCTCCCGAATTAGTTATTTCCATCTTATCACGATAAATATTTATCAATACCTCCCCAGATAAATCTCCCATGTCTCTATGCACCAAAGCATTCACAATTGCCTCATCTAACACATCCATAGGATAGACGGTTGAATGGCTACGTTCCCATCTGCGCTCACTAAATGTACCGATATTTGGAAGAACCTGATAAAAGTAATCACGTAACCTCTCAATCATTTCAAAGACATTACATTCTAATATTCGTACATCTTCATATTGATTCGATGTTTTGCCATTCATCATTACTTGAATACGACAACGGCACTGACGCATAAAGCGAGAAGGTTCAGTTCCGAATAAAGCGATTGCACCATTTTTTACCATGCCATAAT
>ERZ842401.5781-NODE-5781-length-13519-cov-7.059269_pt1 | contig 13519 bp, 13 predicted proteins | sample MGYA00521270_ERZ842401 | MGnify/ENA primary metagenome ERZ842401 (study PRJEB31892, sample SAMEA3878208) | bioreactor metagenome | biome: Moose rumen | place: Sweden | collected 2011-10 | study: EMG produced TPA metagenomics assembly of the PRJEB12797 data set... | reverse complement strand
TTGGTGTCCTCGTAGGCGGTGAATTTGAGCTGCACGTTGGCGGGCGCCAGCCCCAAGGCGGCCAGGGCGGGCAGCACATACAGCGGCATGTCCGCTCTTTGCGAAAAAATTGGCGACTACGCAATTAACGTTTCCGAAGGCATCAAAGGCAAATCGCAAAAATTTGCCGAACACCACCTCACCCCTGCGAATTAGCAGTTGTCCCAGCCTGCGGGTCGGATCGCAGAGCATTGCACTTTTTTTGGCAAAATCTTGTTTTAAAAGGTTTTGCCAATGTGCTTTTTGTTTTGTAACAAAAACGTAACAATTAGGCAATTCAAAAGTAACAGCAAAACCATAAATTTGCCACCGATTAAAACAACCGCAATCTGGTACATGCCAAGTGCATTTGCTTGATTATCAAAAACATATACATGGAAGCTATTTGGATACTGTTTAAAGTTATCGGAGCCATCGCCATTTTCATCTACGGAATGAAACTGATGAGCGAGGGCTTACAAAAATTGGCCGGACGCGGCATGAGGCACATCATGGGCAAAATTACTGGCAATCCGATAAGTGGCATTCTTGTGGGCACCCTGCTCACCGTTGTGGTGCAATCGTCGTCGGCATCCACCGTTATGGTGGTGAGCTTTGTCAATGCCGGACTTATGGACCTTGCAGGGGCCATCTCCATGATAATGGGGGCCAACATAGGCAGCACGCTAATCACCTGGATATTAAAGATTTTCGCCCTCGGCGGATCAGAAAGCAGTTTCAGCCTGCCGCTTACATTGCTGGCTTTTGCTCTTTTTTTCATGTTCACCAAAAGCGAAAAACTCAAATATTTCGGCGAGTTTGTAATAGGTTTTGCCCTGCTGTTGCTTGGCATGGATTTCCTGCAGTCGTCGGTGCCCAACTTGGAGGATTACCCCGCATTCCTCTCCACCATGGGAGCCATCTCCGACCACGGCTACCTTTCGGTACTGCTGTTCACCGTCATAGGCATTGTGCTCACCTGCATTGTTCAGGCTTCGGCAGCAATGATGGCCATTGCCCTCACCATGTGCTACAACGGCTGGATTGGTTTCGAAGTGGCAATGGCTCTGGTGATGGGACTTAACATCGGCACCACCATCACCGCCAACATCGCCGCCATGGTGGCCAACAGCGTGGGTAAAAAGGCGGCACGCGCGCACCTCGTTTTCAACGTTATAGGCGCCATCATCATGCTCATAGCTTTCCGTCCGGTGATGATGCTTGTGGACTACGTAACCACCGCCGCCACAGGCATAAGCCCATACACCACACCGGGCTCAGCCGGCTACAACCCTCAAACATTGCCTTGGGCACTCTGCTTCTTCCACACTTTCTTCAACGTGGTGAACACCCTGATACTTGTGTGGTTCATACCTCAGCTCATCAAAATTGTGGACTGGATGGTGAAAACCAAGGAAGAAGATGCAGAGGACGAATTCCGACTCACCTACATCGACGGCGCTTGGATGAACACCGCCGAACTCAATATTCGTCAGGCACAAAAGGAAATAGAGCATTTCTCGCAGCGCGTGGTGCGGATGTACACTTTCCTTCCACAGCTCGACAATGCCAAGGACAAGGAATTTGAGGAAATAATGAAACGCACCGAAAAATACGAGGGCATCACCGACCGCATGGAACTGGAGATAGCATCGTTCCTCACCAAAGTGTCGGAAGGCGACCTCAGCAACGAAAGCTCGCAGCGCATCAGCTCCATGCTCCGCATTGTGGACAACCTCGAAAGCATTGGCGACTCAATATACCAGCTGGCCTTACTCAAGAAAAACCAGCGCGAGCAGGGCATCACCCTCGACCAAGAATGCCGGCACAACCTCGAAAACATGTACCACCTTGTGGAAAAAACTCTGCAAGTGATGGACTACAACCTTAACCAGCCCTACGACAAAATAGACCTTACCGAGGCCTACGCCGCCGAAAAAGCGGTGAACGAATATCGCGACAAGCTGCGCAGCCACCATCTCGACTCCATCAAAGCCGGCGCCTACAGCTATCAGGTGGGAACCACATACAGCGGAATGTACGCACTGTATGAAAAAACCGGCGACTACGTAATCAACGTGTCGGAAGCCATAGACCTCGACAAATCGCAGAAAAGCGTGGAACACAACATGTCTGCAAAAAAATAACCTGCCATGCCGACACTATTCACCACAAACCCAACGCCATACATCATTGCCGGCCCGTGCAGCATAGAGTCGCAGCGGCAGTTTGCCGAGAGCGTGGAGGCGCTTTCGCAAATGCCACAAGTTTCGATGATACGCTGCGGAGTGTGGAAACCACGCACCCGGCCCGGCTCTTTCGAAGGGCGTGGCGAAGAGGCGCTACAGTGGATAAAACAGCTTAAAAAACAGCACCCAAACCTGCTTTTTGCCGCCGAAGTGGCCACCCCGCAGCATCTGGAGCTGTGCCTCAAATACAGCATCGATGCGGTGTGGATTGGCGCCCGTACATCGGGCAACCCCTTCTCCGTGAGCGAGTTGTGCAATGCTTTGAAAGGTTGCCGGCTGCCCGTGTTGGTGAAAAACCCCCTAATACCCGACATCAAACTCTGGACCGGTGACATCGACCGTGTGCGCAACGCCGGCATCAGCGACGTGGCTGCAGTGCACCGCGGCTTTTTCCTCGATAACAACCTCGGCTACCGCAACAACCCGCTGTGGAAAATACCCATCGAACTGAAACGCCTGCACCCCGACCTGCCACTGCTCTGCGACCCCAGCCATATCAGCGGCAACGCCGCTCTGGTGGCCAAAGTGTCGCAAACAGCCATGGACCTCAATTTCGACGGACTGATGGTGGAAACCCACCCGCATCCCAAGCAGGCCCTCACCGACGCCGCACAGCAGATTACTCCCGCACAGCTTGCGGAACTCATCTACAACCTACGTATCCCAGATAAAAACAACGCTATCCCCAACGAGCTGCAACTGCTTCGTCAGCAGATAGATATGATAGATAGCCAACTGTTGCAACTCCTTGCCGACCGCAACCGCGTGTCGCAAACAATTGCCGGTATCAAAAAAGCCAACAACTTGTCAATCTTGCAGATAAACCGTTGGGAACAGTTGCTGAACGCCCATCTGGCCGACGCTGCCGAAATGGGACTCTCGCAGGACTTTGTACGCCGCATTTTCGAAGAAATCCACACCGAAAGCGTGCGCCTGCAGGACGAACAAATGCATGGCAAGCAGTAGAACAAAGCTCCAATCTGTCCTTTTTTGGGGGGTGGGGTTGACCTTTGCCGATATTTTCAACAATTTGATTGTCAGTACTATGTTTTTTGCTATCTGCCAATCCGAAAAAAAAGCGTATCTTTGCACACGCAAATGGAAAAAAATTTGTACATAATAGGTGGGTGCAATGGAGCAGGAAAAACCACTGCGTCGTACACCGTGCTGCCCGAAGTGCTGGGCTGCCGCGAGTTTGTAAACTCCGATGAGATAGCGCGCGGGCTGTCGCCTTTCAATCCATCGTCGGTAACGCAAGCCGCCGGACGGATTATGGTTAACCGCATACGCGAGTTGCTGGGTAAGGACGAAACCTTTGCCATCGAAACCACCCTCTCGCGCACCTACCTCAGCCTCGTGCGGCAAGCCCATGCCAAAGGTTATATCGTAACACTTATTTTTTTCTGGCTCCGCACTCCGGAGCTCGCTTTGCAACGTGTTGCCGAACGCGTACGCAACGGAGGGCACGACATACCGGCCCCCACCACCCGACGTCGCTACGTTGCGGGTATCACCAACTTTTTCGAACTCTATACCGACGCCGTCGACTGCTGGGTGATTTACGACAACAGCATATCGCCGCGCACTATCGTGGCAAGGGGTGGAAAAGATGTGCCCACAACAATACTCGACAACGAGTTATTCACTAAAATGAAAAGTTATGTCCGACAAAGAAATACTTGATTTTACCGCACGTCTGCAATACGGCCTCGACGTTGCCGAACGACGGATGCTCGAAAAAAAAGCACTGCATGGACAGAACATCGTGGTGTGTACCAAAGATGGAGTGATAATGCAGATACCAGCCAAAAAAGCGATGAAACAATTGCGCGACTGACGTGTCTACAACCGATTTTTTCTCGCAGCAGGGCAAAATACAGCGCTTGTCCTGCCAGTGTGGTGGTAAAAAGTGTTTTTATGATGATAATAAACAGATATGAAAGTTAATATAGTACAGCTAAACCTCGCCACGGGCAATGTGGCCAAAAATCTAGAAAATATAAAAACGGCCCTCGACACTCCTCAAAGCCGCGAGTCGTTGCTCTCCGTTTTCCCAGCCAACACCATTTGTGGCTATCCTCTATACAACTCGGTGGTTTACAATGATTTGCAAAAAGAGGCGCAAGCCGCTCTCCAAACCTTGGTCGACCTTTCCGAACACCGCGCTTTTATTGTGGGAATGCCGCTCCATGTGCAGGATCGCGGACTTTGCAACGCTCTTATCTTTGTGCAGAACAATGCCATACGCGCCGTTGTTACCAAAAAATACCTTAACCTCGACGAACAGAAATTCTTTGTACGTGGCGAAGGTGTGCAAGTGGTTCAGTATCAGAACCAACAGATTGCCATCGGCTTTTACGAGGACATTAAGGAACTTTCCAAAACCCACACCCCCGACCTCGATATCGTAGTTTGCTGCGGATGCAATGTGTTCGATTACAATAAGCCCTACCGCACTCGCTACAAAATGCAGAAAATTGTGGAGTCGCTCAACAGTTCGCTCGTATTTGTCAACCGCATAGGAGGCGAGGGCGGCACCTTGTTTGCCGGCGGCTCCATGGCTATCAACGCCGCTGGCAATGTGCTTGCACAACTGCCTTATTTCGAAGAGGATAACCAATGTGTGGATTTGCAGATTATCCGCAACATCGACGACCATAAGCCCGAAGTGGTGGAGCTGGTGCACAAAGCCCTTGTTACCGGCATCCGCGACTATTTTGCCAAAAACGGCTTCACCAAAGCTGTGCTTGGCCTTTCCGGTGGCATCGACTCGGCGCTGGTGGCCGCTCTTGCCGTGCAAGCTCTTGGAAGTGAGAACGTTCACGGCGTGCTGATGCCTTCCGAATACTCCAGCGACCATTCCATCACCGACGCCGTGGCCCTGGCCAAAAACTTGGGCATGAGCTACGACATAGTGCCTATCAGCGACGTGTTCCATTCGCTGAAAACCACCATGAAACCGCTGTTTGCAGGCATGCCCGAGGATGTTACCGAAGAGAATATGCAGGCGCGTGTCCGCGGAGTTATACTGATGGCAGTGTCGAACAAAACGGGTGCTGTGCTGCTCAACACCTCCAACAAAAGCGAGGCTGCCGTGGGCTATGGCACGCTCTACGGCGACATGTGCGGCGCGCTGGCCGTTATCGCCGACCTCTACAAAAACGAGGTTTACGAACTTGCCAGCTTCATAAACCGCGATGGCGAGCTTATTCCGCAGAACACCATCGACAAAGCACCTTCCGCCGAACTCCGTCCCGATCAAAAAGACAGCGATTCTCTGCCCGACTACGACGAACTCGACGCCATACTCTCCATGCACCTCGAATGCGAGATGGACTTTGAACAGATTTGCGCCGAAGGCCACGAACCCGACACCGTGCGACGTGTGCTACGACTGGTGAAAAACAACGAGTACAAACGTCGTCAGGTGGCTCCCATACTCAAAGTGTCGCCCATGACCTTTGGCCACGACCGCAAAACCCCCATCTCATAACTCGGCCACTCGCCATGGATGCCGACTATCTGCTCGACATACAGCTCGAAGCCTTCGACCTGTTGAGCCAATTTATCAACAACATTCCCGATGCCATAAGCTATAAGCTTGTATATCAGCTTGTTCAGCAGATAGGTTGCGACCCAAAATATGCCTATACTCTGCTTCTGGCTGCGGCTTGCGGATTGGATACTAACGGCAACCCACGTCATCGCGATATTTTCCAGATGGTGTTCGTGCCCGCCGTGCACCTGCTCGATGTTCGCGAATATCAGGAAAACCGCTACTACAGCGACATCGATTTCCGACAAAAGACCCAAAACCGCTGGCAGCTGCGCCAAATGCACTACAAGCCTTTCGAAGCCTTTGTTTGCAACGACATCGAAACTACGGCGGAAGGACTTCAGATTCCGCAGATAGGCGTTTTTGCCGAGCCGTTTGCCTATCCGGCAGTGATGCAGGACCAACGCATCTGGATGACCATTACGCCAAACGAGGTGGAAACAATGAAAACCCCACTGCTGCACGCCGCGGGCCACGTGCTTACCTACGGCCTCGGACTTGGATATTTTGCCTACATGGCCTCGCTCAAACACGATGTGCAAAGTGTAACCATAGTGGAGCGCGACGAGGACATAATACAGCTGTTCAAAACTTGTATCCTGCCGCAATTTTCTGAAAAAGAGAAAATTACGGTAATAACCGATGACGCGCTCCATCATGCCGCCTACGTTTTGCCCTGTAGCAATTGCAACTATGTTTTTGCCGACCTTTGGCACGATGTGTCGGATGGATTGCCGATATATTTGAAAATGAAAAAGTTGGAACACTTGTCGCCTGACGTGAAATTTGACTACTGGATAGAAAAAAGCATAAAGTGCTATTTGTAGCAAAGTGCTGAAAATAAGACTGTTATTTTGATTTTGAATAACGAAACAGTCTTTTGTTGTCCAAGCATATAATTCAATAATATTGGGATAAGTGTTGATATGCCGTGTTTTACATATGAGATTGCAATGTTGCAGTAGGGGATGGGTGAAAAAAAAAGACCGCCAAAACTGACGGTCTTTCTTGTGATTAAGCTGGGATTCGAACCCAGGACCCCATCCTTAAAAGGGATGTGCTCTACCTGCTGAGCTACTTAACCATCGGATTTGCAAGCCATTTTTTTTGTGTGATTAAGCTGGGATTCGAACCCAGGACCCCATCCTTAAAAGGGATGTGCTCTACCTGCTGAGCTACTTAACCTCCTCTTGTTTTGAGTTTGCAAAAGTACTACTTTTTTGCCGAAATACAAAATTTTTCGGGCAATTATTTTGTTTCTTTTTGGCAAATTGTTGAAAAATAATACTTTGAGTTTGTCGTGCTTTTGCACCTTGCAATGGATTGTGGCACCTAAAAAGGCTGCTTTCGGCCCGTTAAAACTCCATTTTTTTGGTGTGTGGGCGCTTATTTTTTCAAGCATAAAAGTTCGGCTATACGGTTCATGCAATTTATGCCGTCCATCGCCGATGATGTGATGCCTCCAGCGTAGCCTGCACCTTCGCCGCAGGGGTAAAGTCGTTTCATCTCAACGTGTTGCATATCTTCGCCGCGAGGTATGCGCACTGGCGACGAGGTGCGGCTTTCCACTGCCAAAAGCATGGCGTTGTCGGTGTAGTAGCCGTACATTTTTTTGCCAAAATCGCGGAAAGCTTGCTGAAGTGCCGTTGCCACAAATGGCGGAAGTATCTCGTGCAGAGGGGCTTCCACGCACTGCCCCATGTACGACGACTTGGCCAAATGCCGAGTGCGCCGGCCGTTGCAGAAATCGGTCATCCGCTGCGACGGTGCATTTACGCTGTTGCCTGCGGCACGGAAAACGTTTCTTTCCACGTCTTGCTGGAAACGCAGTAGCGTAAGTGCCCCATAGCGTTGGTATTCAGGCACATCGGCAGGCGATACTTGCACTGCAATGCCAGAGTTGGCGTAGGGTGAGTTGCGTCGTGAGTTCGACATGCCGTTCACCACCTGCTGCTCTTCACCCGTAGCTGCAGGCACTATTATTCCGCCCGGACACATGCAGAACGAAAACACACCGCGTCCTCCCGCTTGAGTAACAAGACTGTATGTGGCCGGCGGCAGAAACTGCGAGTACTTATCGGTGTGGTACTGTATGGTGTTTATCAGGTGCTGAGGATGTTCCACGCGCACCCCCAAGGCAAAGGGTTTGGCCTCCAGCGCCCATCCTTTTTTGTCGAACAGGCTGAATATTTTTCTTGCCGAATGTCCTGTGGCCAGAATGGTGGCGGCCCCTTCGTATGTGTTGCCTTTGGCATCCATTACGCCAAGCACTTCGCTGTTGCCGTTAGTTATAAAGTCAACTACCTGTGTTTCAAAAACATATTGCCCGCCGTGCGTTTCTATTGTGTGGCGTATGTTGGCAATTATTTCGGGTAGCCGGTCGGTGCCGACATGTGCGTGGGTGTCGATAAGTATGTCGGGGCTGGCACCGTGTTCCACAAATTTTTGCAGCACGTCGGCAATGTTTCCGCGTTTGTTGGAGCGTGTGTAGAGTTTTCCGTCGGAGAAAGTGCCGGCGCCGCCTTCGCCACAGCACCAGTTCGACTGTGGATTTACGATTTTTTCTCGCGTAAGCCGCGCAATGTCGTACCTGCGGGCGCTCACGTCCTTGCCCTGCTCTATTATTATCGGCTTCAGCCCCAGCTCCAAGGCGCGAAGTGCGGCGAAAAGTCCAGCCGGACCGGCACCAACAATGATAATAGGTGTGGCATTAGTTACATCCTTGTAATCAGAAGGTTGAAAAGGTTGGTTGGGCATTTCGCCTCTGAAAAAAATGTTGGCTGTAACGTGGTATTTGGCGGGAGCTTTGCGCGAATCGATGCTACGTCGTAGCACCTGAATGTGGGCGATTTCGTCGGAGGACACTCTAAAATGCTCGGCAACAGCCAGATACAGACGTTTTTCGATGAAAAGCTGCTCTGGCGAGAGCGTTAGGTCGGTGATGTTTTTCATTGTGTATCAGCCTTCTACGGTTATTGTTAAAAGAAAAGCGCGTGTGTTCATGGCGTTGATGGCGGTGGTGTAATAGGTGTTGTCGGGGATTTTCTGGTCGGTGATGCCGAAATTCATCTTCAGCTCTATGGCGAGTTTGAAATAGAGAAGGTAGAAATCGAAGCCGGCCCCCACGGTGTAGCTGAATTCGGAGGTTTTGATACGCACTATAGACTGGTCGTCTTTGTTTTTGTTGTTTTTCAGCGATGCGAAATCGAAGGAGAATTTGCCACCTCCCACGAGGTATGGCCGGAAATTGCGCCAACGCCAAGTGCGGATTTTCAGTTCCAGAGGCACGTCGGCAAACACCGTTTCCACGTTGCGTTGCTCGTCGAGGCGATGGTCGGCGGCAAGTGCGTTGGGGTTCCAGTTGTAGTGCATGTTGCGTTCCACGAGGGTGATGCCGGGTATGAGGCGCAGGTTCATAAAACTGGTAATGCGCATATCGCCAATGATATACAGATGGAATCCCGGGGCGTAGTACGATTCCACACCGCGCATGGTGGTGCGTATGCCGTCGTCCTCAACCAGTGGCAGGTCGAATTTTATATCCGTAACGCCAAGCCCTATGCCGTAGTGCAACAGCCGCTTGTCGAAATTGACAAGGTGCTTGTCGGTCTGTGCCACAGCCACTTGCGCGGCAACGGCTATCAGCAGGGGCAATATGTGTTTTGCGGCTTTCATCGTATTATGGTGAATTGTAAAACGTTGCAACGTTGGTTTTAGTATGGATATGGCAGAAATTGTGCAAATGGCTGCCGATTCATCGAAATCGGATTTTGCGTGCAATCACCCCTTGGTAGTGCTTGTTCTATCAATACAAAACATCGCTTTTGGTGCGAGAGCTAATCAATTGAAGAATATTGGTGGAAAAAAAAGCCTCTGTTGCGGCTGCAACAGAGGCTTTTTGAAATTGTTGAACAATGAGCTTTACTGGATGTCGATATATTTCACAGCATCTTCCTTGGCTTCGGGGGCGAGTTTGTGCAGGATTACGTTCAAAACTCCGTCTTCAACCTTGGCCTCGATAGCTTTGCGGTCGGCGTCTTCGGGTAGGGTGTAGCTCTGCGAGAACTCTGTGTGGCCAAACTCACGACGCAGGAATTTCTCGTTCTTCTCCTCGTTTTTCTCCGTTTTTTCCATCGTAACGGTGAGGACCTTGCCATTCAAGCTGATTTTAACATCTTCTTTTTTCATGCCCGGTGCGGCAAACTGCAGCTTGTAATCTTTGTCGCTTTCGATGATGTTGGTGGCAGGAGTGCTTTTGCGCAAGTACTCGTCATTCCAAAATTCGTTCATAAATGCGGGCAGCCAATCGTTGTTTCTTCTTGCTAATAACATGTTTTTGATCTCCTATTTTTTTAAGTTGTTTTATTTTTTTGTTCACTTGCCTTGCTTTGTTTCGCAAGACACTTCATTATTCGCAAAGACAATGCCAAAGTGGATTTTCTGCCATTTTGGCAGAAGAATGGGGCGTGTTTGGAAAGAAATTATGTCAAATTGACACTGTGGGTGGGCTGGGAAATCTTTAGATTGTTTTTTTTTCTGCTCGCCTACGGCTCACGAATTGCGGAGCAATCGTGAACTCCTTCAAATCATATTCAGCATTGTGAACACATCTTGGAAATATTGTGAATTCTGTTTCGCTTCGCCCATAAACCAAACACTGAATTTTAAATCAATTGTATGTCGCCCTTTCTGGGCTTTTGGTTGGGGGGTGTTCTTAATAATGCGCTAACCCTCCGCCTATATTAGGTCGCCCCTTCGGGGCTTTTGTGTTCTATTTAATCTGCAATTTCAACAATATCTCTGTCCGAGGGGCAAGGAAAAATTCAATTCTCAACTAACAGAGTCCGAACAACGTCTTTGCGTTGTTGGTCGCAATTTCGGCAACGGTTTCCAAATCAACGTCTTTCAGGTCGGCGATTTTTTGTGCGATAATTGTGCAGTAGGCGCTCTCGTTGCGTTTGCCGCGATAGGGCACGGGAGCGAGGTAAGGGGCATCGGTTTCGATAAGGATACGCTCCAGAGGAATCTGCCTCACCACTTCGGCAAGGGTGGCGTTTTTGAAGGTAACCACACCGCCCACACCTATATAAAATCCCATGTCGATGGCCTTTCGCGCCTCCCGCACCGAACTGCCGAAACAGTGGAAAACGCCGGAGAGCGACTTGGCGGAATTGGCTTTCAACATCTCGAACATCTCGTTGTACGCCTTTCTAACATGCAGTGCCACAGGCTTGTGAAACTGTGATGCAAGTTGGAACTGGGCCTCAAGTGCCTCTATCTGCTGAGTGCGGAAGGTGTCGTCCCAATAGAAATCCAGACCTATCTCGCCAACGGCAACGTAGTCGTCGGGAGAGCCGGAAAGCTGTTTTTCGACCAATTCCAATTCGGTTTTGAAATCCTCTTTCACCGAAGTGGGGTGCAGTCCCGCCATTTTGCGGAACACCGTGGGGTTGCTGCGGTGTAGCGCCTCCAAGGCTTCGGTGCTTGTACTGTCGATGGCGGGCAGGAGCATTGTTGTGACTCCCGCATCAATAGCGCGTTGCACGGCTTCGGCACGGTCGGTGTCGAAAGCCTCGTCGTACATGTGGCAGTGGGTGTCTGTTATTTGCATTGGCAATGGGATTTGATAAGGCTGGTCAAAACGTCGTAAACCTGCAGTTTTTCGGGGTCGGAGGCCAGCAGTTTGCGGTGGTTGGCAATGGTTTGAGCGTCGCCACGGGCGGCCGGACCGGTCTGCAGCTGCCATATATCGCCAAGTGTGGCCTTTTCGGCAGTGCGGGCTATGATGGGGAACAGTATCTCGAAGGGTATATCGTGCTTGTGTGCAATGTCCTGAGCCGTGGCGTTGAGGGCATTCACGAAATTGTTTGCAAATACGGCGGCAAGGTGCAGCTCACGGCGTTGCAGGCTGTTGATGGTGTATGTTTTTTTCGAAACTGCCTGCATTGTGTCTGTGAGTTGTTGCAGCACCGCCTCGCTGTTTGCCTCGAGGCAGAGGGGCAACTCGGAGTAGTTCATTTCCAAATATTTGACGAACGTTTGTGGCGACCAAATCACACCGATTTTGTCCGACAGGGGTTTCAGCACATCCATCGGCACGGAACCCGAAGTGTGGACACAGATGCCCTTTTTGGGGGGGATAAGTGTGACGACTTCATACAAAGCGTCATCGGGAATGGCGAGGATATAAAGATGTGCATCCCCGGCAATGGCGGATAAATCATCTACTGACTCGGCATCTATCTGTGATGCAAGTACTTGGGCATGGGCTGGATTGCGAGAATAAACCTGTACAATATCGTTTCCCGTGGAATGTAAAGCGAGGGCAAAATGTGTGGCCACATTGCCGGAACCTATCACAACAATCTTCATATCAACCCATCATAAAAAAACGTCCCAACCCACGGGGAGCGGTACGGCAGGTCAGAAACATTGAGTTTTAATACTCGTCTTCTTGGAAAAAGAAATCTTCCTTGGTGGGGTAGTCTGGCCAGATATCCTCAATACCTTCGTAAGCCTCGCCTTCGTCTTCTATTTCCATCAGATTTTCAACAACTTCCATTGGCGCACCGCTGCGCTGGGCAAAATCTATAAGCTCCTCTTTGGTAGCGGGCCATGGGGCGTCTTCCAATTTTGATGCCAATTCTAATGTCCAATACATATTATGGGATTTTTAATTTATTACTTTTCAGGCATTTGCCAGTAATGTTCGTTTTTGTTTTCCAAAAGTAAAAAATGTCGCGATAGCACGAACAGATAGTCCGACAGGCGATTGATGTAGCTCAGGATTGACTCATCCACGGGCTGTTGGGAGTTCAGCCTTACGCAGCGGCGCTCGGCTCTGCGGCAGATGGTGCGTGCCACGTGGGTGTGTGCCGAGAGGGTGCTGCCGCCGGCTATTATAAAAGCCTTGTTTTGAGGCAGTTCCGCTGTCATGCTGTCGATGCAGTGCTCAAGGGTTGGTGCGGCATTGGCGGGCAGCTGTGGCAGTTTGGCAAGCCATTGCTCATCTTCGGTGGCAAGCAGGGTTTGAACGATAAACAGCTCGTTCTGGATGCGTTTCAGCTGGTCGAAATGCTGTTGGCTGAGGTGGTGGCAGAGTTCGGCCACAAGTCCTATGTACGAGTTCAGCTCGTCCACGGTGCCGTAGGCCTCCACGCGGTCGTCGCATTTCTGTACGCGGCTGCCGCCCACAAGCGAGGTTGTGCCTTTGTCGCCGGTTTTTGTGTATATCATTGTGTGCTATTCTATTACGCGTTCTACGGCTGTTACTTCGGGTATGGCTTCTTTCAGTGCCATTTCTATGCCCTGTTTCAGTGTCATAAGGGCGTGGGGGCACGAGCCACAATGGCCTTGCAGACGTACAAACACCACACCGGTGGCGTCCATTTCTACAAATTCCACATCGCCGCCGTCCTGTTGTAGGTAGGGACGTATCTGTGCCAAAGCGTTCTGCACTTTGGGCACTATTTTCATGCGTTCTTCTACTGTCATTGTCGGTTTTATCACTATGATTATAAACTTGTTAAACAGATTTCCAAAAGAAAATCGTTTTGCAAAGATACAATATTTTTGGTAATATGCAAGAAAAAAAAACGAAGGTGCGATTTTTTGATGGGAAAGGCATCCTAAACCACTAATCCAATGCAATTTAGTCGGGTAAAAAAATCTTCGACTACAGAAAAAAGACAAAACC
>ERZ842401.5780-NODE-5780-length-13522-cov-5.176060_pt1 | contig 13522 bp, 3 predicted proteins | sample MGYA00521270_ERZ842401 | MGnify/ENA primary metagenome ERZ842401 (study PRJEB31892, sample SAMEA3878208) | bioreactor metagenome | biome: Moose rumen | place: Sweden | collected 2011-10 | study: EMG produced TPA metagenomics assembly of the PRJEB12797 data set... | reverse complement strand
CTCGATGACGATCACAGTGTTCCCCTGGTCGCGGAGCCGCAAGAGAAGCTTCATCAGTTTCGCCACGTCGTCGAAGTGGAGTCCCGTCGTAGGTTCATCGAGAAGGTAGAGCGTGCGGCCCGTCGATCGGCGGGAGAGTTCCGTCGCGAGCTTGATGCGCTGGGCCTCTCCGCCTGAAAGCGTCGTCGCGGACTGCCCAAGAGCGACATAGCCAAGTCCGACGTCGACGAGCGTCTGGAGCTTGCGGGCGAGAGACGGCACCTTCGCGAAGAACTCGCACCCCTCGGCAACCGTCATCTCGAGGACATCCGCGATATTCTTGCCGCCGTAGGTGACTTCAAGAGTCTCGGCGTTGAACCGCTTGCCGCCGCACTGATCGCACGTGACGTAGACGTCGGGAAGGAAGCTCATCTCGAGCTTCTGCAGCCCGTCGCCGCCGCACGTCTCGCAACGCCCGCCCTTCACGTTGAAGGAGAAACGCCCCGCGGTGTAGCCGCGCGCACGTGCCGACTCGGTCTTCGCGAAAAGCTCACGTATCTCGGAGAAGAAGCCGACGTACGTCGCCGGGTTCGAGCGAGGAGTGCGGCCGATAGGCGACTGGTCAATCTCCACTACCTTGTCGAAGTTCTCCCAGCCAGTAAGCTTCTTGAACTTGCCGGGGATGTCCTTCGCGTGGTAGAACTTCTGGAGAAGCGCACGTTTAAGCGTCTCGTCGACGAGCGTCGACTTGCCCGAGCCAGAGACACCGGTAACGACCGTGAACGCGCCGACGGGGAAGCGGGCGGTGATGTTCTTGAGGTTGTGCTCCGTACAGCCGGAGATAGTTAAGTAGTTAGGTGGTTGGGTAGTGTGGTTATTTTTAACGCAGAGGCGCAAAGACGCAGAGTGGCAGAGGGTACAGATTTTCCTCTTTCCTGTAAGGTAATCTGCCGTCAGCGACTTCGACTTTAGGAGCCCCTTGAAGTTGCCTTGGTACATTACTTGTCCGCCCTCGCGCCCCGCGCCTGGGCCGAGGTCGACGATGTAGTCGGCGTTTCTCATCATCTCCTCGTCATGCTCGACGACGACAACGGTATTGCCGCGGTCGCGGAGCCCCTTTAGGGTAGAGATAAGCCGCTCGTTGTCGCGCGGGTGGAGCCCTATCGTCGGCTCGTCGAGAACGTAGAGGACGCCGGTGAGCCCAGAGCTGATCTGCGTCGCGAGGCGGATGCGCTGCATTTCGCCGCCGGAGAGAGTTGACGCGGCGCGGTCGAGTGTCAGGTAGTCGAGCCCAACGTCGAGAAGGAACTGGAGCCGCCGCACAATCTCGGCGATGATGTCCTTGAGCCCGGCAAGTCTGGCGGAGGGCGCGGCGGTAGAGGCAAACTCCTTGAAGAACTTCAGCGACTCTGTGACTGGCATCGCCATTATCTCTACTATCGACTTCCCGGCGACAGTCGCAGCGCGCGACTCAGGCCTGAGGCGAGAACCGTTGCAGTCGGGGCAGGTGCGGAAGCTTTGGTATGCCTCGAACTTCGCGCGCATCTCGTCGTCCTCCGCCTCGTCTAAGCGTCGCTGGAGAGACGCGAGGACTCCCTCGAACGGACGGTCGACGCGACGCCACGGAAGAACGAGATCATCTTTGAAGCCGTGCATAAGCCCATGCCGGAACTTCGCCGGCAGCTTCTCGTAGGGCGTAGAGAGCCTCACCTTGTACTGCTTCGCGATGTGGGCGAGGAGTTCCTTGTGGTAGAGGATGTTCATCTGCCCCATGCGACGCCAGGGGTGTATCGCCTCCTCGAGCGGAAGCGACTTGTCGGGCACGACGAGGTCCTCGTCGAAGTAGTAGAGCTGCCCAAGCCCTGCGCACGTCGGGCATGCGCCGAACGGCGAGTTGAACGAAAAGGAGCGCGCCTTCAGCTCGTCGAAAGAGATGCCGCAGTCGGGGCAGGCATTGAGTTCGGAGTATATATCCAGTTCCCCGTTCCCCAATCTCTCCACCTCCATTATTCCCTTGCCTGTCTTGAGGGCGAGTTCGACAGAGTCGGTGAGGCGAGTCTTGAACGCAGCATCGGGAGCCGACGGAATCACGAGACGGTCTACAACGACGTCAATGGTGTGCGCCTTTTTCTTGTCGAGTGCGGGAAGCTCGTCAACGGGATAGATCGTGCCGTCGATCCTGACGCGAGCGAAGCCGTTGCGCTTCACAGCCGCAAGCGGTTCTTCGTGCCGCCCCTTCTTTCCCTTCACAAGCGGCGCGTAAATTATAATCTTCCTTCCTGACTCCTGACTCCTGACCCCTGACCCCTTATCCCCGAGAATCGCCTCCACAATCTGCTCGGCAGACTGCTTCACGACGGGCTTGCCGCACTTCGGGCAGTGCGCGACCGCGATTGAGCCATAGAGGATTCTCAGGTAGTCGTGTATCTCGGTGACGGTCGCGACGATCGAGCGCGGGTTGCCGCTCGTCGTGCGCTGTTCGATGGAGATCGCAGGCGAGAGCCCTTCTATCTTTTCGACGTCCGGCTTCTGCATCCTGTCGAGGAACTGCCGCGCATACGCGGAAAGCGACTCGACGTAGCGACGCTGGCCTTCCGCGTAGAGCGTGTCGAACGCGAGCGACGACTTGCCGCTCCCCGAAAGCCCCGTCACGACCGTAAGCGAGTCACGGGGAATCGTGACGTCTATCCCCTTGAGGTTGTGGACCTTGGCGTTGTGTATGCTGATGTCGCTCATTCCGCCGTTACGGCAAAGGAGCCGAGCTTCTTGATTGTGCCACTTCCGAATAGCTTGCCGTCGACAACAACGCCCGTAACCGTCACAGTGTCATTCTTAAGCCGCTTGCCATCCATATAGTACAGCTTGAACGAGCCCTTCACAAGCCCCGACTTCGAAGTATACGTCAGCTTAAGCGCGGACAGATTCGACGGCGACGAAGTTCCGGTGACAGCCGGTGCGCCATCGATGACCTTGAGACGGCCGACCGTCTTGCCGGCGTCCCATTTGCCGCGCTTAACGGTAAACACGGCTCCAACGGGCGCAACGGCAAAGCCGTCGACTGAAGCGAGATAATTGCGGAAGTCCGGCTCGTCGAAGTCAAAGACATGCTCACCGTTGGCCAGGGCGTATGATCCACCAGACAGCGAAGCCGTCCAGTTCGAATCGTAGAAGTTTGCGAGTGTCGGCGAACCGCCGTCAAGGGGGAACCAGAGGACAAACCCACACCGCGTCGCCGCTTTTGGCGAAACGACAGGGACGGCAAAGTATTCTTCCCCTAGTGCACCGGTAGTGTAGACCGATATCTTTGCGCCGTCTTCAAGATATCCCTGGACTTTCGTCTTGCCAGTCTTGGCAATCACGGCCGAGAACACCGCCATGCCGTTCCCAGTGTCGACGGAGAACGTATGCGTCGCAACTGGAATATTCGCAGCAAGGGCCTTTACCTCGGAAATCTTGGATTTATAGACGTCTACACCGGCCTCGACGGAATAACCGCCAAATGTGCCGAGGAGTCCACGCGAGCCGTAGACGATGCCAAATTCGTCGGTCGGATTCCCCCCTGGATCGAAAGACGTTTTCTTTGTGTACTTCTTTCCATTGACAGGCGTCACTGTGATCGTCGACTTAGTCTGCTTGCCAGATTTTGCCGCTGTCGTCTTCACTGTCAGCAATGCGACGACTCGCTCAGCATCATCCTTAAGCCAGCCGTTGTAGGTCTCTGCCTTCTCGGCCGTGAATGCGCCAAGCACCGCGACTCCGCTCGGATACAGATCGGGCGTCTCGTCCACTGGATCGGGATCGAGTTCTGGCCCAGGGCCTGGGTCTGGCGGGGTGGGATCAGACTTCTTGGTGATGGTCAGCGTGGCCTGCTTATTAGGAATCGAATTGTAGTTGTTCGCGTCACCCGTGAATTTCGCCGTCACCGTGTATGTCCCGGGCTCGGTCTGGCCGTTGCCAACATAAGACACCTTCACGCCAGAAGGAAGCGTTCCCGTAATGGCAATAGATTTTTTCGTGCCATCGGCCTCAAACGTCTTGCTCGCGAACGACACCCCGCTCATGTCGTATGTCGCCTTGGCAATAGACCACTGGATTTTCTGCGCGGCCGTGGTGCCGTCGGCCCAGACATACCCATCTTCCAGCGTCGCGGTAGCGGCATACGAGCCCGCGTTCGTCGCGACGTTGCCGGAAAGCAAGTAGCCCTCGCTTTCAACAACACCAGTCTTCGCTGCACCGTTGTAGACAAGGCCAGACACGGCTGTTGGCACCTCAATCTTCGTCGGAGGGAGCACGATAGTCAGCGTGGCCGCAAGATCTGGAATCGGCTCGTAGTTGACGGCATCGGGTGCCGTGAACCGGGCAATGACCGTATAGGAGCCGACACCGGACTTCCCGTTGTACAGATAGTAGACTTCAACACCATCAGGAAGATCTCCCTCCACGGCAAGATACAGATTCGTGCCGTCGAACTCAAACGTCCCGTCTTCAAACAACACGTCGCCCATGTCGTATGTAGCGCGCGCAATCGACCACGAAATCTCCTTCGGTCCAGTCGTGTTGTCGGACCAGACATATCCGGCGTCAAGCGTTGCCGTCGCGACATAATCGCCTGCGTCCGTCGCGACGTTCTCGGCAAGCGTGTAGCCAACACTTTCGACGACGCCAGTCTTCGCAGTGCCGTCGTAGACGAGTCCCGCAACGGCTGATGGCTCGCCGACGCTCAGCGCCTCTATCGTGAGCGTAGCCGTCATGTTCGTCAGCAGATTTCCAGTGGAAGTGCTCTTGAACCACGCTGTCACCGTGTATTCGCCAACCTCTGTTCGATTATTGCCATCGTAGGTCACCTCTACACCAGCGGGCACGCCGGAGGCATTGATACTCTTGGATTTGCCGTCGAACTTCCACGATGCATCCGCAAACGCAACGCCGCTAAGATCTATGCCCTTGGTAGCGATTCGCCACGGGATCTCCCTGTCGTCCGTCGTGCCGTCTGCCCAGACGCTTGCGGCCTTGTTGTTCAGCGTCGCAGTCGCGAGATATCCGTCCGCGTTTGTCGCGACGTTACCGACAAGCGTATAGGCCGCATTCTCGTCAACGCCGATCTTTTTAGTGCCGTCGTAGACAAGCCCGGGGACCGCAACGGGGATTTCCACTGCGGCAATGCCGGCTGCACCACCCGCAGGCTCCCATGTCACATGGTCAAGCATTATGCCTTCGTCGTCGGTGCCGGAATGCGATTCCGTTATTTCCCATTGAAGCTTATGAATGCCATCCGCAACAATGTTGGTGGAAAACAGCTCCCAATGAGGCGAATAATCCGCGTAAAACGGACTTGTCGAAGCCGTGTCCCGAGAATAGTTTGTAGACCAGAGGGTCTTGCCCTCCGTAGAATCGTAAAGTCTAAACCCAAACGCTGCCGATGTGGAATCTACGCTGGCAAACTTCCAGCAGAAGCTAATCGTACCGCCACTGTCTGTCTCCGTCGCAAGGGCGACTTCATTCGTTACGCCGTCTCCCGTCACGGCGATGCATGTGCCACTCACGGCGTCGGCATCATCTCGGACAGTCCACGCTCCGCCGTCGTTCTCAAACACAAGGTTGTCAATATCCAGCGCCTCCGACAAATCGTTGGGGCCAAGATTCCAATTGGCCCTCATCTTCACTGTCCCGCCAGCCGTCGCCGTCAAGTTGGACACTACGGCGTTGGTAGGATAGGCTGCGTCCGCGCAATTCCATCCGTTGAGAACGCGGCCGAGGCGGACAAACGCCGGCACTTCAAGCTCCTCGCCGTATGTCACTACATTCGTGACGGACGAAGCCGAATTGGTTTCACATGTTCCGCCGTTTCCGTCGAAGACGACATTGTAGACAACCGGCTTCCATTGCGCGGCAAATGTGACGCGGCCGCCTGCCGCCGTCGTCAGGTTGGACACGATGGCGCCGCAGACGTAATTGGTTCCACCGCAATCCCATCCGTCTAATGTATAGCCCGCGCGCACGAAGGTCTCGTCCGGCAGCGTGAGCGTCTCGTCGTAGCGGCAGATTGCCTCGAACGGTTCCTTCCACCCCTCACCGCCATTCGCGTCGAAGACTACGTTGTAGGCGATCGATGCCCAGCGGGCCTTCAATGTCCCTGCGCTCGTCGACTTTGCACGCGTATCCTTCGTAACCTCCTTGCCGTCCTTGTCAAACCATCCGACAAACTCGTAGCCAGAACGAGTCGGCGTCGGCAAATCGCCATACGCGGAGTCGTAGGAAACCGTACGGGGGGCGAGTTCGCCTGTGCCGCCGTCAGCATCAAACGAAAGGTCGTACGAGATGGGATTCCAGATTGCATAGAGCGGAACTGCGGCACCAGCGGTCGTCGTCAAATTAGAGACGGTTGCGCCGTCTACGTATATCGACCCGTCCGTCGCCTTCCATCCACCAAACTCGTAACCCGTCCGGCTGAAGGTATTGGGCTCAAGGACGAGCGCCTTCCCGTAAGTCGCATTCTGCGGATCCATCTTCCCCGTGCCGCCGTTCGCGTAAAAGGCGACGGAATAGTCATTGGCCTTCCACGCGGCATATAGAGTGTTGGTAGCGTCGGCGACGTCCGTCAGATTTGAAACGGACGCTCCGTCAGCATAGACAGCGGCCCCGCCTGGCGTCTTTGCCCAGCCACCGAATGCATACCCCACCCTTGTAAATGCGTTTGTTTCAAGGTCGGTCTCGACTCCATAAGTCGCGTTCTGCGCGTTCATCGTTCCCTTGCCGCCGTTCGCGGCAAAGGCGACATAGTAGCGACTCGCCTCCCAGACGGCATAAAGCGCGACAGTCGCATTGGCGGTGTCGGCCAGGTTCAGGACTGCCGCACCATCGGCGTAGTTCGCCTTGTCCGCATCGGCGGACTGCGCCCAGCCGGCGAAAGCAAACCCCGTGCGGGTAAAGGCATTCAAAGTCAGCGCGGTTTTCGCGTCATAAGTCAGCTGCTGCGCCGGCATCGTGCCACTGCCACCATTGGCGTTGAAGGAAACCTTGTAGACGACAGGCAACCACAGCGCATAGACCTTCAGGTCGCCCAGGCATCTCCAGACGCCATTCGAATACGCCGCAGACCAATAGCCGCCAGCAGCGACATTCTTGCCCTTTTCATCGTATACGCGCGTCTCGCCTTCGCGGTCGGCGTAATATCCCCTGAGCGCATAGCCGGTCCGAGTCGCTGCGCCAATGTTGTTCCACTGCTTCGTGTCATACTTGATCGATGGCGACAAGGCCGTTGTCTCCGAACTCCCTTTATAGACGCCGCCATTCGGATCTACCGTCAGCAGATATTCCTCGGGGGTCCAGACGGCATAGAGCATGACTGTCTCGCCCGAACCAGTCGCGATTCCGGTAACGGCGGCCCCGTCGGCGTATGCGACCTCGCCGTCTGCCGTCAACGACCACCCTGCAAACGCATATCCAGGCCGCGTGAACTCGTTGATGGAAAGACTTGTAGGCGTCCCATAGGTCATCGCCTGCGTAGCCATTGTACCCGTGCCGCCATTGGCGTTGAAGGCAACCGAGTAGTCGTTGGCGACCCAAACTGCATAAAGCGTCGTGTCTTCCGAGAACGTCGCCGAAGCCCCAGGGCTGTACATTGCCGAAATGCTGGTAGCGGACTTCGACCATCCCCCAAACGCATAGCCAGAACGCGTAGGAACCACAGATGTAAGCCGCGTCGATACGCCGCTGACAATCTCGACGGCGCCAGGCAGTCCGGAGGCATTGCCGCCGTTTGCGTTGTACGTCAACGTGCAGTGCCGTCGCGCGACATGCAGGACTATCGCCGCCTTGCCATACGTTCCGGTCCCGTCCGCACGCACGCCAACTACGCGATTGGTGAGATATCCAGCCGCAAGGTCCGCGCCATTGGCATCCTCTGCAAAGCCGAGATTGGAACTGTCGAGCGCAATTTCCCACTTGCACTTGTCGCGGTCGATGTTCTCGTTCGTGATGCAACCGCGGACAATAGCGTAGCTCGCGCTGTTGTATTCGCCTATCGTGACAGATACATCGTCAACCCCCGTCTCCTGTCGCTCGCCCTGCCACCATGAATATGTCACCTCCACGAAAACCCCACTTCCCGTGTAGGTTCCGCCTGTGTCGTCGTCGTAGACCGACGCCGTCAACTGAACGGCGGCGCCAACCGCGAGCGCGGTCCACGCCGAAGCGATCAATGCAAGGATCTTCTTCATGGCTTTTCCTCCCGTTTAGAGGTTTTTGAGGTCGAGGGCAAGCAGGAACTCTGGATTGGACTTTGTCTTCTTGAGCGAGTTCAACACCGACTTCATCGCGCTCTCGGGGCCTGCGTCGGAAAGGATGCGGCGCATGCCCCACGTCTTCTCGAGCTCGACCGGATCCAGAAGGAGGTCTTCCTTGCGCGTCCCGGACTTATCGATGTCGATCGCCGGGTATATGCGCTTGTCCGCAAGCCCGCGGTCGAGGACGATTTCCATGTTGCCGGTGCCCTTGAATTCCTCGAAAATGACCTCGTCCATCCTGGAACCCGTGTCGACGAGGCCTGTTGCAATGATTGTGAGCGAGCCGCCGCCCTCGATGTTTCTTGCCGCGCCGAAGAACCTCTTGGGCCTGTGCATCGCGAGCGCGTCAACGCCGCCTGTCAAGATCTTGCCGGAATGCGGCTGAACGGTGTTGTAGGCGCGCGCCATTCTTGTGAGGGAATCCATGAGGATAATCACGTCGCGCCCATTCTCGACCTGGCGCTTCGACATCTCGAGGACCATCTCGGTGACGCTCACGTGGTGCTGGGGCTCTTCGTCGAACGTGGACGAAAGAACCATCGCCTTCGTGTTGCGCTGCATGTCGGTGACTTCCTCGGGGCGCTCGTCGATGAGAAGTATGATGAGCATCGCCTCGGGGTAGTTCGCGGAAATCGCGTTTGCCATCTTCTGGAGAAGGACCGTCTTGCCGACGCGCGGCGGCGCGATGATGAGGCCGCGCTGGCCGAAGCCGATAGGCGTGAAGAGGTCGACGACGCGCGTCGAGAACTCCTTCGGGTCGGTCTCGAGGATGATGCGCCGCGTCGGGAACGTGGCGGTCAGGTTCTCGAAGTGTATGACGCGGGCGGCGACGGACGGCTCCTTGCCGTTGACCGTCGCGACGTTGCCGAGGCAGAAGAATCGGTCGCGGTCGCGCGGATCGCGGATCGGGCCTTCCACTATGTCGCCCGTCCTGAGTGCATGGCGGCGGATCTGCTGCTGCGTGACGAAGACGTCCTCGGGGTATGCGAGGAAGTTGTTCTTCGCGGACCGGAGAAAGCCGTGCCCTTCGCGGACGATCTCAAGGCAGCCGGAGGCAAGCACCGCGCCGCCGTTCGCGAGATACCTGCGTATAGCGGCGAAGATGAGCTCGTGCTTGCGGTAGGTACCGAGCTCTTCGGGATCGGCGCCGGGCATCATGCGTTCGACTATCTCCGGTGCAGTCCACGTCTGGATGTCGGCGAGGCGGTACTCCGGGAGGTCGGGATTGCGGTTCGGGTTCGCGGGGGCGTCGACCTCCTGCACTCGCTGTTCCGTCGGAAGCGGGGCGTTGAGAAGCGGATTTACGCTCTCCTCGCCGTTCGCGCCGCGAATCGGGGAGTTGTTCGGCTTTGGACCGCGGTTGAAATTCTTGCCGCCGCGGTTGTGGAACCGCTTTTTCTGGCCATTGTTGCCGCCGCTCCCCTGCTGCTGCTGGGGTTGCTGGGGCTTCGGCGCGGCGCTCTTGGTGACGGCGCTCGCAAACACATCGAGTTCTTCTGACATAATCTTATCTATCTTTTTTAGCCGTGTAGAACATGTAGATCGTGTAGAGCATTTCTGCATGTTCTACACGTTCTACATGGTTAATCATTCGCCAGTTTTAGCTGCATCTGTTTCGACGTTAGAAACTTGAGGAACGCGGCAGCTTGCGCTTTGAGTTCCTCGGCTGTGCCGTTGTTATGAATGACGTAGTGCGAACGCTTGGCCTTTTCCTCGACTGGCATCTGCGCCGCAAGACGGGCTTCGGCCTCCGCAAGCGTCATCCCCCGCGTCGCCGTCATACGTTCGATCTGGCTCTCGCGTGTGGAAGCGACGCAACATATTATATCAAAATTTTTCTCCCAGTGTGCTTCAAACAAAAGCGGAATTATAGCGACACGAACAGGACAGACGAGACCACCGAGACTAACGGGACAGGCGCTAGTCCCGTTTGTCACGTCTGTCCCGGTGGTCCTGTTAGTCCCGCTCGTCCTGTCAAGCCAAGCGTCGATTTTCTCTTTGACGACTGGGTGAATCTTCGCCTCGAGTGCGCGGCGCTTCTCGGGGTCGGCGAAGACTTCAGCCGCGATGCGGCGACGCTCCTCGGGGTCGGGGAGAAACTCGTGCACGACATCGTCGGCGTCAAGCGTCTCGACGCCGAGTTCATTCAAAAACTTAGAAAGGAGGGATTTGCCGCAGGCAATCCCTCCCGTTAGTGCGACTTTCATTTTCCCTTAGTTAGCCGACGCTTCGGGCGCTTCCCTCACTTCGCTGCCTTCCTGCTCGGCAATCTCAAAACCATCGTTGTGCATCTCACGACCACGTCCGTCGACGATGCGGGTCGTGACGAAGATGAGGAGGTTGCGCTTCGAGGTCTGCTCGGAATGGCTGCGGAAGAAGCGTCCGAGGAACGGAATGTCGCCAAGGAACGGAATCTTGTCGTCCATCGCCTTGCGGGCCTCGGTGATAAGGCCGCCCATGACGATCGTCGCCCCAGGATACACGCTTATCTTCGAATCGACGGACCTGACGTGGAAGAACGGCTGCTCCATCGGTGCATCGTAGTAGGTAATGTTCTGGTTGCCGCCTGTGAGGTTCTCGAACATGTTGGCGACCGCCTCCCAATAGCGCGTGACAATTTGCTCCATAACGGCGGCGGACGGCGTGTAGCCCTGCTCCGCAAACGGCCCATCGCCCAGCCCGATCGTGAGATTGCCAGCCGAGGCATTGCCAGTGAACGGAATCCTCATGCCGTAGTTCTTCCACGTCGGCTCGTCGACGACCTGCGTGTTGAGTTCGAGGTCGACAACGTTGCCGTCGTCAGTCAGGGTCGGGGTGACCTGGAGTATGACGCCGACTTCGCGCATCGTGAAGCTCTGGGGCTCGACGACGGCGAGAATTGCCGACTGGCTACCGCCGCTGTTGCCGCTGCCGCTGGACGAGCTCGACTGGAGCTGCACATCGTAGTCGGTCGGGTAGATGTACTCCGTCACGACCTTCATGACGGCCTCTTCGCCCGGACGCGTCAGCACCTTCGGAGCGGAGAGGAGATCGGTGTCGCTGCGCTGCGAAAGCATGTGCAGGATCATCGAGAGGTCGGCACTGCCAAGGAAGGCATTCAGCCGCATGAAACGATCATTTGTCGACTTCGATTCACCGGAAATATGATTCCCGACATCCGAAAGATATCGATGCCCGCTTGCATAAGTCTCGCCGTCAATCGAATTGATGCCAATGTTCCTTTTTGCACCAGAACTGCGCACCCAAGAAGCGTCTTGCGATAAAGCAGACGCAGTGCCAGAGCTGCTGCCCCCAGAAACCGCAGTGCCCGTACTCTGGGAAGTGATAATCCCGCCGGCCTGCGTCGTGATAGTCGTCGTCCCGCTGCCAGTAGTCGAAGTGGAGGAACTGCCAGTGCCAATTTCACCGCCGAGACCGCTGAACGCGCCGCCACGAATGCCAAGCGCCCTACCGAGGTGCTTGTTGAGGCCAAGTGAATAGTCGTTGTTGAGAATCCATTCGAAACCGAGAGAGGTCAGGTCGTCCTGGCAGACCTCGATGAACCTCGTCTCGATCTCGACGAGCGTGACCTGCTGGTTGAGCTGGGCGAGGACGTTCTCGAACTCGGCGAGGTTCTCCTGGGTGTTCTTGACGAAGAGGCGGCCGACGGTCTTCACGTAGAAGATCGAGCTGCCCTCGGGCCATTTGACGCCGAGGAGCGAGAAGAACTCCTTCCAGTCGCGCTCTTCGTTTTCCTCGCCGTCGTCGTTCTTGCGCGAAGCGCCGCCGAAGCCGCTATTGCTCGAGCGCATCGTCGTGATGTCGCCCTTCGCGCTTTCCATCTTCTCGGTGAAGGACGAGAGAACCGGGAAGGAGCGCGTGACGAGTTCCTCGACCGACATGTCCTTGTGCATGACCATGACGATCGGACCCTGCACGGTGAACTTGTACTCGACGGATTCGCACACGAGCTTGAGGGCGTCGTAGAACGTGATGTCGCTCGCGGTGATCATCGGGATGACCGGGACGCCAAGCGGCCCGCCGGCGTTGTCCGCATCGTCGGAACCCGTGTCGGAGAAGTCGTCGGCATCCTCGCCCGCCGCCGCGGCCGCTTTCATGCGAACGGCCTCGGGCGTCTTGAGGACGAAGTTGAAGCCGCGCTGCTCAAGCGGAATCTCGGGACGGTCGAAGTCCTTCGAGGCGCCGCGGAAGTATTCGACGGCGTCAATGATCGTCGCCGGCGGCTTGAACGAAATCGCCGGGAGGCGCATCTCCTTCATGCGCTGGATGATCGTCTGCTCGATCGTGCGCTCCTTGTTGTTGGGGTCGGGCTTGGCCTTTACGGTGGCACCCTTCTTGTCGTCGCGGTCCTTGGCGTCGGTGGCGTAGTTCGGACGCCACGCCTTGTCGACGTCGGCTATCCACTTCTCGCGGGCGACTTCGCGCTCCTTCTTGAGAATGACGTCGCTCTTCCGGACGATGGAGTCCCTGAGGCGAAGGGCCTCCTGGTTGTAGGGATCCTTCACGAGGACAAGCTCGCACTCGTCGAGCGCACGGTCGAGCTCGCGCTGGGCAAGCAACTGACTGGCGCGCTTCAGGTGGCGGCGCTCGATTTCGCGACGGGCCTTGTAGTCGGCATCGTTGCGACGATGCGAAATCTCGGAGACATCGGTCTTGAGGGCATCGGGGTCTACAGTGGAAAGCCAGGCCTCAAGCTGGCGGCGGGCCTTCGGGTGGCGAAGGTCGACGGCCTTCTCCATATACTTTATCGCACGCGCGCGGCGACCGGTGCGCTCTTCCTCGAGCGCGGCCCTGTAAAGCCCTTCGGCAATGCCTTCAGTGCACTCGGCCTTGAAGATCTTGGACTTCTCACTGTCGTTCAGGAGCTTAGCGGCAATGCCGTAGTGACGGACGGCTTCGGCATACTCGCCACTGGTCATCGCAGCGCGGGCCTCCGAAATCTCGCGCATCGCCTGGGTGTCCATCGCCTCGCGACGCAGTTTTTCAACCGTGAGGATCTCTCCGATAAGACCGCCGTCTTTCCTTTTCTGAAGACGCTGCTTTACGGCCGATTCTTCCGACTCGGTAGCAGAAGCCGGTTCGACGGCTTCAGTCGCAGCGACGGGCTCTGGAAGCGGTTCGTCGGCTTTGGCCGCCGGCGCGGGCGAGACGCCCGCCTCCCCGATCTGATCGGTTGCGACGGGCTCCTCGGCCTCGAGTTCGTCAAGAAGACTAAGCGTATCATCGATCTTCTTATCGTCAGCCGTAGGTTCCTCAGC
>ERZ842401.5779-NODE-5779-length-13523-cov-3.505717_pt1 | contig 13523 bp, 26 predicted proteins | sample MGYA00521270_ERZ842401 | MGnify/ENA primary metagenome ERZ842401 (study PRJEB31892, sample SAMEA3878208) | bioreactor metagenome | biome: Moose rumen | place: Sweden | collected 2011-10 | study: EMG produced TPA metagenomics assembly of the PRJEB12797 data set... | reverse complement strand
TATTGCATACTTATCAATTTCTGAAATTCCTATAATTTCGTGCTTGATACCGATTCTTTGTAGCGCTTTTTTCTGAGCTCCTATTCCGCTGAATAACTCATTGACAGTAATTGCGACTTTAGTCATAGTAATTTTTCCTTTTCCTCAGTGCTGTGATACACTGATTAAGGCGGTGCTTTTACAATGACTAAAAGTAACATCTTCGCATGGTCGCCAAACTAATGCGAAGGTGTAAGCAATTCACAAGTTGCTTTCGCCACTATCTACTCAAAATATTTAATTGTGAAATACCGGCGAAGCATTTGCGCAACACCGGTATTTGTTTAATTGGAGTTTTATTTTATTGCTTTTTTTAAATTTCTTTTCAAATGGTGATTAAATCTCGAATGCAATAGCTCTCCTAATCCCTGATTCATTATCTTCCTGGCTTTTTCATTATCAACCATTTGTGGTAACGATACTGTTTTTATAGGTTCAATATCATTAGAATCATTGGAATTTCTAAACCATGGTATTATTTGATTACCTCTCGGAGGTTTTGCCAAAAATACTCCGCCTTCAGGATGTTTGCTCTCATTTCGAAAATTAATTTTGCGCCCTTTTAAGATTTCTGCTTTAATTTTATATTTTTTGCCTTTTGGAGGTTTTTGTTTAGGTGTCATATTGAAATGAATTGGTGTTAACGGATTTCCCGCAAAATAAAAACCCATAGATTGTAAAGTTCCACCACCGACATAAATATGTCCACCTCTTCTCCAATTAAAAGTGTGATGAAAATCTTTTCGTGATTCAGAATAAACTTTATAAGATATTTCATTTTTTTTAATATTGTAAATATCCCTTACGGCATTTACGATTTTTCCTGGCGCTCTATTGCGCATATCTTTAAAAGTATAATCAATTGTTGCAGGGTATACATTTGCTATTCCATCTAACTTTCTGACAACATCTGCAACATTGGTAAATACTTCTAAAGATGTTGTTTTTACATTGTACGCTTTATGTGCCATGTCCACCTCCGAGCAATAAAAAACTGCAGGTTCTCTGCAGCAACTAACCAAATCTATTAAATTTACATTCTAACATTACAACGGGTTCTCACTCTCTTTCAATCCCCTTTTATCTCTTTTTATCTCATTTACTCTCTTTTACTCTCTTTTACTCTCCGGGTTAATTCGCTAAAACTCAATGATATTAACAAAAATTTTTCAAATTTTTTCCGCAAGTTTTTTGTTCTCCGGAAGAAATTTTAAGCAAAAAAAATTCCCCCACCCGATAAGGTGAGGGAATTAAAATCTCTTAAATTATTGCAATAAGCACTATTTCAGCTTATTGTTATTTTTTGTTTTATTTTTTATTATTTCTTTATTTGCTGCAGAAATAATTTCTTGCGCTTTTTCCTTTGAAAATCTTTGTTTAATAAGGTCTATTGTAGAGATAGCGTTTCTCATCTTTATCCTTCCATTAATTCATCATAGTCAAAGTTATGCGCTCTTGCATATTTAATGAATTGTTTTTCTTTTCCGGTTACTCTCATTTGGAACTGAAGAACATTGTCCGGATTTTTTTTCTTTCTTCCGGAACCTTCACGATATCCACCACGGAATTTTTTTACTTCCTGGTCGACTTCATTGTATAATTCGGTTTGTTCTTCCGGTGTTAGAAGCTCCTTAATGAGATCGTCATTTGTTTTTAATTTATCCATTGGTGAGACTCCTTTTGTAATTTTCGATTCGTGTCATAGCAATTTCTTTGTATCTTTCAGGTGCTTTTTGTGTTTTCTTTAATGTAATAAGCCCTATAATTACGATACTGTTTTCTTGGTACATGAAGTAAATACGAACCTGGTCACATTTTAATTCGAATAAACCTTCTTTGTTTAGAGGTCTGCTATTTACACCATCACGACCTAATTGTTCAAAGGTTGCAACTGTACGCAAAGCTCTTTTTTGATTTTGTTTATCGAGACTTTTTAATTCGTTTTCTGCTTCTTGTGTATATTGTGCTGTAAATTGCTTTTCCATATTTTTATTATACAACACTTTTTGATTTTTGTAAACATTTTTCAAACATATTATTAACACAAATTTACAAAAAAAATACCCCCACCCTTCCAAATCGGGAGAGTGAGGGTTCTTCTTGGTTGCTCGCATTAAACGAGTTACGGTCTTGCTCAACGCAAGCCCTTCACTCTCTGCTCGCAATCCGCTTCTTGGAGGTCAAAGGCTATTTAGCGGATTTCCGTACGGCATTTATGCCGGATAGCGAAAACCGAAGTGAACACTGCCGATAGGCTTGTGAACGACAGGTTTGAGCTGGAGGAAATTCAAGACAGGGAGATTAGAGATTACCTATAAATGCCGTTGCGTTGAATAAATTTTTATCATTTATTTCTTTTTGTAATTTTTTTGCATCCGGGGACATTATTGCGATTGCAACACCTACTGAAGGTATCGGTTTTTGATCCTCTTGTCCTGGAATAATAAAACCTCTTTTTTGTGGAAGTATCAGCCATAGTGCATTTGGATTGTTCATGATGTAATCCTGCATATAGCCGGTTTCAAATCTGTTTGAAGGAATTACAAAACAAATATGTGTGTCCGGATTCGCTGATTCTTGGAATCCTTTTGTTATCCATTTTGGTGTTTTGTTCCAGGGAGGATTACAAAAACAGAGACCGCTCCATTTCTGAAGCAGTCCGTTTTCGTTTTTTGTGTAATGTATATTTGCCGGTATATTTTCTTTTGTGCAGCACACATCTATATCAAATTTATCTTTGTTAAATAATTCAAGCAACGGTCCATATATATCCGGTGGTGTCATATAATCATCTCTTCCGGATTTGTAATGCTCATCACCTCCGTACCTACCGCCAATACCTCTTTTTTTCTTGATTTCTTTTATTGCCTGTTCATATAGCAGCAACTCTTTATCTGACATTTTTTGAGCTTCGATTTTGTTTATTGCTTCTATTACGGTTATTTGATGTGGTAAGGTCATCATGCCGGTATTTCCTCCTCTTTTTTCTCAAGTGTACGATTATTGAGTATTTTCCATTGTAATGTCGGTATTCCATAACTTTCAAACATTGCGCAATTTTTAGGATCATCATCTATCGCAAGCACAACATCAATTCCGTAAGTATATAGCACCTTCTTTAACATTTCTTCTTTTATGACATCTGAAGATTCATAACTTGTCAGTTGTCGCATAAAAACCGGATAGAAATATTCTCTTTTGCTTAATTCTTTATAGATTCTTCTTTCGGTTTCTGCTCTGATTATTTCACTTCGGGCTGTCATGAAAATAATACCTATATCCTTAGATATTACATTTGTTAGGAAGTTTTTCATTTGTTCGCACGTGCGAGATTTTTCATCATTTATGTGTTTATGAAAAAAATCCCATTTTTCTTCCCCGGTAAGTCCGAGTTTTTCGGTTTCTTCAAATATCCACCCTGTATCAAAAAGACACCCATCTATGTCACATATTATTGCTTGCATTTTCCCTCCTGTGCGTTAATATCTTTTATTCCGGATTCATCAATGATCATATTCGCTGTTAAATTCTGCATATTTTGATTTTCAAATTCTTTTTTCAATTCTCTTTTTATTTGTTCAACTCTTTCAGAATTAAATGAGTGATTGCCTTTTAATGAATATAAATTCTCCGGAATACCAAGCGCCGTGTTTAGAACAATTCTTGCTTCATTTATAAGTTCATCAATATTGCATCTTGGTTTTACTATCGCAAATTCTCCGGGAATTTGTGCCATTTTTTTAATAAATTCTTTATGGTAATTCTGCATGATTATTCCCCACTAATTCAAATTCAAAATCATACACCGGACCTTTTATTTTTAGATCGGTGTTCATACCGTCAACAATATCTATAGACTTTAATGTTCCATACATTCTTGGGCGGTTTTCCTCAGTTTCCATTCCGTTCATAAAACAAACTTTGGCAGCAACTTCTTTTTTACCAAACGTTTCAAATTGCATTTTTAATAATTCAATTCCACCCTTTCGTTCTCTCTTGTTTTTAGGTTTATAGAGTTCAGTAACAATCCTTGATGACCAATAATATTTAACCTCTCTGTATTCGTGTGTTTTTTCTCCGGATTTGATTTTATCAAACCATTCCTTTTTCAAGTTAAATGTCAGCATTTTTCTTTTCCCTCATTTATAATCGTTAATCCTTCGATTCCGTTTGCTGTGCTTCTGCCTAATTGAGTGTTTTTATAAACCACTAATTCTTTTATGTGTTTAATTGCAGTATTGCGCCAATTTTTTAGTGCTTCACATTCAATATTTTTTCGTTGAAGCTGCTTATATATGCAATCTTCATGTTGTTGGCAAGCTGTACTAAAACTACCCTCACGGATTTCCTTTTTGCATTGGGGGAAAGAAAATCCTACAGACATAATGAATTCGCAATTTGCAACATTTACATCATTTATAATCAATTCATTTTCTTTGTTCATTGTTCCTCCTTATGCAATATTTCATTCTACATCTCCCTCTGCTTGGATTTCTCTCATAAATTTAGTGAGATTTTCTTGAACAGCTAAATACAATTCTCTAAAATTTGGGTTAATAATTCCATAAAGATAATCCATAAGCCAAATCAATGGCATAATAAAAATCCATTTAATAATTTTCATAATTTTCCCCCTTTACTGAAGTAGCTCCACAACCGGATTCCGTATATGATTCCGATTATTAAAATTAAAATAGCCAATTCTTTCATTTTTACCTCTCAATTAATTCGTATTTATCACTGAAACATATATCTATTGCTTTGGTGCATTCAACACCTCTACCGAGGAACATTGCGCCATCAGACAGGCGCTTAAATTTTCCCCAACAAAATGCCTGGCCATTTTCTTTATTGACCAGGCAATAAGGACATTCCCCTTTGCAATAGGGTTCTATCCTATAATCTTCTTTGGAATAATTGCGCCATTTTCTGAATTTCTTAACTTTTCCCAATTTTACTATCCTCAAATAACCAAAGGAATGCGTTTAATTTTTCGCTACACGTTAAGATTTCAACTTCCAATTCATGAATTTGATTTTCTCTATCTCTCTCTGTTTTAATTGAAGCAAGTCGCATTTGTAATTCGGCTACCTCTCCATCCCCTTTTATTTCGGGCATTTCTATAGGTGCATTTTTTAATTTTTGCTCTTTTACATCAAGAGCACCCAATTTTCGTGCAGTTTCTATAGTTTCTTGTAAAATTTCAAATGTTGTTTTCATGCCGGTTTTCCTCCAATTTCTTTTGTAATTCTTTTAGACCTTTGCAAATAGTTTCAAAATATTTTATGTGGTCCTTAATTGTTCGGTTTTGGTTCATATTCATATTGACTTTACAGTGGGTAAAATAAGGATTTTTCGGGTTTATGAATTCAGAAGGCATATCTACCGTTATATCTTCAAAGTCTTTCATATTATCAACAAGCCGAATAATATACATTCTCTCTGCTTCATAGATTTCATTGATTTTCATCTGTACCCTCCAATAATTCCGGATTTTCGTATTTATTTCCTAAAATTTCAACAAACATTGGATCACTAACAAAGGGAAGTAATTTCCCTTTGTTCTTTTTAAAATAAAATGCTGCTTTTTCTTCATCTCTTACAACAAGCATTTTCCCCCAATACACCCCACAATGCCCATTGACAATATCACCTTCATATATCAACTGTTTTTTATCATCAAATCTTCCGGAGCATTGCATCACTATCATTTTTTTATCTGATTCAAGATTTGTTTGGTCAATTATAAATTTTCCCAATGCTTCCATGTGTGTTTCAACTTTTGCAATATAGCCGGTTGAAGTTATAACAAAATCGTTATAGTGCATTGTCTTTTTTTGTGGATCCCACACCCTGCTTTTAAGTCTATCCTGCATTTTCTACCTCTCTTTCAATTCAAATTTCTATATTTACAAATCCGCAAAAAATACTACAAGATGGCATTATTTCTTTCTCTTCTCTGCCGGCATCTTCAGGTAATTCATCAAGATAGTATTCTTTTAAAATTGAATGCTTTATTTGTCTTTCAATTTTTGCCATTTTATTAAAAGTTTCCGGAAAATCTTTTCTGATTTTATTCCAATAACCAGCCCCGCCCCTAACACAACCTATACAATTATTATTGTGATAACCTTTTTTATACATTTCCGGTATCTCAATTCCTGCTTGTTCAATAAGTGCAAGACAACTGGCTTTATTCAAATTATTTTCTATAAGAGGAAATAGATGCTCATATTGAGGGTATCTTTCAACCATATTTTTTGCTCTATTCTCTTCCTTTGTTCCAATTTCAAAACCCCAAATATAGTGTGTGATTTCCGGGTGATTATATTCAAATTCTTCTCTTACCCTTACTTTTAGCCATTTTGTACAAGGTGTATAATCTCTCATAGATAATACTTTTGTCTTTTCATAAACTTCAAAATGATTTTTATATCGCGATTGGAGAATGGTAATTTTTTTATCAAACCATTTCTCACAATCCTTTAAAAATCTCATACTATCCGGATGATGTGAGCCTGTTTCAATATAACAAATTTCTACATCATTATATTTTTGTATTGCTAATTTACAAGCAACTGCTGAGGTTGCACCACAACTAAACCATGCAACTTTCATTTAATATTCTCCCACAACAGCTTGTATCTTTTTTGGATAATGTATTTTTTTGAATGTTGTTCTTTGATACAATGTAACACTATCGTCATAATCTCTTTCAGACCTATGTTCCAACAATAGACTTGATTTACATCGAGGGCATTTGTAATTTTCATCCGGGCATTCATTTTCCCAACTGTAATAATCAACATATCCGCAAACAGGACATATCGCATTATTCATATTTTCAATTTGAGGTTTTTCTTTTACCTCTTTTAAAGATTTTATTGAATAAGGAGCTGCGAATATGTTTTTTATTTCGTGATTTGTATCTTTGTAGCTTGTTTTTGCATGGGTATCATACAGTTGTCCGTTTAAATTAAAATTTTGGAACCAGTCTTTTAAATCTGTATTCGTTGAAGCTACAAGTGTATAATTTTCTTCCACATATTTTTGAGTACAATCTGCATTATTAAATAAAAATAATTCGGGTTTTTGCCATAGCCATATTTTTATCATTTTTGACCTCCTGTATTTTTTAATTTTTCCTATAATCTTTTATTCCAAATTCTTCCATGTGTTCTTTTGCTCTCCAATCGAGTTTTGGGTTTTGGAGAATATCACTTATAATCACCGTGTATTTTTGGTATGAGTCCACCGAGCTGCATCCTTTATTCCAACCGGTACCGCCATTGATAAATGTTACACATGCAGTCACCTTTTCAGAACCGCATTTGTATTCAACAATATCCCCCTCAAAAATCAATGCACCGGTTTTGTCTTTTATCCCGGTGCATCTAAATCTTTTTATAAATTTATAACTTTCGCTTGTTTGTTGGAAGAATTTCCAAATATCACTGCGCTCCTCAATATCATCAACAGTCAAGTCAATATAAATAAACTCGGCCCGATTCTCTGCTATGTGATATTTTTTGTCTTTAAATAGTACATATCGATATACCTCATTTAAATTTTTAAGGTCTTTGATTTTTTCAGATTCGTAATGTGCAATATTTTGGAACCTGTCAATTGTCTTTTCTTTAGTTTTCACTGCCATTTTTACCTCCAATTATTTTATTTTGAGTGAACGAGTGAAATGTCAAATTTTATTTGAACATTTCAGAGTGAGCGAAAAAGAAGCTCGCTTATGAATATTTCCTTCGAGCAGCTTCGGTTTTAAAATGATTTCTTTCTCATTTCTTGAATTGAAATAAGCATAAATATCACTCTTTTTTATCTTCCGGATTGCTATATGTTTTTTGTGAAATCTTACGGCTATATTTGAATCCAATGTCCAATTAAAATTCTTTTCATCTTCTTTTTCATCACATGCCCGATATACAGGCATAACTTTTGGCAATTTTCTCAGCGCTTGTCTATCTGAAGATTTCATTATTTTGTGCTGTCTTTTTCGGTCTGCATACATCAGCTTTTTCCATTGTTCGCTGCAGATTCCATCATCAATCCACAATGCTCGAAGTACGGTCCAATATAAATCATCTGACATTTTTTCTTTTATCTCTTCAAAGTATTGTAATCGTTGGTTTGATGACAGATTAAATAATTTTTCTGCAGTTTCATAAGGGAGCTGATGCAGTGAGCGGTCCGGCACAGTATTTATATCAATTTGTTTGATTCCAAACAATTTGTTTTCTTGCTTGTTAAAAGTATTATCAATAAGATTATTATAAACATTTTGCGCATCTTTTATATCAATATTCATAGTTTCTCTCCCCTAATATGTCGCAATCTCATTAAACTAAGCATTTCTTTTAAATTTTCAATTGGTGCTTCGCCATTTTGTCCTTCGATTTTGGTTCTTATGTAAAAATCATCACTGAATTTTACTTGTATGATTTTTTCTTTTAAAAACGCATCTTCCAAAATACTTACTTCATTTGCACCAAGGGAACTCAATGAGTTCCCTATATAGTTACAAATATCATTTTCATCGATATTTTTTATTTTTTCGCTTCCTGTGAGCATTTTCCCTCCGGTTTCTTCTTTGAGAATATTGCTTTTAAACAGTCTTTACATAGTAGCAATTCTCCGTCATATCCTTCAATTTCTACATTTCCATATTCTGTGTTGAACATTTCTCCACATTGTGTGCAGAAATCTTTTCCGCAATTTGAGCATGCATGAATTACTTCATCTTTATTTTCTTCAGTTTCATCACAAAAGTCGCAGCATCTGACTTTTATTGTTTTACTTTTTATTGACATTTTTCCTCCTATTAAAAAGGCTCCGGATTTCGGAGCCTTGATTGTTTCTTATAAGCTCAGCTTTTTTCTACACTCACTCGGAAATGTTTGAGCAAACTCAACATTTCTCTCGTTCGTTTGAAATAGATATTGTGAGAATACTCTTTTAAATTCGTTGGACATTTCAATATGTGCCTTTATTGTATCTTCCAGGGTTTCTTCATCTGATATATCAGCATCTATTGTTTTTCTGATTCTTGATGATTTTTTGCCCTCGATTTTTTGCCAACTTAATTCTCCGAGTTCATTCTCAATTTCTTCTTTATGTTCAAGCAGTTTTTCAAATATTTCTTTGTCATCTCTTATTAAGATTTCGCTTGCTACATAGTTTTTAGCAGTATTTACTGTTTGGAATATTTCAACACCACCTTTTCCTATCGATAGACTTTGGAAGTGTCTTGGTCCGGGTGTGATTTTTCTGTCACTTAATTCCGCATATTTTTTCCAATATGCAAGTTGTAATATTTTTGCCGGGGTTTCATCATTTCTTTGATATTTTCTTTCATTAAATTCCGGCTTTAGTATGCACTCTATGTCTATGTCTGATTCATCATCATTAAGTGCTGCTTTGAACACGAATGTTTTAATAGCTTTTTTCTCGGTTGATTTATTCATAATATCAATTAAGTTTTGCACCTCTTCTTTTTCTGAGGTTACAATCCAAGCAACCAATGGAGCCTGTGGAAGATTTTTCACAACCGGATCTGCAAGTGCTGTTAGGAATGAATTAATGTTTTGGGTTAAGTCGCATATTTGCAACACCGTGCGACCTTCAGCTTTTGGGTATCCGGCTAATGTTGATGTGATTACTGCCGGATTGTACTCTTTAATGTACTGTTCAAGATTTGCCTTTGTTCTGAGTACGGTTTTTGTTGTGATTTCTGCGTTTGTCATATTGACCTCCTTTGTTTTTGTTTATGTATCAACTGCTTACAAACACACAATACCGCATATTTCAATAATATCTATACATACATACTGATATTGAAACAAAAGAACATAAACGAAGTTTCTTTTTCGTTCATTCGGAAATATTCAAACAAGTTTGATATTTCGCTCATTCTCTCAAAATAATTAAAAAAGGCTCCGGGTAAAACTTACCAATATACAACCGGGTAGGAAGTCGGAGCCTTTGAGGATATTCAATTTTGGTATTTATAACAATATATAAAAGAAGGTTTTAGTTTTTACGGCACATGTGCAACCGGCCCGATATGCCAACCTTCAGCATAGACACCTCCATTCTCCGAATAGAACTGATTTTTTAGTAAAGTATAAGATTCGGTTAGTTGCGTAATATCAGTTCTTGCTCGGCTTTTATTTTCTTTATTAAACCTTCTGCAGATTGCAAACATAATTCTCTTTCTCGTTCATCAAGTATTGCAAATCTGCCATAGTCAATTGGCATTACCATTTTATAAACTGCCGCATAAGAATTTACTATATCTACTCTTCTTAATTGTTCCTGTGTCATTTCAGCTCCTGCGCCTTATTACATTTCCACCTTTTAATGGTGGTTTTCCAAAATATTGATATCTTTCAAGCAATCCATTAATTGCTAATGCTGAACGATTTACAAATTCAGCTATTACAACTGATTTGTACCCCTTTAAGAATAAATTTCTTACTTTTTCTATTTCATCATCTTTCCATGGAGTATGATTATCCGCTCTTAATGGTCGTTCTTTTAAATTTAAATCATTCATTCTTCTTTTTAATGAGCCCTCGGTTCTTTTAAGTTTAATTGACAATTCTCTATATCCATAACGATATGTTTTCAATAAAGATTTCAGTCTATCATCTTCTTGTTTTGTCCAAGGTCGCATTTTGTATGCTGCAGCCATTTTATCTGCTTTTCTTTTTTCCTTTAACCAATCCGGTTCAACACCAAAATCTCCATCCTTTGTCCTGGATATATCAATTACAGTTAGATGATCTTTATACCATTTTATAAACTGCTCAAAATCTATCATTCGGTATGTTCTGTTTATTTTTTTTATATTTTTTATCGGTAGTCCTTCACGCTCCCAAATACTTAAAGTATAAGATTCTATACATCTACCGAATATCAAAATATAAAATTGATTTAAAGTTATAAGTTCATGGTATTTTAACCAATCTCTGAGCTTGAGTCTTTGTGCTTTTAATCTAACGGCCATTAATGAACGATTCAATCTTTTGGCTATTTGTTTAATATTCATTTCACCCCATTGTGCTTTTATAAATTGAATTTCATCATATGTCCAATTTCCTTTATTTAATTTTTTTGCCATGCCGGATATTCCTTATATTCTTCTCCGTCAATCTTTGATCCTGCTTTTTTCTTTCCTACCTTCAGCATTAAATACTGGCCGTTGCGCAAATCATCAAAGTTGGATATTGTTCCATCAAAATTCAGCAGCACCCCGGAACCGGTATAATTATCAAGTCCAAGTTCTTTCATCATTGTTTCCGGTACCCATTCCCCCCATTGTTTAAAGAAACACGGCACTTTTTGTGCTGCACATTGTTCTATTATGTTTCTTATCCATTGAGGGTGAACCGGTCTTGCTTTTGGTCCGGATTCTCCTCCGACAATTACCCAATTTATTCCGGTGAGGTCTAATTTACCAAGATCACTCAGTAAAGGTTCACACGATAAAAATTTTATTTTTGCATTTGTTTTCTTCAGATAATCTATCCGGTTTTTATGCTTTGCATTTTCAACCGTTACACCCAACCAAACATTTTCCGGATATTTAAAATCCGGCACTCGGTATGCTCTTTTTGTTAATATTTGAAACTGGTTAAATGGCTGAACTTTGCACGCAGTCAGTAACCAATTTATTTCACTGTCTTGTATCTCTTCATGGAAAGTATCGGACATTGAATTCACAAACACGAGTTTGTTTTTTCCGATAACTCTATTAAGTTCTTTGCTGTGGAATATTACCTTATTAAATGGGGTTTGATATTTTTCTTGTTTCATGCCGGTTAGTCTTTTGTGCATTTTTTCGGCATAACAATTTTTGCAGCCTTCAGAGTGTTTTGTGCATCCTGTGATAATATTCCAGGTTTCTGTTGTCCACTCAATTTTTGATGTCATATTTCCTCCTGTATAAAGGTTTGCTCTTTTTCGTTAGGAGGTGGGCCAAGTTTCTTTACAAGTTCAATGACGGAAGATTTCATCCGGCATTTTCTCATACTTGTAAAAAAGTTCTCATAAATACAGCCACTGCATACTCCACCTCGTTTCCAACATGCAATGGCTGATACTGTCCATCTTCTAACATCCATAAACTTCTCCATTAGTGCGCCGTAGACTGATAATCTGTTGAATATTAGCAGTCGAGGTACGCCATTACTTCGCATGGTCGCCAAACTGATGCGAAGGTGTAAGCAATTACTTTGTACTTGTCTTGAATTTCCTCCGGCTCAAACCTGTCGTTCACAAGCCTATCGGCAGTGTTCACTTCGGTTTTCGCTATCCGGCATAAATGCCGTACGGAAATCCGCTTTGCCACTATCTTTTGTTTAATAATTCGCTTTGCAAATCTTTATTTTGCTTAACTACTTTGTTGTACTGATTTTCAATAAATTTGCTTTCTTTTTGCAGATCTTCATATTTTTTCTGCAGAGTTGAATAATTTTCGCTTAATTCATTGTAAGCAGCTTCAAGTTCCTCATAACTCATTTGTTCCATTATTTCCCTCCTTTGATAATTTCAAATAGGACTTTTCTTTCATGCTCGCTTAATTTAAACAATAATGCAGCATTTAATATTGGGAGTTTGGAATAAACCTTTTTTAAAAATCCTGGATTTTCATTGATTATCAACTTAATCAAATTACAATATTCATCATGCGTTCTTTGTGAATTCTGCAATGCTTCATGTAATTTTTCTTGTAAAATATCATATCCGTCACTTAAATCTCGATAATATCTGAGCAAAGTTTCTTTAGATATTTCTTGAAGCTTTTTAATTGCTTCTACTGCAGATGTTGGTTGAACAAATCCTTCCAACATTTCTTGAATGGAAACATCGCCCATAGAATCGCCTGACTCATATAAACTCATCGGATACATTTTCAGTGTAGATATTCTTAATGTACCTGTGTGAGGTGTTTCAACTTCTTTTGAAGATGATCCGGTCAGAATATACTGTCCACTCAAGCCACTGTCATCCACATCTTTTCTGATAGCGCCCCATATTTTCGGGGCATCCTGCCATTCATCAAATAATATTGGCTTTTCACCTTTCAATAGATCCGATGGTTTCGTATTCGCTATCATCAGAAGATTCTCTCTGTTATCTTCATCTTGGAACTCAATGATGCTTTTGGCCTTCTGTTTCGCAGTTGTCGTCTTCCCGCATCCCTTCGGGCCTTTTATCTGCACTGCTCCCAATGCTTCCATTCTTATTGCAAATTGTGCATCTACAATTCTTTTCTTGTACTCCAATAGTACTATAAGTTACTGTAAAGATTTCATCAAACTCTTTTGAGGAGCTACTTTCGAAATCTCCGAAAAATCATAAGAAGTCATAATGAGTCATAAGAAGTCATAAAAAAGGTTTTGTCCTGTCATTTTGGACATGTATCAGTTTTGAAGAGAAAACGATGAAATTTATGGATGTATGTTCCG
>ERZ842401.5778-NODE-5778-length-13528-cov-9.051362_pt1 | contig 13528 bp, 15 predicted proteins | sample MGYA00521270_ERZ842401 | MGnify/ENA primary metagenome ERZ842401 (study PRJEB31892, sample SAMEA3878208) | bioreactor metagenome | biome: Moose rumen | place: Sweden | collected 2011-10 | study: EMG produced TPA metagenomics assembly of the PRJEB12797 data set... | reverse complement strand
ATAACGATTGAAGGTATTGACGGTTCGGGAAAATCAACTCAGGCCGACCATTTAGCGAATTGGCTTAGTGCTGTTGCCGACGAAAAAGTTATCAGGACGTTTGAGCCGGGCGGATGGAAGGGCGGAAAAACTCTCAGGAAATTTATACTTGAGACGAAAAATTTATGCACGATGTCAGAATTTTTATTATTCATGGCTGACAGGGCAGAACATCTTCACCGAGTAATAATTCCTGAGCTTTTAGCCGGTAATCACGTAGTCTGCGAACGCTGGAACGAATCAACACTTGCTTACCAATGCGGGGGGCACGGAATGGATTATGATTTTGCTGAGAAGGTTATAGCCTCATGCAGTTTTCCTGAACCTGACGTGAAAATTTTTCTTGATATTCCGCCGGTGATTGCATTTTCCCGAATGAAGTCGCGTGAAAATCTTGATGATAAATACAAGCGTGATAGATTTGAGGCAGAAGGGCTTGTTTTTCTGGAAAAAGTCTCAAGTTTCTATCATAGACTTATAGCGAAAAATCCCGATAAATTTATTATGATTGACTGCGGAGAACGTCAGGAGTATGAAATTGCAGGAGAGATTATGCGTAAACTTGGAGTTGAGTTGAGCGATGAGCCCAATTCAGATTAAGCGCGGAGGAAGTGAGCCTTCTGCTTCCTCACAGCCTCGAGTAGAATCCGGCGGGAGCAGTTCAGGCCATAACAACACAGCTCCGGCAAGTTCAGTGTCAGCGTCAGGGTTTTCATTTGAGGCGGCAATGGAGGCTACGGAGCTTGAAGAGTTACTCGACAGGCTTTATGAATTGTCAGATAGATTATCAGTTTTTCCGGGAGGACGCTTGATTGAGGAATATCGAAGCGTTTTACACGAACTCTTGAAGCGTGCTGCACAGGGAATGCGAATTAAGCGTGATATGCGATGGCGTAAGAATGACAGGAAATTATATATCACTATTGAACGCGCCGAACAAGCTATGGAGGAACTCGAAGAGGCATTTTTGTACGAGGGCAACAGGACAAAAGCTCTTGCAATCATGGAGGAGATTAAAGGTTGTCTGATCTCGCTTCTAATGTAACTTGGCAGGGAATTTTACGCGAGACACAGGCCGGAGATATTCCGCATTGCCGGGCGATTGCTTCACCGTTGAAATGGCATGAGGAAATTTACACGACGCTAGCAAAAATCATAATCGGCGAGTTCAACACTTCAAATCCTGATTTATTAATCGCCGGAACTCTCGAAAAAGCTCCGAACATCGACGAATGCCGACAGTTAATCGAGGACATAGCCTTAAAACCGCTCGGAAAAACTCAACGACGCTTCGGGGTAATCAACCGCGCGGATAAATTATTGCTTCCTGCCGCTAACTCACTCTTAAAACTTGCCGAAGAACCCCCAGAATACGCCAGTTTGCTATTTTTAATGGAGGACGGAAGATTATTTCTGCCGACGTTACGGAGCCGTTCACGTTTCAGCGTGTTAATCTCAGAGGAAAAATCAGAGAGCTACGGAATGCCCGCGAAAATTTCAGAGTGGATTGACTGGCTTGCTGGCAAGAAGAAAGGCACTCAAGCTGAAGAGGTCATTCAAGATTTAGAGGCTTGGGCCAATTTTGCTGTGAATAACGGGGATTTTGTGAGGGCTGAGAGAGTTTACCGGCTGAAATTAATTGCTGAGAAAAAAAACTTGAGCGTGCCGATGTTATGCGACATGATTTTATTGACATTAAGAGAGGAAAATATAGACATTGACGACATATTTAACGATTTTTGGTAAGCCTCGTTACATTGGGCTTGTCGGAATTAACGATGAAAAATTTACAAGCGGCTGGATAGTTCTTAAGACGGTCAGAGGCTATGAGATGGGATTGCCCGGTGGAAACTTAACGGACGAACAGCAGGAACGCTTCAAATTTGAGAATTTGACCTTTGAGGAATCGACGGAATCAGTTTTGCAGAACGTTGAATTTATCCGTGAAGCCGACGCTGAGGACCTCGAGAACTATTACGAATGCCGACACGAAGAGGAAGACGCTTTACTCCGTGCACGAGATATTTTGCTTGACCATGATTTGAGCATGAAACTTGTTGACGTTGAATATATGCTTGACCGGAGAAAATTATTCTTTTACTTCACGGCGGATCAGCGCATAGATTTTCGTGCATATGTCCGTGATTTAGCTCATGAGTTCCGAACTCGAATTGAGATGCGCCAGATTGGAATACGCGACGAGGCTCGAATTGTCAGGGGGATTGCGTCATGCGGCCGTCCTTGTTGCTGTAGTTACTGGCTCAGGGGATTTGCTCCGATAAGCATAAAAATTGTGAAAGAACAACGTTCAGCCTTAAATCCTACGAAAATTTCAGGACTTTGCGGGCGTTTAATGTGCTGTATGTCCTACGAAAAAGAATTATACTCGGAATTATGGGCAAAACTTCCTGGACCTGGCGCGAAAATCAGGACTGAACAGGGAGTTTATGTGCTTGAAAGTTTAGATTTGGGACGTGAGCACGTGAACATAAGATTTCCGACGGGAAGGCTTGTTGCTGTGAATATTTCGGAGTTTCCAGATTTCAAAGAGGCTGTGTTGAAAGGCGAAGAGTGGGGAATTGACAAGGAGCAGGCTGAGAAGAAAAAGAAGGCTCAAGAGAGGATTGCGGCCCTTAAGGAACGAGCAGAACGGCGAAAACTGAACGTAAAGGTTAATGCGCGTCCGATGCGTCCGAAGCCTGACAAGAAGACCGAGAAGCCAGAGAAGCCCGAAGCGGTTAAAACAACGAAGCCGAAACAAAAGCAAGCGAAACCAGCTAATAATGCTCCGAAACGCCGAAGACCTCGTAAGCCGAGTACTCCCAAGAACGAAGAATAAAATTTATCCCTGTCATAACCGGCAGGGAATTATTTTTACGCATAAAAAAACGGAGCTCCCACACTCAGGAACCCCGTTAATTATTTCATTTCTCTCAAAAGAAGTTCAGGCTTTCAACACTTCCGGCCTCTTCCCCCGAAGATCTAATCGAAACCCTTTTACCGAAAATCTTTCAGCTCCGAACTTCTGCAGTCGTTATTTTTCCTTTCAGGCTTAAAACTAGAAGGAAATCGCCGTTCTGAATCTTACAACGTTATCCTCGTCGTTGTTGCCGTCCATATCGTTATCAACATGAATGTAGTTCAAGCCCATCGTCGTGTAATCATTGAGCTGATAGCTTACACCTACGCCGATCTCTGACGGTTTCGCATCATCCCTGCCAGCATTCTTGTATCCATCAAGAACGTAGCCATAATAGAACAGGTATGATTTCCACTTGCTGCCCTCGAAAACCTTGCCCCAATCCTGGCCAAGTCCGATCCTGTAGTACTTTACATCAACAGGAGCCTGTTTACCGAACATTACAGGGCTGCCGCTTGCAAAGATTGATGAACCTGAACGCGTAAGGAATCCCTGATCATACTGGCCATACTCGAGCCATAAGCTGGTGTACTTAAGAGCGTCCTGCTTTACGTCAACGATTGCTGCCCAGTGGTTTGCATCTTCAATATACTCACCGTTGTTATCTGTGAGACCGTAGTACTTTTTTGTTTTATCATCTTGCTTAACGTAGCCAGTACTCACCCAATCAGTACCAGCATCATTAACAATCTCTGAATCCACTGCCTGATGATAGAAGATACCTCTTAAAGCGATGTCATCAGTGAAGTTGAAACGAAGACCAGCATATACTGTCCACATATTGTTGTAGGAAACATCTCCTGCTACATGGTAATCTTGAGAAGTGCGCTTCCATGTCTCAGCATTATCACCGACGAATACCTGGCCGCCGAGATCAAACCCGATTTTCTCGTTGAACTGAAGGCTCGTACCAAGCATAATCATCCATTCAGATCCCTGATATTTGTCAGGATGTGCGAATACCGCGTTAACTGAGCCAAGTGCAAAGTTCTTCGTGAAGCCTAAGCCGGTCCATGTCCAGTCGGTTAATACTGTATCACCGTTCCAGCCGCCTGTCTCAGGAAGATCAATCTTGTAGTCACCTTCCCAGTTCCAGCTGAAACGTCCAACTGTCATTCTGGAATCGAAGAAGAACGGCATCTCAACATAAAATCTGTCGAAATATGCACTGCCATCGTCGTCACCGGTATTGCCGTTATTGTCGTTACCTTCGTTACGAAGTCTCGCTCTGAAGAAATACTCGTCATCGTCGCCCCATGTGCGCTCGAAGAACAGTCTTGCTTCATCAAATTTGATTGAGCCGTCGCCCTTTGTTCCGAATGCGTCGCCGGTCTCACCGCTCTGGTTCATAATATCAAGTACTAATGATCCGTGAATGTGCCAACCGCCAAGTCTCTCTTCCCAAACGCCGAATCTCTCATCAACGCTTACGCCGAGATTGTCAAGCTCTTTCTTGAACTCAAGAAGAAGTTCTTTGAGAACATCAACTTCGTGCTTCGTTGCCTTTGACCAGTCAACAACCTGGAGTGCTCTGGCGATTGCGTTTGCCATCTCGTAACGTGTTGCTGTCCTATTGCCCTTGAACAGTCCATCCTCATAACCGCGCATAATGTCATTTGCGTAAAGCTCACTGATTGCATCGTACGCCCAGTGTCCCATCGGTACGTCCATAAATGGGTTGGTTGCCGAAAGCGCTGGGGCTGCAAGTACTGCTACTGAAACAACAGCTAATAATACTGCTAATTTCTTCATAATAAATAAACCCCCTATTAAATTGTCAATTAACTATCGTCTTACGCACTCAGTCTTTTATCTTAAGCCCTGAGCTGTGGGGGTTCGGAAAGTTACCTTGTTTCCTTTCTGCACCTTGTTACAGTTCACAGAGGCTTTCACTCCGACCTCCTGCGTCCTTCGCTAAAACTTTATCCGTAATGCCTAAACGGGGTTTCTTGCACCTCATTTCTGCGGCTTCTGGTTATTCAGTTTTGCGTCGGTTTGACGATCTTGTACTACGTATTTTCCGTAGCACGCGGATATATTACAGCAAATCCGTAAAAATTAGTATACGTAATTCTACTTATAAATTCTAGCGGTAATTATACATAGAGAATGCAATTTTCGTGATAGTGCAATAAGTTATTGTCTTTCTGTGATTTCTCTAACTTTTTGAGGGACTTTTCGAGTAATAACTATTTGGTCTTCCTCGCCGTTTTCCAGAAGTCCTAGAAGCTCGTATAATTTTTCTTTAGCTTGAACAGTATTTACATTCATAATATTTTCCCTCCTTAATGATTAGCAATTATAGCATTCACTCAAACGCACGCTTCAACGCTTCAAGTCCTTCTTTTGCCTTAGTCTTGCTCACGATACAGATTGCGCTCTCAGTCGTCGTGTTGATTATCTCGATGTTGACGTTAACGGACGCAAGAGCCTTGAACATTTTCGCGAGGGTATGAGCAGAATCGGCCGGTGAAGTCAAATCTACGGTTATTGCGGCAACTTCGGTAGCAAATGAAACTCCCTGACCTCCGACGTGTTCGGAAATTTCACGGCATAAAGGTATCATCTCGTCAAGTTTGTCCTTGTGAATTAAGAATGATAAATCGGAACGTCCTCCGCGCATTGTGTTCTGAGTTACCATGTTGACGCTGACAGAATGATTTGAAATCTCACCGAAAATTTCTGCGGCTATACCTGGAACGTTGGGAACTCCGAGAAATACGACGTGAACGCAATTATCATTGAAAGCAATTTTGTTCATGAAAAAGTTATCTCCTTTATTAATAATAATTTATGACGGAATAAATTTTATAACGGCCTGTGCTAAAATTAAAATCATCTTTCAATCCAAAATCTTAATTCAATTTTTGCAGGGAGGTAATCTATTGAGCCTCGTATATTTTGCGTTATGGGTTGTCTTTAACGGCAGAGTTACCCTTGAGATTATCATTGCCGGAGCGTTAATAGCGTTGATGCTTGACTTATTCATTAAGAAAGTTTTGCGTCTGAATTTAACGTTTTCTGCCCTCTTGAAATTCCTGAAAATTTTTCCTGATATTCTCCTTTACGGCGTTGTCCTGCTTGTCGAAATCCTCAAGGCCAATTTTGCAATTATCAAGCTGGTTCTTGCGCCGGATATTGAGGTTGAGCCGTGTCTTGTGAAGTTCAACACTCCGCTAAAAACTGAGGCGGCCCGTACAGCACTTGCAAATTCTATCACACTTACGCCGGGAACTATTACGGTCTCGCTTGAAGGCAGTGAACTTGTTGTGCATGCTTTGAACCGGGAAATTGCGGAAGGACTTCAAGGAAGTATATTCGAGAGATTATTAACGAGAATGGAACGAGTTCTTAAGCTCTGAGTGTAAAATCGTCAGCAAAATAGAACATGTTATATTTTTACGATGAGAAAAGGGGGAAAACGTTATGCCTGATGTAAATACCGTGAAGCATTTTTTGTTGATGGGAAGCGCGATATTTTTATCTATGACGATATTTTTGTGTCTTATGCGAGCGGCATTAGGACCGAGATTTTCAGACAGGATTATTGCGGCGAATATTATCGGGACGAAGATAATTTTGTTAATCGCTGTAATCTCAATGATAATCGGTGAAAGTTATCTTGCTGATATATGCCTGATTTACGCGGTGATTAGTTTCTTGTCGGTCGTTGTGCTTGCGCGTTCAGTGATTGAGAAGAAGGAAGGGGAGAACAAGGTATGATACGAGTAATCATTGCCGGAATGTTAATGCTTGCTGGCTTATTCGTTCTGGGAATTGCGACGATTGGGATATTCAGATTTTCGACGATGCTTAATCGTATTCATGTTGCGGCGAAATGTGACACACTCGGTGCATTGCTGATGTTATCGGGCTTGATAATTCTGTCTGGATGGAATGTGTTTTCATTGAAACTTTTGCTGGTGATAATTTTTCTCTGGCTGTGTAATCCTGCGGCAAGTCATTTAGTTGCTCGTGCTGAGGTTAAGACGCATCCGGACATAAACTCAATCTGTGATTATATTGACCTTACGAAGGAGAATAATAATGATAGTAATTGAGTGGCTATTGTTGATATTTTTGATTGTGTGTGCGATTGCCGTATCAATCTCGAAGAATTTATTGAACTCGGTGATTATCTTCATGAGCTATAGCCTTGTTATGGCCGTAATCTGGGTATTATTACGTTCTCCGGATTTAGCGATTACGGAGGCGGCAGTAGGTGCTGGAGTTACGAGCGTATTATTCTTCCTGGCTCTGCGTAAAATTGGCCAGATGGGACATAAAGAAGACGAAGAAAAATGAAAGGAGATTTATAAACTTGAACGAAGAAATTAAAGCGATATGGCGAAGTCTCTTCGATTGGGTAATGGGAAACGGCCCGCGCCCTGAGAATGAAGTAATCCCTCCTGAGCCTCCTCCTGATTTACCGTTCACTCTCAAGCCGAAGGATAAATACTCGCGCTTTCACGAAGCTACACTAAGAGAACGTTATAATCAATGGCTTGAACTTCATGGGCTTCATATTTTCTCGATCGTTTATTCCGGCTTAAGCGTGTTGACATGCGTCGTAATCGTCTCACTTTTGCTTGCAACAGTCGCTGAACTTCCGCCGTTCGGTCATGAGAGAAATCCGGCCAATAATGAAGTAATTCGGCGTTATGTTGAACACGGAGGCCATGAGACGGGAGCACAAAATATCGTCGCGGGCTTAATCCTCGATTACAGAGCCTTTGACACTTTCGGGGAATCTGCGGTGCTATTTACTGCGGCTGTGAGTGTCTTAATGATACTTGGAGCTTCACGACGAAACAAACAGGATAACGAACTTTCACCAAATATTAATGAAGACGGGAAAAACTTTTTGCAGAGAGGACCTCCGATTAAGACATTCAGAAAGGACGATGCAATTTTACGCGGAGTTGCAACACTCTCAATCCCCGTAATCCTCATGATGGGCTGTGTTGTCGTAATCAACGGCCATTTATCACCAGGAGGCGGCTTCTCAGGAGGAGCAATCCTCAGCACGGCTTTAATACTCGCGGCAAATGCATACGGATTTGAACGAGTTCACGAATTTTTCAACGAACGAACATTTATAGTCTCAAGCTCAACGGCTCTGATGATTTATGCCATGTCCAAAGGTTATTCATTCTTCACCGGAGCTAATCACCTTCATTCAATTATTCCTAAGGGCACAATCGGAAATATTCTCAGCGGCGGATTAATTCTCCCGTTAAATATCTGCGTGGGCTTAATCGTTGCCGGAACACTTTACGGATTTTATGCCTTGTTCAGTGAGGGGGATATGTAAATGCTCGAGAAATTATTGTTAAATCATTATGAGGCTGCTGCGGTGATTTTATCCGGAATTGGCCTGACGAATTTATTATTACAACGCAACTTAATCAAGAAAATCATCGGGCTTAATATAATGGATACTGCTGTATATTTATTCTTAGCGGCTAAAGGTTATGTTGCTGGACGTGCCGCACCGATTTTGCTTGAAAATGGCTCAGGAGGCTGGATAACGTCATCAAGCGTTTACGTTAATCCTGTTCCGGCCGGATTAGTCCTGACTGGAATTGTTGTGAGTGTGAGTGTTACGGCGTTTGCTTTGGCTTTGACGCTGAAACTTTACGAGAGTTACGGGACGTTGAATATCGACGAGGCATTATTGAAGATGACCGAACAGCAAGAAATTCTTGAGGCACAAATCGACAAATCAGAAGAGGGAATATTATCATGATAAACATTCTTGCTTATAACATCCCGTTTATTAGTATTTTCCTGCTTATGATTGCCGCGATAATCACGCCTCTTCTTCCGAAACGAAATCGCCTGCCCGAAAAATTATCGTGTTATGTGATTGGGATTGTCGCAGTTTTGTCGGCATATTTGCTTTACGTCCTGACGAGTTCCGGCCAATCCTTGAGCTTTAATTTTCCGATGGGACATTTTCCTGCTCCTTGGGGTAATGAGTTACGAGCCGGGCCGCTTGAGGCTGTATTAGCTCTTGTGTTCTGCATAGCTATGTTGTTATCTTTAACGGGAAATTTTTCATCGACGGCTGAAGATATTTCACCGAACAGGCGGCAGATTTTCTGTGTACTCGTGAACTTGCTGACTGCTTCGTTATTGGCCTTAACATACACGAATGATTTATTCACGGCTTATGTATTTATAGAGATTAACACTATAGCGGCTTGTGCAATTGTTGCAGTGAAAGAAGGTCCGGAGACTGTCAGAGCAGCATTGAGATATTTAGTGATGAGCCTTGTAGGTTCGGGGCTTGTGATGATTGCTATATGCTTACTTTATGACTTAACCGGACATTTATTAATGCAGAACATGCACGGAGCAATTCAAGTTCTGGTTACGACGAAAAGTTACATGATGCCTTTAACAGTTTCGCTTGCTTTAATCACTGCCGGACTTGCCATAAAGAGCGCGTTATATCCATTTGCTTCATGGCTTCCAGACGCACACGGGAGTTCAACGAACGCTTCAAGTGCAATCTTATCTGGTTTAGTCTTAAAGGGACATATTTTCACGATTATAAAAATTTTTTATCGAGTATTCGGCCTTGAAGTAATTCATTTATTGCGGATGGACACGGTGATATTTATACTGGGATTGCTGGCTATGATTATGGGATCCGTTCATGCTCTGAGACAAAGGAACGTTAAGCGTATGATAGCGTGGTCGAGTGTTGCACAAGTCGGGTATATTTTCTTGGGAGTTGGCTTGAACACGACAGCAGGGATTGCCGCCGCATGCCTTCATATTATCGTTCACGCGTGTATAAAGCCGATGTTGTTTACAGCTGCCGGAGGTCTGAGTAATGCTGCGGGACACAAGAAGGGGCTTCATGCTTTAATGGGAACGTTTTACGTCAATCGCTGGGCAGGAATGGGTTTAATCGTCGGAGCCTTCTCAATGATGGGAATTCCGGGCTTTGCTGGTTTTGCGTCGAAGTTGAGCCTGATGATGGCTTCGTTCGATCATTCCGTTGTAGTCTGGTCATTGGCGGCTTTAGCGATAAGTTCCGTCTTGAACGCGCTGTATTATGTCCCGGCGGTAATCGTCGTCCTCACTCATAATAAAGACGCTCACAAGAATTTTACTGCTCCGGCTCCTACGCGAGGCTATAAGATCTCAATGTTCATATTTCTTGCGCTTAATTTTTATCTTGGATTGTTCTGTTTTCCGCTTCTGCGATTAATCACGAGAGGGGTGAACGTTTTATGACGAGCAACGCTGTAATGACATTAATGCCTGTGTTATTCCCGATTGTTGCTGGATTTGCCTTATTTTCCCGGCCAATTTTCGAGGACAGACATATTTACGTTGGAGTTATGACGTTTGCGACCTCGATAATAACATTTTGTGCGGCATTCATGACTTCTGGCGAGTTAATAACTTTGTGGCGTATAACGAGTAATTTATCAATAGCGTTCAGGTTTGATTATCCTGCTAAAGCGTTTTCATGTCTGGTTGCGTTTATCTGGCCTCTTGTTACGCTTTATGCTTTCGAGTATTTACGAAGGCGACCGCCGGTTGATAGATTTTACGCGTTCTTTTTGTCTACGTTCGGAATATTAATCGGAGTTGCATGTGCTGGAAATCTTTTAACTCTCTACTTATTTTATGAGCTAATGACGTTCATGACGCTTCCTCTTGTAATGCATTCACAGAAGCGCGAATCAATCAGGGCGACGATTTCATACTTGCTATATTCCTTGACTGGAGCGGCTTTAGCTTTAGGAGGATTTTTCTTCTTTCAAGTTTACGGTGTCTCAATGGAATTTACGCCGGGCGGAGTTCTTGACATGGCGAGGATTACGAACGAAAACAGCAAGGGAATGCTCTTAATCGTGACGTTCTTAACTCTAATCGGCTTCGGTGCAAAGGCAGGACTTGTTCCGTTACATGCTTGGCTTCCTACTGCACATCCTCAAGCTCCAACTCCAGCGAGCGCGGTATTGTCGGGATTAATCACGAAGGCCGGAGTTATAGCGATGTTCCGAGTGATTTATTACGTAGTCGGCGATGACTTTTTGCGTGGAACTTGGGTTCAGACGGCGTTAATCTGCATGGCCTTGCTCACAATTTTTACCGGCTCAATGATGGCGTATGTTGAACCTCATTTGAAGAAGCGTATTGCGTGGTCAAGCGTAAGTCAAGTTTCATACGTCGTGTTCGCAATGATGCTGTTGACTCCGGACGGAATAAGGGGAGCTGTGTTGCAGATTGCGGCTCATGCGATGGCTAAAAGCTGTTTGTTCCTGAGTGCGGGAGTTGTAATTTACTTCACACTTCAAGGAGCGAACTATCACTATGCTGACCAATTGCGCGGAGTAGGTAAGGAATTGCCGATAACGATGACATGTTTTGCGATTGCTTCGGTGTCATTAATTGGCCTGCCGATAACCGGAGGATTTACAGCGAAATGGTATATGGCTTCAGGAGCTTTGGGGCTTGGCAATCTGGGAATGTTCGGAATTGTAATCTTGATGATTAGCGCGCTGTTGACGGCCGGATATTTACTTCCGATTGTTACGGATGCTTTCTTTCCCGGCGATGATTATGATTACTCGACAGTTGTACCGTTTAATCTGCCTTGGAACATGAAAATTCCGCTGTTGATGCTGAGTGCTGGAGCTGTTTTTACTGGATTATTCGCGGGAACGATAATAGATTTCGTGAGTAATAAGATTATTCCGGCGTTGTTGTGAGTAAAATTGTAGGCTCCGAAGAGTTGTTATGCTGAAAAAGTTTTCCCCCTGTTTGAGATAAGAGCGGCAGGGGGATTACTATTATTTTATTTCAGGCAAGGGATGACCTTCTTCGGTGTAATACTTGTAGGAATGTTCGGTGTCAATAAACAGAGCATGATGATGTGTAATAACAGGTTCTCGCCAATTGCCATAATAAATTTCGAGAATTTTTTCATACTCAGCCGGAGCGGGAACAGATAACATCTCAAAAGGAAGATAAACGATGTTGTCAAAGAGTTTGCGGTCAAATACATATTTTTTCATAAATTTATCCTTGTTCTGGAAAATACTTCCCAAAAATGTTACGCGTCTGCTGTCAGGATATGAAATTGAGTTTATCCCCTTGACAAATTCAGCATGATATTTCTTATACAAATGGCTTATGGGTAGAAGTCCGAATGAATAATGTGCGGCTGATGCAATAATACGCTTCAACACGTTAGGGAAAGGATAATAGCCGTCCGTAGCCTTAAATATGGTATACGCTTTTAACATAGATTTATGTAATTTTTCGTATATTTTTTCAAACTCTTTTTCATCATCTGGAACATCGCTCAGATATCCGATATCAATATATATTCCGTTAACGTCTTTTACTGGTCTGCCAGATTTGAGCCTGTAAAAAATATTAACTTGAAGTAGAGTAGTATCAGTATTATATACTTTGCCTATCGTTGAAATTGTACCCGGATTGTTGGTCAATGTGTCCATAAAATAAGGCTCATGAAACTCTTCCGGTGCAATCTCACATAATTTCTTGAAGTCGCTGTACATCATTGTGATATCGACGTCATCATCCCAAGGAATGAAGCCCTTATGCCGAACAGCACCGAGCAAAGTTCCCCAGTCAATAAACCAGCGAAGATTATATTTCTCACAAACTCTGGAAAATTCATTCAGCAAATCAAGCTCAACTGCCCAAACTTTTTTCATCTCCGGCGAAACATAATATCCGCAGCGTTCTTCACCCTTAAAAAATTCTTCAGGGATATCAAGTTTAATATTCATGTTTTCCCCTCCGACTTTTAAGCGCAAAAAAACCGTGAGGGCTTCACAGTCATTAAGACCGCAAAACCTTCACGGGAATTTTCTTCTCTATGATTGCGTAAATTACTTACTGGGGGGGGGTAATAATACAGAGTTATAATACATCATTAATTACTCCTTTTAAGACATTCGCACTCTCGCGCAATTTTTTATGTTCCTCTGCACTAAGTCGTACAGGGATTAAGTCTTCAACTCCGTCTTTACCGACAATCGCAGGCATACTCAAAGCTACGTCCTCAATCCCGTAAACTCCGGACATCAAACTTGAGACAGCCAACACGGATTTTTCATCGCGGATTATCGCCTCACAAATTCGCTTCACTGCCATTGCAATGCCGTAATACGTCGCGTGTTTACGCTTGATAATCTCATACGCGCTGTTTCTTACGCTGGCTTCAATTTCTCTCATAGCTTCTGCGTGATTGTGATGGCCTCTCATCTCGCAAAAGTCATGTAACGGAACTCCTGAGACATTAGCACTGCTCCATGTTGCAAACTCGCTGTCGCCATGTTCGCCGATTATGAACGTATGAATACTCCGGCTGTCGACGCATAAATGTTCACTGAGTAAATATTTCAGTCGAGCTGTGTCAAGAACAGTCCCCGAACCGATTACGCGTTTTGTCGGCATTCCGCTGAGTTTTATTGCCGCGTAAGTGAGAATATCAACGGGATTAGCGACGACTAGCATTATTCCCTTGCAATCACGCTTTGCGAACTCCGGCATTATTGACTTGAAAAT
>ERZ842401.5777-NODE-5777-length-13529-cov-3.816684_pt1 | contig 13529 bp, 8 predicted proteins | sample MGYA00521270_ERZ842401 | MGnify/ENA primary metagenome ERZ842401 (study PRJEB31892, sample SAMEA3878208) | bioreactor metagenome | biome: Moose rumen | place: Sweden | collected 2011-10 | study: EMG produced TPA metagenomics assembly of the PRJEB12797 data set... | reverse complement strand
CTGATCGGCACCTTCTACACGTACCACCACAACATACTTGCCGTTAAACTTTATAGCACCTGCATTAAACGCTGCATTAACACCGATGCGTTCCATAAAAAATGGGTTGGTTTTCTCGTTAAAATCATAACGCCATTCCAATGGTACATGTGCTGCAGTAACAACAGGGTTTACATAACGGGTAAAAATACCATTGCCAAGTGGTTCTGGTTGATTTTTCTTTGTAACCAACTCGTTGTAGGCTTTTGTCAATTGTTCTTTTCTCTGCGAAAAAATAGTCATCCTTTATTATTTTTTAGTTTTAAAATTCAATCGTTATACATGTTGGGCATGTCGCCAAGAAATACCGTTAAATCGGATGCCTTAAATTTTTTTAAATCCTCTACAAAATTTAACGTACTATCCTCTGTAATATCACCTTTGGCGGTTGTACCATTCATCAGTGTTACCCAAGCCACTTTTCTATTGTCGTATTGTTTCAAAGCTGGAACAATGGTGCTACATAACCATGACGACATATTAGCCGACTTAAGCGATGTTCCTGTTATTGCCGAGGGTTTATTCATAGCAATAGCTGTATTAACAAGAGTATCTGTTTTAATGGCTAAAAATTTTGCGTATTGAATAATATCCTTGGACGAAAAATAAACTTCCATTCCCATTATATCAACATATTCTTTGCCTGGAAAACCATAAAGATATGGAATATTACCATTTCCCGCACATGGCGAATAAACATATAACAAATTGTGTAGTCCAAGAGAATCCGACAATATTCTTACGCCATCGTGCCAAAGTCTTATGTAACCACTTTCTGACAACTCTCCCATGCTCCACCAATATCCTGAAACATTTTGACGCGGAAAAAACTTTAATACCAATGGTATTTGATTGCCACCATACTCAAGCCCACGCAAAAATCCGTTTAATTTGGAATAACTGGTAACAACCTTATCGTAACCTTCACTATTAAAAAAATCAGAAAAATCAAGCATCACAACTGCTCCAAGCGAATAGGCTTTTATTATTTGCGATTTATACATCTCTGCATTGCTAAGAAAATTCTTTGAAAAATTCCAAGCAAACACTCCCGGATAATCACCAAATATATTTTTAGAAACAAATCCTTCTTCCGAACCAAAAATTATAACTGAATCTTGATACCTTTTTATATTAGAAAATAATTTTTTTACTTGTGGATTGGAGTTTTTGTCAACTGTATGAATATTTCCATAACCCTTACTACTTTCGCAATTACAACTTAAAATCGTAAATCCCGAAATTATAACCATCAATATCACAAGTAGGGTTTTCATCACCTTATAATTTATATAAGTGTCTAATTTTCTATTAAGTTTATGTTATCAAAATTATACATCAAAACAATTAAACCCGTTAAAAAATGTAGCGAATATTTTAAATTTTGGACTATATATACTATCACAACATTTGTTTTTGTAACATTTTTATTTGTTTATGTAACATCAAAGGTATAGAAGCTTAACTATCAGATACTTATAAAATAACAAAGAGAAAATTAAAATAGTCAAAAAAATACATTTTTCCACCACAAAAAGCTGTTTTGTCCACTATCTCAAAAGTTTTTTATAAAAATGTAACCCTAAAATTTTACAAATACTAAATATTTTGTAACTTTCGGCAAATTTAGGACAACACATTTTAATGTTAATAAAAGGTTAAATGTCCTGATTATTGGAGAGAAAATAGATGAGAAACACGTTATTACTAACAATTTTGACGATTGTTGCTGTTGCTAACAATACAAATTCACTACACGCACAAACACAACTACCATCAAAGCCTAAGTCTTTGGCATTTAACGCCTATACATCAAAAAATGGACTTAGCAATAGTCATATAAATGCAATAAACCAAGATTCAAAAGGATATATTTGGATAGCTACCAACGACGGACTTAATCGTTTTGATGGACTTAATTTTGAGGTATTCTACTCACTGCCAGATGATGAAAACACTTTATCATCAAGCACAGTATATGACATAGCCAATGGCAAAAACGGCATTGTATGGTTTGCAACGTTCAAAGGATTATGTAGTTTTGACTACAAAACCAACAAGTTTACACGTTATGAAATACCAAAACAAATGTCGGCAGTGTATCCCTTACCAATAAGAAAAATTATAAACAACGACAGCATACTTTGGCTCGCATCTTCTGGGGCTGGGTTAATAAAAATGAACACCAAAAACAATAGTTATACATTTTATCGGCACACAGAAAACACCAATAGTATCTGTTCTGACCATATGTTAACAATAGAAACCGACAACAAAGGAAAAATTTGGATTGGCACAGAAAACAAAGGCATATCCATTTTTGACCCCAATAAACAAACATTCACACACTTCAACATCAAGAACGATATGCTAAAATCTGATTGTGTGCTTAGCCTTTTATACAGCAACGGAAATATGTATATCGGTACATTTGAAGGCGGATTATCTATTTATAACTTAGAAGAACAAAAAATAACACACCACACACCAACAAAAGAAATAGGCTCAATAAGCGGAAGTATTGTTTATTCCTTAGCAGTTGATAATATTGGACTTATTTTTGTAGGTACACAAGACGCTGGACTTCAAGTATTTGACCCAACCAAAAACAAATTTAGTTGTTTTTCTAACAAAAACAAAAACGCCAACGGACTTATCAACGACAACATACACGCTGTATATTTCGACAAAGACAACTATCTGTGGCTTGGTGTGTTTCAAGGAGGGCTCAACCGTTTGAAAAACAAACCATTGTTCGACTTAGCAACACACAACCCAGAAGACCCAGAAAACACGCTGCCACAAAAATCTATACTAAGTATATTTCCAATACAAAATCAACAAATATTAATTGGCACAGATGGAGGTGGACTTTGTGTATGGGATACTAAAAATAACACTTTTAAAACCATTAGAGCAGGAAAGTCAGGACTAAAATCAGACATCATTCGCTCTGTTTATCAAGGTTACGACAAAAAAATATGGATAGGAACATATCAATCGGGTTTACAATTATACAATCACGATACAAAAACCTTTACCACATACCAAAACAATCCATCCGATAGCACATCGCTAAGCCACAACGATGTTACAGCAATAATAGAAGACCGTTTGGGAAATTTATGGATAGCCACCAATGGCGGAGGACTTAACTTAATGGACAAAAAAACTGGCACTTTTAAACGATTTGTAAAAGAAGATAACAATCCTAACTCACTAATAAACAATTGGATAACAAAACTTTATTTAGATAAACGTGGCTACCTTTGGATAGGAACATTTTGGGGATTAAGCCGTCTTGACCCTCTTAGATATGAATTTAAAAATATTGAACTCACAAACTCAAACACTTATTATTGTATGCTCGAAGATAGTAACGAACGATTTTGGGCAGGAACAATGAACGGTCTAAATCTTATAGACATAGAAAATGCATCATCACAAATTTTTACCACACGCGAAGGACTTCCAAACAACGTCATCAACGGAATTGAAGAAGATTCGCTTGGCAATTTATGGATAAGCACAAACAACGGAATATGTCGTTTTAATTACAACAAAAAAACAATAAGAAACTTTTCTATAGAAGACGGGCTTCAAGCCAACGAATTTATACACGGCGCACACGCAAAAACAGAAAACGGTGAAATAATTTTTGGCGGAATTGAAGGACTTAATAAGTTTTTTCCTGAAAAAATTATCCAAAACACCACTGCACCTATGATTTTGATAACCAACTTTCTTATTTTCAATAAATCGGTACCAGTTGGAGAATTGCCCGACGGAAGAACAATACTTACCCAAAGCATAACCCAAACCGACGAAATTACCCTCAATCACGATGACAATAGTTTTACTGTGGAATTTAAGGCTATAGATTTTATAGAACCACAAAAAATAAAATATGCAGTAAGAATAAAAGAATTTAACCCAGAATGGATATACTACGATTACAATAAAAACTCAGTTACATTCACAAACCTCAACCCAGGTAAATACCACATGGAAATAAAAGCTGCCAACGCTGATGATATTTGGTGTACTCCTAAAACACTAAAAATTAACATACTCGCACCAATTTACAAACGTTGGTATGCAAAACTTCTATACTGCGTGATTGTTGTATTGCTATTAACTATACTATGGCAATGGTATCAGAAAAAACAACATTTAAAACAACAATCAAAAATTTTACAAATAAAGCAACAAAACGACATAGATCTTAATAAAGCACGACTACAATTTTTTACCAACATAAGCCACGAGTTTCGCACGCCACTTACTCTGATAATAAGCCCGTTAGAAACCATGATACAGTCGCAAAGGTACAACGCTGTTGATAAAAAACAATTTGAAATAATGCACCGCAACGCCGAACGACTATTAAGAATGGTAAACCAAATAATGGACTTGCGCAAGATAGACAACGAAAAAATGCAGTTTTCTCCCGAAAATGCCGACATTATTGCTTTTATAAAAGAAATATACGAAAATTTCAAAATTTTGTCGGACAAGCGCGGCACAAAACTTTCGTTTGAGTCGGATTTTGAAAGCCTAAACATCAATTTTGACAAAGAAAAAATTGATAAAGTAATATACAACCTACTATCTAACGCATTTAAATTTACGCCCAAGGACGGAAAAATAACAATCTCAATAAAAAAAGCACAAGAAACCGACTCTAACAACATTGTTGTTATAGTAGAAGATACAGGATGCGGAATAGCACAAGAAAACATCGACAAAATTTTTGACAGATTTTTTCAAAATGGCAACTCCGATATGCAACAAGGTACTGGCATAGGCTTATGGTTGGCTAAACACTTTGTAGAAATGCACAATGGCATTATAAGCGTATCGTCGCAGATTGGCAAAGGCACTGCATTTACAATAATACTGCCCACCGATGAAACCTTTTCTTCGTCAAACTCTGCCGACAACTACCAACATCTTACAACAGAAAGTTCGATTAGCAATTTTGAATCCACTGACTACGTTCAAAAACAAACAACTGAATACAATGATACAAACAAAATAAAGCAAACTTTACTTATAGTAGAAGACAATGCCGACATACGTCAATATCTTACCATGGGGCTGGAAAAACTTTACAACATAATCACAGCCTCCAACGGTGAAGAAGGACTCGAAATAGCTCATCAAAACATGCCAGACCTCGTTATAACCGATGTAATGATGCCAAAAATGGACGGCAATCAATTATGCAAAAAACTAAAAACCGATATAGAAACATGCCACATACCTATAATAATGTTAACCGCCAAAACCACTATCAATCAAAAAATAGAAGGGCTTGAAAACGGTGCCGACAGCTACATACCAAAACCTTTTAATCCAAAACATCTATTGGTAAGGATAGAAAAATTGTTGGAATTACGCAAAACTTTGAGAGAAAAATTTAGTAGCGACGTAACATTCAACGCAGAAGAAACAGCCATAACTATTCCTGATCGCGATTTACTAAAAAAAACAACTTCTGTAATAAAGAAACGGCTTTCTGACCCAAGCCTCAGCGTAGAAACACTTAGCAACGAACTCGGTATTTCTCGTGGACATCTCCAACGCAAACTAAAAAGTCTTACAGGGCAAAATCCAAACGAATTTATACGCATAATTAGGTTAAAACAAGCCGCTGAAATTCTTAAAAACAACGACGTTTCAATAGCCGAAGTCGCTGATATGGTAGGGTTTGGCTCGCAAAGTTATTTTTCAACTGCATTTACAAAACAATTTAACATATCTCCAAAACAATGGAAAATTGACAATGAACAAACAAAAATCGATAACGAATAACACAAAGAATAATTTTATTTTTTAAAAGGAATAGATAAAACAACAGGCAAATGGTCGGAAAAACCACCAAGATATTTGTAGCCCAAATAAGTACGAAATGGCTTTTTGCCAACATATTTTAAATCGGGTTCAAGCAAAAATGCAAAATCCGCAATATCAACCGTCGAGTTGATTAACGAACCCGAAACAAATACTTGATCGAGAATTTCGCCAACACCATGAAATTTGTACGAAAATTTTTTACCAACAAGCCTTGATGTCAAGTTGTAAAGTTTATGTAAATCAACAGAAGAAAAATCTTTCTCTGCATGCATATACACATCAACTCGTCCTTCTGCTACACCGCTATTAAAATCACCACCACAAACAATTTTTGGTTCATTTTCTAAGGCAAATACAGAATCAACAACACGTCGTAACGTTGAAGCCGCTTTTTCTCTATGTCTTTCGGTTTCTGCCAAACCTCCATACTTGCTCGGCCAATGATTAGCAAAAATACTAACAGTATCACTCGAAATTTTTGAAACACACCTTAAATATAATATGTCACGAGAATGATAATCGTCGTCAAAATTTATTCTAATAGCCAACGTATCAATAATTTCAACAGCCGAAAGTTTGTATAGTATTGCTACATCTATGCCACGATACGACAACGACTCTCGATGAAAAAAAGAATAATCGCCTTGTCCTAATGGTGTTTTGCATAACAAATCTTTTAATACCAACGCATTTTCCACCTCACTAAAGCAAATAATATCGGGAAGATAATACCTTCCACCTACTGCCGCAATTGCTTTCCAAATTTTTATAAGTTTATTGTTGTAACGCCAAGTACCCCAATATTTTACTCCTTCGGGTGTAAATTCTTCATCGCCAACAACATCTGGATTATCTATTGTATCAAAAAGATTTTCTACATTGTAGAAAACTATCTTTAATGCATCTGGATTTGGTTTCCAAATATTGTTTTGCGAATATATGTTTTCACATACAAAAACAAACAATACCAAAAGCAAAAATTGATATTTACGCATTGGTATAAAGTAAGTTACAACCACGAGTATCGCTATGATCAAACCGTCCCAAAACCTCAAAACCACCATCTTCGTGCATTAAGCCAAGATCCTTGGTTTCTATAAAACTACACGAATCTATATTTGCCAAATCCACCACATTGATACCACCTACAACTCCTTGCGATACATATCTAAACGGATCGCTTGCATCGCGAATCAAAATTTTCAGCGTGTTGGACGGATAATATATACCCTCGCCAAAACTATATGCTTGACTCAACAACTCCGTCATTCCGTATTCTGAATGAACAGTTTTTATTCCAAGATTTTTTTTAAGCAAACCATGAATTTCACTGCGCACAAGTTCTTTTTTACGCCCTTTCATTCCTCCCGTTTCCATAACCACTACCCTATCACCAAAGTTTTGAGGATGAGTTTCTGCAAAATCCATAAGCGCAAATGTAACACCAAGCAACAAAATCTTTTTCTTATTATCAATACTCTCAATTTTTTTAGCCAAACCATCAAAATCATAAAGAAAAAAATTGTTGTTTCCACAACCAGAAACTTCCATAAATTTTTCGGCCATAGCAACAAGCGACGAACCCTGCCTTTCGAGATACGCTGGCAATAGTGCCAAAACATGATAGTTTTTTAGCGAACCATAAAATTTTTCAAATCCCACTACCGCTGATTGATAATAAAGAGAAATATCCTTCACATAATGACAACTTGTCCCAACACCAGTTGTACCACTACTTGTAAAAATTGCATCGTATTTTTCGTTTTTTTCGTCGCCACTTACAACACGATGTTCTTTAAAAAACTCCACTGGCATAAATGGAATTTTTTTCAAACAATCAATCTTCTTGACATCTCGCCCAAGCAAATTGACATAACGATTATAAATCTTATTGTTATTATATTGATAATCAAATAATTTTAAAACCAACTCATCAAATTGAGTATCTGTATGAGATTCAAAAATTTTTTGTCGCAAAATATTTAAATTCATATTTTTTATTATTAATATTGCACTAATCGCCTATTTTTTTACTTGGTTTAACGAATAAAAAAAACATATTAACACTAAGAAAAAAAAATATTTTATTCGCAAAACCACATGCAAAAAAATTGGGCAATTTTGACATACTAAGGTTACATATTATTTTGCAAAATTACAAACTAAAATTTTTTATGCAGAATTTTTCAAAAAAATATTTATTTGTATTTATAAAAGTCTTTGTCGAAATAATATTGATGTTAATATTCAATAATCAAGCAATTGGACAACAAGATATTTTTGAGAAATTTGCCGCTGCCCCATCACTTGATGGAGATGCTGTAACAATAAAAAACGGTGTTATGTCGATGGCTAATCTGCAACACGAAATGTCGCTTTTTGTTATTAACCGTTCGCTAACCAAACAAAATGGATTTAAAATATACACAAGATTAACATTTGTTTCGGGACAAAGCACCACTGGCTACGGATTAGTTTGGAACTCAAATGGATGGCAAAATTGCAACGTATTCCTCATCAGTGCAAACGGATATTATTGCGTTGGTTTTTATAAAAATGGAGTGTATTTTCAGTTGCGAAAATGGACAAAATGCACATTCATAAACACTGGTAAAGCCCAAAACACTCTCGGAATAGAGCAAAATGGCATCAAAACAGATTTTATAATCAACGGCAACAAGATTTTTTCAGCAAAAAGTCGTAAAAGCGATGGTAATGGACACGGTTTTGCAATAAGAAAAGGATTAACAATTGAAACAAATGCCTTTGACATAAAAACTTACAATGCACATATAAACACTACCAATGATTTTGCATTTATAGAAAAAAACAACGCAGGTTCAGAAATAAACTCGCCAACAAGCGAAATAGCACCTACATTAGGTTTTGAAAAACTTTACTTCGGAAGAATACATCACTACAAAAACACTGGCGATGAAAACGACTGCGACATTTGGGTTGCCAATCAAAACAATGATAACAATTTTTCTAAGGCTGAAAATATAGGTTTTCCTCTAAACAATACTGGAACCAACGTTGTAATTAAGGAATGCGACAATGGAAAAACTCTATATATAGAAGGTATTTACCACAGCGACGGAAAGTTTAAAAGCGATAATGGTATCTCAAAATCTACATTAGTAAATGGTAAATGGACATCACCACAAGAAATAAAAATCAATAATTTTTATAATCGCAATATCCACGCAACGTATTCATTATCAAAAGATTTAAAAGTTTTGGTAATGTCTATTGAACGCGATGACGGTTTTGGTGGTCTCGACCTTCACGTAAGTTTTCTACAAAGCGATGGTAGTTATTCCACACCTCAAAACCTTGGTGCTATTATAAACACTTTTGCCGACGACGGTACACCTTTTATAGACTACGACAACAAAACACTTTTTTTTAGCAGTTATGGGCATAATGGCTATGGAAGTTCTGATATTTTTGTAACATATCGGCTCGATAACACATGGCTAAAATGGAGCGAGCCTCAAAATCTCGGTCCTATTGTTAACACTCCCAACTGGGATTCTTATTTTTCAACCTCTCCAGACGGTTCAACAGCTTTTATGGTTAGTAACAACCCCATTACTGCAAGCGAAGACATTTACAAACTTTCTTTTAGCAAAAATAAAATACAACCTACAAACGCCATTGTTGAAGGTAAAATTCTTAACAGCCGAACTCTAACACCAATAGCCGCAGAGGTGTTTTATGAAGATAAATCGACAAAAAATTCATTAAAATCAATACAAAGCAACGAATTTTCTGGCACATTTAAAATTGAAATTCCGTTTGATAAAAAATACGAACTATATGCCATTGCGGAAGGTTACTTACCTCAACCAAAGAAAGTAGAGGTTATTACATCTGCAAATCAAAACGACAAAAAAAATATAACTATTTATCTTCACCCAATAATGGCTGGAGAAAAAATTGTTTTGAATAATGTATTTTTTGAGCGCGCTTCAAGCAATCTTAAAAAAGTATCTCACCAAGAACTCGACAACCTTGCATCGCTACTAAAAAAATATCCCAACATAAAAATTGAAGTTCAGGGTTACACCGACGGAAATGGTAATCCCGATGATCTTTTACTGCTATCGCAAGAACGTGCATGGGTAGTAAAAAATTATTTAGTTTTACAAGGCATTGACGAACAAAGAATTAAAAGCAAAGGTTATGGTAGCAAACGACCTATTTCAAAAGATGATAGCGAATCTGAACGAATGAAAAACCGCCGTGTTGAAGTCAAAATTATTAAAAATTGAAAATTGAAAAATTTAATTTTCAATTTTCAATTTTAAATTAAACCTCAGTTCCAAATTCGTCATATACTTTCCCGTCTTCCGAAATATAATATGCTTTTATAGGCGGAAAACCGTTAAACCAAACACTCGCGTATGTTGTTGTATATGCTCCAGTTGACAACCAATAAAGTTTGTCGCCTTGTTTTAAATCAGTTGGAAGTTTATATTTTTCATCTTCATACATAATATCTGCACTATCGCATGTAGGACCAGCAAGTATAACCTCCCCTTCTTTTCCACCATCTTTGTCTGTTACGATAGGATATTTTATCGATTCGCCAAGCGTTTCAATCAAACCGTTAAACTTGCCAGCATCAGTATATACCCAACGCGAAAGCGATGTGTTATTTTTTCGCGAAACAAGCACTATTTCTGATGTTAAAACACCACTATCTCCAACAAGACTACGACCCGGCTCAAAAATTATAGTGGGCATATCAACAAAGTCTTCGTGAATATAACGTGTTATTTCGTTTGCATAATCTTTTAACTCATTGGTAGGCTGTATGTAATGGGCAGGAAAACCACCACCCATATTTATCATCATAAGCTTTATATCTTCTTCTTCTTCAAGTGATTGAAAGAGATACTTGGTTTTTGCAATGGCATCGTTCCATTGTCCAATATCGCGTTGCTGACTACCAACATGAAACGAAATACCTTCGGGAATAAGCCCTTTGTCGCGCGCTAATACAAGAAGATTGTAGGCCATATCGGGATGGCATCCAAATTTACGACTAAGTGGCCAATCGGCTGTTGATGAGTTTTCTATCAATATTCTCACAAAGACCTTACTACCTGGCGCGTTTACCGCAATGTTTTTTAGGTCTTCTTTCGAATCGGTAGCAAACATTCTAACACCTTTCTGGTAAAAATACTTTACATCTTCTGCCTTTTTTATGGTATTTCCATACGATATACGGTCTGGACTTATACCCAAGGCAAGCACACGATCCAACTCATAGCGGGAGGCAATGTCAAAATTAGATCCCAACTCATCTAAAAGTTTTATCACAGGTACACCAGGATTTGCCTTTATGGCATAAAATACGTTGGCATACGGAAAATTTTCCATAAGTTGCCTATAACGCTGCCTTATGGTTTTAAGGCTGACAAAAACGTTGGGCGTGGCAAATCTTGCCGATACTTTACGAAACAAAGCCCAATCTTCGTCGCTTATAAATTCCTCACGGTTAAACATTTACAATATTTTTGCGGTAAACAATAAGTTTATTTATAATTGGTTGCGAAAATAAATAAAATCGGGTTGACAAATAATTTTTTTCACTTTTTTTTTGATTTTTTTTTCCATTAATATTTATCATCTAATTTTTATTGTTAATAATTAACAAATCAGAGAATTATTACTTAAAACAACATTAATTTGCGTTAATAAATTATTCTTATTTTTTTTCAAAACTTAGTTTTATCAAATCTATTTTGGGCTTTTTTACCAACGTTGCCTCCATTTTTATATTTTTATCCGTAACACTTTCGCCAATTTCTGGAATATTTTCGTTTAAAAATAAAAAATATCCTGCAAGTGTTTCATATTCATCCGATTTAGGCAAGTTTAGATTGTATTTTTCATTAATATAGTCAATTTCAAGACGACCCGAAAACAAATACTGACCTTCGGCAAGCATTTTTTCTGTAAGCTCTGGAACATCGTGTTCGTCTTCAATCTCTCCAGTAATTTCTTCTATTATATCTTCAATGGTTAGCATGCCTTGCGTACCACCAAATTCATCAATAACTATAGCTACACTTTTGCGACGTTTTATAAATAAATTAAAAAGTGTGTCAGCTGTCATAGTTTCGGGTACATCTATAACATTTATCATTATAGACGAAATTTTCTCTGGTTTTTTAAACAATGCAAGTGCGTTAACATACCCAAGAATGTTGTCGATATTATTTTTGTAGATAAGAATTTTTGAAAAACCACTTGAAATAAACTTTTGTTTAAGTTCCGCAATACCTTCGTTAATGTCTGCGGCAATTATCTCATTGCGAGGCACAAGACATTCGCGAATACGAATATTTGTAAAATCAAGAGCTTTATGTAAAATTTTAAGATCTTCTGTACTATCTGCTGCATGTTCTTCAGCTTGCCCATGACCATAAGGAATTAATCGCGCAATATCTGGTAGTTGCGATTTTAACCCAAGATGCGCCACAATAGCCGTTATCGGGTAAAGAGCAAGATATACCAAAGGATAAAGCACTGCCGCCAATATATTTACAACAGGCATTACAAATCGTAAAAAAGAATTAGATTTTTTTTCAACAATCTTAGAAACTGTCGTTTTTACCAATACAAAAGTCAACACTAACACCAATAGTGGAATCATCAAAAAATATCCCGTTTGTTCGCAAAATTCAGAAGAAAGAAAAAACGCTGACAAACAAAATAAACACAAAAAAATTATCTCGCCAGCACGAAGTATATCAACACTAAGGTCTAAATTGTCGGCGGGACGAAAAAATACACCTTGTTTAATAGTAGAATTTTTTATGTCAATACCAAATACAAGTGTATCGCACATAACAAGCGCAACTCTTGTAGCAGAAAAGAATATACAAACCAATGCGGTAACAACTGTTAATACAATAGTACCCACCATATTACAACAAGTTTATTTTTCCCAATAACTCACCTCTATAATTACGCGAAAGCGGTATTTTAACATCTCCTTCAATTGTTTTTATTATAACATCGTTTTCTAAAATCATGCTTATACGATTTATATTTACCACAAACGAACGATGAGTTTTTACAAATATTGATTGTGGCAACTTAGAAGTAAAATCTTTTAGCGTTGCAGAAATCTGAAACTCATCATCATTTGTATGCAGACAAATATCATTACGATTAACTTCTATCCAGAAAATATCATTACAATTTAGGTGAACATAGCGTCCATCATTGCTCTTTACAAAAAAATTTCTATCCTTAACATCAACAGGGTTATGTTTTTCATCATAGAGTTCTTTAACCTTATTAACAGCTTTTATAAAACTAATTTTTGTTATAGGTTTTAAAATATAAGCCGATACATTTTTGTAAAAAGCCTCCACTGCATAACGCTCTTTTGACGACACAACAACCACAAAAACATTTTCTAACGCTGTTTTCAACAAAGTTAGCAATTCTATACCAGAAATTCGTGGTAACTCTACATCCAAAAAAACAACATCATGAATAGTTGAATAGATTGGAATTTTTATTCCTGACGGAATATTACAGTAAGGGGAATAAAAAATATTACAGTTGTTTATAAGCTTTGAAATTTCTTTCGGAAAAAAAAGCAT
>ERZ842401.5776-NODE-5776-length-13529-cov-7.318762_pt1 | contig 13529 bp, 13 predicted proteins | sample MGYA00521270_ERZ842401 | MGnify/ENA primary metagenome ERZ842401 (study PRJEB31892, sample SAMEA3878208) | bioreactor metagenome | biome: Moose rumen | place: Sweden | collected 2011-10 | study: EMG produced TPA metagenomics assembly of the PRJEB12797 data set... | reverse complement strand
TTGCTTCAATAATGCAGTGCGGATCGCCCTCAAGAACGGAACGGTCCATAAATGCGCCGGGGTCGCCCTCGTCGGCATTACATACAACGTATTTCTGGTCAGCCTTATTCGGAGCGCAAAGCGACCATTTTACACCCGTGGGGAAGCCGCCGCCGCCGCGTCCGCGAAGACCCGAATCCTTTATGCACTGAATAACCTCATCGGGAGTCATTTCTGTAAGAGCCTTACCGAGAGCTGCGTAACCGTCCATTGCGATATACTCGTCAATGTTTTCAGGGTCAATTACGCCGCAGTTACGAAGAGCTACACGGTGCTGAGCCTTATAGAAATCGGTATCGTTAAGAGAAACGTTACCGCTCATAATCTCATGAGTGGGATTTGTTGCTTCATCGTAAACAAGACGCTCAACAACGCGTCCCTTGAGAAGATGCTCGTTTACGATTTCCTTTACGTCACCGGGAGTAACCTGGCTGTAGAATGTTCCGTCGGGATGAACAATGACAACCGGACCCAATGCGCAAAGTCCGAAGCAGCCTGTCTGGACAAGCTTGATTTCGTCTGAAAGTCCGGCAGCCGCAAGCTCATCGACAAAAGCCTGCTGAATCGCCTTACTTCCCGACGAGGTACAGCCTGTACCGCCGCAGATAAGTACATGTGAACGAATCATAGTTTTTAACCTCCGATTAACCTATCGTTTGTTATTGTATACTCGGCAATTACCTTGCCGCTCTTAAGATGCTTTTCAACAACTTCCTTTGCCTTTTCGGCAGTCATTCTTACATAGGTTACCTTTTCTTTTCCTGCCTCGTAAACCTCAACAACGGGTTCAAACTGACAGATGCCTATACAGCCTGTCTGGGAGACGGTAACCTTACTTGCAAGGCCGTGGTTGTTTACCTCTTCAACAAAGGTGTTAAGGACGGGACGAGCGCCTGCAGCAATTCCGCAGGTAGCCATACCGACAACAACGCGGATATCGCCCGAATCCTCGCGAAGAACAACCTTGTCCTTCATTTTTTCTCTTATTGCCTGAAGTTCAGCCAATGATTTCATTTATATCATCCTTTCCAAAGATTTACATATTTAAACGATTAAAGAATACTGTTCTTTTAAATATTCTTCAATCCATTTAATAACCTCGTAACTGTTAAGGGGAACTCCCTCAAGCACCTGTCTTATTTCACGCGTGTCGAGTGTAACAACGCCTCCAGCCTTCTTATGAGAGAAATAAAAATCCGTATCGGGATGTCCCTGAATAAGGGTCGTAAGCGTAGAAACAACATCGCCCAGAGGCGTAAAATCAAGGTGATTTTTATTGAAAACCGCCGTCACAACAGTGCCGTGATTTTCTTCCTTGACGCTTGACTGAACCGAAAAGCTGCCGTCCGTCTGTTCAGCCGCCATTTTCAGAAGCGGAACGCCAAGTCCGACCTTTCTTGTTGTCCTCGTGGTGTAAAACGGGTCAACAACGCTTTTTACGGTTTCCTCATCCATACCGCAGCCGTCATCGGCTATTTTTATTGTCAACTCGTTTTCCGTTTCTTCGAGCAGGATTTCGGTAAGTGTTGCTCCTGCCTTGACCGAGTTTTCAGTCACGTCAAGAATATTGAGTGATAATTCCTTCATTTCTTTCTTAATATCTCAAACAAATTATGACGCACCAGCGCCGACGAATAGGGCTCGTCCTCAATTTCAAAATAATTTTCGTGCTCACGCATATCCGTCAAAATGTGAGCGTCGGAGCTGACAATAACCCTTTTATCTTCAAGAGAATACTTTTTGACGTATTCATCCTTTTTTTCTTTTCTGTTTATTTCAACTATGTCAAAATGCGGAGTTTCCGGAAACGTTCCGAGCACCGCTATAACGCCGTTTGACTGTCTGTCGATATGCGCAGGATAACAGATTCCGTTATATTTTTTTACGATATCGGGCGCTTCGTCAAGCGAAACCGTGGTGGCGTTCGACAAAAGGAATTCGTCCTCGCCGATTACGTTATCCTCACCGTCAAGAACAAATTGGTTGCCGAAAATATCGGTTCTGTTTTTTATCTTTATACGCCTTTTGTCAATTTCCCCGTCAAACGCCATAGCGTCTTCAAGGTTTTCAAAAAGGCATACGACGTGGATATCCTCGCTTGTTGTAAGCTCCATTCCTGCAACGGGGATAATCCCGTAGCGCTTCGCCGCCTGAAAAAATGCAGGGCAGTTTTTACAGGTATTATGGTCGGTAAGAGCGATAATATTAAGCCCTAAAAGGGTTGCCATTCCTGCAATATTATTCGGCGTGTTGTCGTCATCACCGCAGGGTGAAAGGCAGGAATGCAAATGAAAATCGTAATAGTATCTGTTCATCAGACATTACCTGAAATTTTCAACGCTGTTTCAAAAATAGGCTCCTTCGAACAAAGAACGTTAATTCCCTTCTGCTCGGCGGTATTCTTCACCTCGTCGTCAAGCGTTACGCCCTCTGCAAGTACTACGCAGGACACATCCGAAAGGGAAGCAACCGCAACAACGTTGATATTCGACATAATCGTAATCCACGCGTTGTCCTCCTGCGCTCTGCCCATAACCCAACTCAAAAGGTCGCCGATATAGCAGCCGCAAATCTCTCTTTCGCCGTCGGGCATACAGATAACGTCAAACGAGCATTGCTCTTTAAGCTCTTTTACAGTCATTTTTCCTCCCCCTTGTTGTGAAGGAGTCTGCAGCCCGTAGGTTCAGCCTTGCCTCTGACAACATCCTCGGCAAACGCTCTGCAGCTCGGGGCGCCGCACGCGCCGCAGTCAATACCGGGAAGCGTCTCCCTTAATGACTGAATATCCGCCATCATACGCATTGACTGAACAATGTTGTCCGAAAGTCTTGTAATCGGGTGATATTCGGGCAGCTCGTTAAACAGGTAACCCTCGGGAATATAGTTCGTCTCTTCCTTTTCAAGGAAATTCTGGGAAACGGGAAGATACCTTCTTAAGGATTGAAGTCTTGCCTTTGCAATAAACGGGTTCTGCATTGCCATAACTCCGCCCACGCAACCGCCGGGGCAGGCATTAAGCTCAATAAACTCAAGCGACGGAATATTTCCATTTTCCACCTGGTCAAGAACCCTTATTACATTTTCGATACCGTCCGCAGCAAGGAAATTTTCATTGAAAATTGCGCTCGCTTCTCCGCCCGAGGACGCCCAGCCGATACCGATAATTCCCGATTCACAAAGTGATTTTATTTCATTATCCTGCGACATTTCGTTTATAAGCCTGAAATAGACGTCGCTTATTGAAACAACGCAGTCAACATAGCTTTTATAATCCGCAAAGCCGTTTTTAACGTAGCTTACCTTCGCAGGGCAGGGAGAAATAAAGCAAACGCCGATTTCCTCATCTTTAAGCTCGGGGTGAAGCTTCTTCGCCCTTTCCTTTGCAAGGCGCGCGGCAACCTCCATGGGAGGGAGCATGTGCATAATATGGTCATTAAGCGACGGGAAACGAAGCTCAATAAGTCTTACTACGACGGGGCACGCGGAACTGATTACGGGCTTTTTAACGCCATAGGTTTTAAGGTAAAGACGGGTGTAAGCCGAAACGAGCTCAGCCGCCTTCGACACCTCAAACACATCGTCAAAGCCGATTCTCAATAGTCCGTCAAGAACATAGTCGACGTCGTCAAGATTATCAAACTGACCGTAAAGCGTAGGAGCCGGAAGCGCAATTTTAAACTTAAAGCGCTTCATATCCTCAAGCTTGTCGCAGACCGCCTTTTTAGCATTGTGAGGGCACATACGGATACACTCGCCGCAGTCGATACATCTTGTATCATTGATTACAGCGTGGCCGTTTTTTATTCTTATTGCCTCTGTCGGGCAGTGCTTAAGGCACGTTGTACAGCCCGTGCATTTTGCCCTGTCTAAAAGGACCGAATGCTCATAGGTATGCATAAAAAATCACACTACTAAAAATTTACTTTCATAATTACGGTTGTGCCGACGCCGACTGTCGAGTCGATTTGCATTTCGTCGGTATAACGCTTCATATTGGGAAGTCCCATTCCTGCGCCGAAGCCTAAGGAACGGACCTCATCGCTTGCCGTGGAGAAGCCCTCCTGCATAGCCTGTTCAATGTTTTCAATGCCCGGGCCGTTATCGACAAGCTTTATTTCAATACCGTCCTCACGCACGGTTACGTCCGCCACACCGCCTCTTGCGTGAACAACCATATTGATTTCACCCTCATACATCGCTATGGATACACGGCGGATGATTTCGGATGAAAGACCTAACTGCCTTAAATTCTTTTTGATTTGTACGCTTGCCTGACCTGCCGAGGTGAAATCCTCGCCGTCAATATCGAAATGAAAAACTAATTCGTCGCTCATCTGTTTACCTTTGTGGCAGAGCCTACAAGTCCGTTGGAATAGAGAATTCCGCAGGCGTCATAAAGGCGCTTTTCAGTGCACATTACGACAATTCCGTGCTCCCTTGCCATCTCGATTATTTCATCCGACGGCTGTTTTGAACGGACAAAGATGATACAAATCATATCCATCATTTCGGCAGTGCGGACAACCTGGGGGTTGACAAGTCCCGTAAGCAAGGCAGCCTGGTCCTTGACATAGGCGAGGACGTCGCTCATCAGGTCGCAACCGCAGGCTGAGTAAACCTGGCGGTCAAGATTTTCTTCACAGCAAACCACCCTTGCCTCGAGCAGCTCCTGCATTGTTTTAATCTTCATAACAATTCCTTCTGATTATGCGTTGTATTTCGCAATAATTCCGGGGATATCATCGCCGGTGAGCTTTCCGTAAACCTCGTCGTTGACCGTGAGAACGGGACCGAGTCCGCACGCGCCTATGCAACGGCAGGCGTTGAGCGAAAACTTACCGTCGGCAGTACACTCGTCAACGTCAATAGCAAGCTTCTCTTTAAGAGTGTCAATAATCTTCTGGGCGCCCTTTACATAGCACGCTGTGCCAAGGCAGACAGAGATATTGTACTGGCCCTTGGGAGAAAGTGAGAACTGAGCATAAAAGGAAGCAACGCCGAATACCTTTTCAAGCGGAACATCCATTCCGTCAGCTATCATCTGCTGAACCTCCATGGGAAGATAGCCGTAGATATCCTGAGCCTTCTGCATAACTGCCATAAGGCGGCTCTTGTCGCTCTTGTTTTCTTCAATTACAGCCTTAAGCTGCTCTGCCTGTTCGGCAGTGCCCTTAAAGGGAAGGGAACTGATTTTCTTTTGCATTGATACAATCCACCTCGATAGTTTTTTATATTAACACTTTTGGAGAGCGCGTAAAAATCGGACTGCGCTTTCACGCACTGCCCCAGAGTCAGTATTAACCACATACTATAATAACACAATTCCTCACTTTTGCAAACACATTTTAACAAATAATATGTGGAAAAAGGTTGAAAGAAAGGAAGTTTTTTTGTATAAAATGATATTTTTTTAACAAAGCGGACAGCAACAAAAAAATCCGACAGAAAAAACTGTCGGATTTAATAAGAAAATTGCCTTGTTATTTAACTGGCAGTCTGATTATACAGCCTATCCTCATCTTCAAAGCTTCTTGAAATATTAACGCCTACGATTATATCGTCCCCGTTTTGCTTAACCGAGTCCTTATCGGGGAAAGCGCTTATTGTATAATTCTCATATCTTTCGGGGTTTACCTCAATACTTACGTCCATATCCATTTCCTGCTCCATAAACCATTTAAGAGTCAGGGGGTAGGTTATGCCGTTATTGTAAATGGGGAAAGAGAATTTTAGATTACTTTTGAACGGATAGCTCGCCCTTTTATATATGTCAAGATTATAGTCGTATTCGGTTACTCTTGAAACGTCGCCGAGCAAAACTATATTCTTGTTTTCGTCAAAGCCCTCCGTCTGTTCAATTCTGTCAACAATTCTTGTCGCAAGGCTCCACGCGTTGTCGTAGTTGACCTTTATTTTAAGATACGCCGTATTCGCATAAACCGCCTGACCTAAAATAAGAACGGCGCAAAGGAGCGAAGAAAAATAACTTATAGCTTTCCCTGCCTTGACGTTTCCGATTATCTCTCTGTCGTCAAGAAGCGACAGCAGCGCCGCAAGCGAAAGCACCGACGCGAACACCGTAAGAGCGTAGACAACGCTGCCCGAGAACAGATACATAATATTTGCCGAATAGAGATAAGCGAGAATGTAAATTGCCGTAAACAACTGATTTACCTTCGACTTTTTTGAAGCAAAAAGAATGACAACGCAAAGAATAGAAAGAACCGCTGATACAGAGCATAAGCCGTAAAAGCCGTATGGCGTAATTCCTGCTATCTGCTGAACCGTAGCCGCGCAGGAATAGCCGAAATTCATTATCAAATCCGTAAAGGAAAAGCCGTTTGCAAGTCCTTCGTAAGCGTAATAGCTGACCGTTTCGGCGTTTGCAAAATGAAGAACAATTTTCCAGATTATAAAATACGCTCCCGTGGAAACAACCGTTATCGACGCATATTTTGCCGTCAGAATAAGATTTTCCTTAATGCCGCTGTCTTTTTTAAGAATATTGTAAATCAGCTTGAAAATGAAAAGACAAATTGCAGTAGCAAGATATGCCTGGTACATAAGAATGCTGACTAAAAGAAGGACCGCGGAAATAATAAAGCCGTATTTTTTTATATCCGAATAATAAACCGCCATTACCGCAAGAAGCAGCGAAAGAAAGAAAATGTGCAGGGAGCCGAAATAAGCGTGTGAAGCGACAACGGTATCGCTTGTAATGACAATTCCTGCAAACAATATAATATAAAGCTTATTTGTTATATGAAACACCTTTGCAAGATAAACGGTAATCAGTCCCATTATAAGACTTGAAAACAGTCCTATAAGCCACGGAAGCTGCATTTTATTGAAAACAGACATCAGCGGACCTACAAGCAAGCGCCCGTTTGTAAGTCCCGTCGATTCGTTAAAAAGCTGAATTGAATCGTGGACAAAGCAGGTGTTTGTATAAACAAAAAGATTAACCGCAATACAGACGGCAAAGCCGCAGAAAAACGCAAATTTATCCGTAGCCGAAATCTTTTCCCATATAGACTTTAAAAGCTCGTACGGCGTTTCATAACGCAACTCTTTTTTCATTTTAATACTCCGTGTTTGTTTTGTTTATTTTTAATAATGAAAGAAGTGAATACCAGACAATGAAAAAACAGGTGTAATAGCAATAGAAAACGTGAAGAAGCATTCCTATGTCTTTATATTTAAACATAAGAAAAACCGAATCAATCAACGGAAAAACAAACGAAAGCGTATATAACGGGAAAAGATATTTTCGCTTGCCGTCAGATGCTTTTCTTGAAGAAAAGCCCGATTCGTTTTTATGAAAAATATTGTTGATAATTCTGAATCTGATTTTTGAAAGATACCTTTTAAACCCTGCGTCCGAGCGGTGCAAAACCGTATCGTCCTTTATGCAGATACAGTTGCCCGTGTCATCAAGAATTCTGTCCGAAACGGAACAGATGAAATCAATATCGTTAGTTCTTTCCCGAAACCTTTCGAGAAGAAATTCCCTGTCAAAGGTTGTCGTCCCTCCGTCGGCTATGGGCCTTTTATCGTTTTCCGAAAATCCGAGCAAAAAGGCGTTATCCTCTCCGCCTGTTTTAACATTCTTTTTAAAAGAAGAAAGAATAGTCTTTTTCGGTCTGTAAATAAAATACGAAAACGGGTCGCCGCAGGCATTCAGATAATTCCCTGCCGCTTCCTTTTTTGAAACGGGAACGTATTTTACAATGTCGGCAACCAGCAAATGTGAATTTTCGAACCGCTCAAACGCCTTTTCACGGCGAGATAAAACGTCTTCGGAAAAGAAAGCCTCGTCCGAGTCCATTTTGACAATGTACTTACCCTTTGCCTCGTTAAAGCCGATAAGCTTTGCAAATTCGGGAAGCCGTTTTTCGTTTTTTAGTATTTTTACAAAATCGTATTCTTCGGCGATTTCCAAGGTCGAATCCTTTGAACCGCCGTCAATAACAAGACCTTCAACCTTACTTAAATCGTATTTCTGCGCTTTGACCGAATCAAGAGTAAAACGCAACGTCTTTTCCGAGTTATAGGTCGGGATAATAATTGAAAAAACCTTATCATTCATTTTTGTTACCACCCTTTTGAATTTCTATAAGGTGATTACATATACATTCCGACGGCGAAAAATCGGGAACAGTTTTATCACAGGCAAAATTCGTATACGTTTTTGAAAACTCGCTTATTCTTTCAAAATCGCCGTCATACATTACGGCATTTTTACCCAGTCCCTCGTTCCTTTCGGTTGCAGTACGCAGTACAAGAGTGGGCTTACCCATATAATTAAGCTCCTCCTGATTACTGCCGCCGTCGGTAATTACAAAGCTGCTGTTCATAAGCACCTTTGTAAAATCAAAATAGTCCATCCGCCTTGTGATTAAAATATTTTCATTTTCACAAAGGCGGTCGTAAAGATTATATTTTTTAAGCGTATTTTCCGTAATCTGATGGAGAACAAATACAATTTTTATATCCTTCGAAATTTCAATTGCCTTTTCGACGATGCTGTTGACAAGGTGCTTTTTGAGAAGGTTTTCCTGCCTGTGAATGACGAATACTCCGTAGGGAACGCCGTTTAATTTTTCAAAAATCGGGTTATTTCCCTGCGCCTTTTCGGCAAAGCCTATGGCATCGATTATGGTATTATACTTTGTGTTAATAACCTGTCCCTTACTGTTTTTCAGATTTGAAACCGCCAAATCGCCCTGACAAAAATCAATATCGGCTTTCTTACTTACAATAAGTCTGTCAATTTCCTCCGGGAACGGCTCAAGCAGATGATGTGAACGAAGTCCGGCTTCAACGTGGGCTAATTTCATTTTAAGCTTTTTTGCAAGCACAGCGCCCATAACGGTTGAAAGCGTATCGCCGTGAACAACCATAACCGAATTTTCAAAATCAACGTCCGAAAACGCATTTTTAATCTTCTTTTTTGAGGAAAACACAGTTTTAAAAAACCAGTAAAAAAGGCCGAAAACATTTTTAACAATGTCCTCTTCACTGCTTAACTGCAAATCAATTTTAAGGCTTGTCTTTTTTGCAATATCGGTATCTTTAATCTCGTTCTGTCCGCTCACTATCACCTTAAAATGAGCAGACTGCTTCTTTGCCTCTTCGATAATCGGAAAAAGCTTGATATATTCAGCTACCGTTCCCACAAAGAACACAAGAAAGCCTTCACGCATCTTTTTTCAAACCCCTGATTAAAAGAATTACAAACAGGCACACATACACCGCGGACAGCGAAAGCAAAAGAGCTTTAATGCCCGAATGGAAGAAATGAGCCGCCAGAACTATAAACAGTACGCTCACTGCGCACGCCGTTGTTACATACCATTTGTCGCCTTTTGCGATAAGATAATTGACAAGAACCGTAATAAGCACAAGCGGAAGAATTTCCGCAATAAGCGCAAGAATATACTCCCCTGCCGGTAAAAATTCAGCGCCCATAATGATTTTTATAATAAAGTTCCTTAATACATAGAGTATAACCGAAGAGACAGAGGAAATCAAGAACGAGTAGGAAAGCGTCTTAATGAGAATTGACTTATCCTTTGAGTTCTGCGCCGCCTTCGGGAACATAATTGTTGTAAGAATTGCGGGAATATAAAGAATTATTTTCCCGAACAGCGCGGAACAGCTGTAAATTCCGACGTCGTATTCGGAAAAGTATCTTCTGACAAGAAGAATGTCAATGTTGTTGTAGAAAACAAGCACAAGCGAGGAAACAAGCGTAAAAAAGAGAAATCCGAACACGGGCGAAACCTCACTGAATTTCACGCTCTTTTCGGAAAAATCGGTTTCATTTTTTAATGCAAAATAACCGAAAGCCATGCTCAGAACACTGCCCAAAGCAATAGCCAAAAGCGCCGAATCAAAGCCGAGACTGAGTATTAAAAGAACCGACCCGACAATGCACTTTACCGCAGGCATAATCACTCCGAAAACTCCGACCCTTGAAAACATCTGCTTGCCCTGCAGAGTGCCGTGGAAAACATAGGAAACGCTCACAAGATAAGTCGTAATTGCCGTAAGCAAGGCTGTTTTAATCGGGTAATCCATAAAATACATTGCAAGAAAAACCGCAAAAACAAATACGGGGAAAGCTAAAAGACAAATCGAAAGAATTCTTTTTGTCTTTGAGCCGATTTTATCACTGTTTTGGGAAATGCTTTTTGCAATGCTAAGCCCCAGCGCAACGCCTGCAACCGTTACAATATTTACTACCGAAAAAACAGAATTAAGCGCGCCGTAATCCTCCTTTGTAAGAAGCCTGCCCGAAATAATCTGGAACAGGTAGTTAAATCCGCTCGCAAGAGCAGACATAACAAGCATAAATACAGCGTTTTTTTCAAAATTCAGTTTTTCGCTTTTCTTCGTCAAATGCTTTTTCCTCTCTTTTTTCTTATTAAAAGAAATGCAATAAATCCGACTGCCGTTAATGAAGAAACAGCCGCGCCCGTTTTAAGTCCTACCGGGAAGAAGCTGAATTCAACCGTGTGCTCTCCCTTTGTCAGTGGAACCGAAATATATGCATTATCAACGGCGACAATTTCACTTTCACGGACTGGTTTTCCGTCAACGGTTATATGCCAGCCTCTGTCAAAAGGAATTGACGTAAACAGCAGGCAGCTTTCGTCAGCCGTAACCGTGCCTTTAAAACGGGTGTTTTCGAATTCGGAAAGCTTTAGCGTATGCTCACTTAATCTGTTATAACCCTCAATAAACTTATCCTTATTAAACGAAGCGACATAAACACAAATCGGTTTTCCTTCGGTCTTTTTATCCACGGGGAGCCTTATTTCAACCGCCTGACCCGACCCGATATTGCCGAGCGGAACAATTCCCTTCGGCTCGTAAGTAATATTGCTCATTCTGCCCGCAAAAGGAATTCTCTCGCCCGAAACACTGATTTCGGCTCCGTCGGCGCAGGTTTTATAATCGCAGGAAAAATAGTATTCGCCGTCCTTCGGCAGGACATATTCAAATGTGACATATCCCGTTTCGTCCGTGTCCTTAATCTGTGCCGTAAAGCACTTATACTCTTTATCGTCACTCTGATTAAAAACGGAAAGGGAAAGATTTTCGGTTTTTATATTTTCCGGTTGACAGTAATTAAATGTACCGTCAACGCCTGACATCAGTTTAAATAATTCGTTCTGCCGGTAAAACGGATTTGTATCCGTTTCGGAACTATAATCCTTAACCGAATCGGGGACGCAAAAGCCCAAGGGAAGCGAATACTTGTTTTTATAGACCGAAATCCCCTCATTTTCAAGGCAGAAGTCAAAATGCTCACTGTTTTTCAAAACCGAGCCCGAATCGGTAAGATATTTAATTGAGAAAATGCTGTTATACACGGGTGTCTGGGAAAGATATGTAAAATAATTTTCCTTATTACCGCTAAGACCCAGCGCGCACTGGCTTTTTGCAACCGCAAAATCCGTTGCGGAGGAATAATCCGACACCCCGTTATACCCTATTATCATCGGCAGGATATACGCGCTGATATTCACCGATTCCGCTCTGAAAAACTTTTCGTCCTCCTTTTGGGAAACGAGTGAAAGCGCCGTTCTTATCTGCGCGCTGTTTCCGTCATAGTCAGCCCTGTAATAGTTAAAGTCAAGATTTTCAAGCTGTGAAAAAACTATTTCAATACAAATGAAAAACAGAACAACTATCTTTAAAAGGGAAACGTCGAGCTTTTTTATTTTTGAAACAAAATAGACGGCAAGCCAAAGAACCGAAAAACCGATACCGATAATAAGTGTATATTTTTCGACCTTTACAATACCCGAAAAATACATAACCGTAATGAACAAAGCCGCGCAAATTGAAGAAATAATAACACTTACGGTTTTATATTCCTTTATTTTTAAAATTGCCTTAAAAGTTATTGTTAAGGTAATAAAAATGTATATAAACGAGAAGCGGTCGCCGAAGCCGTTCGGAAAATGAAAGCCGCACCATACAAAACAGAGAATATTTATTCCGAGACTTAAAGCCATAAAGAGCCAAAGGCACAAATCACTGACGCGCTCTTTTTTTGTTTGACTTTTTGAAAGAAAATATACGGGCAGAAGCAAAACCGCAAGCATACCGCACCATACGTTCGGCGCGCCGTATTCGTTATTTCCCTGAAGCACCGCAAGAACGCCCGAAAAATGCTGCGTCCAGAAGGAAAGCGGATTAAAAAACAGTTCAAGGCCCGTGAATGTATCCGTCACGGACGAGCTTTTCTTAAGGACAAAAATCATCGGTATAACCGCAACCGCCGCAAGACAAGCCGCGGTAACGGAGGAAAGGGCAAACATCCTTGCGCTTTTGAAGAAATTGCTTTTAAAAAGCCCGAGAGAAAAATCTTTTTTGACCTCGGTAGAGGTAAAGTAATAATAAATGAAATACAGGCATAAAAACAGGCAGAGCATATAAGCCGTATAGTAGCTTGTAAAAATGCTGTACGCAAGAACAAGAATATATAAAACGAACTTTTTTTCTTTAATAATATTCTGAACTCCGACTGCGGCAAGCGGCAGGCAGAACAGAACGTCAAGCCACATAATGTTCCAGTTATATGCGACAAACCAACCCGAAAAGGCGTAAAGGAGACTGAAGCCGACATTTACCGCGTCGGTTTTTTCAAACGTCTTTTTAAGATAATAGGAAAAGCTGCCGGCAGTAAGCATTGACTTAAGAAGAATGATGACGCTCACTGCGTCGGGAATGTTTTCTCGCTTGAAAAGTAAAACAAGAAGATTAAACGGACTCGCAATATAAGTAAAGAAATTGCCGATAAAGGAATAACCGAGTCCTGCATTCCACGAATAGGTTATTTCTTTACCCTCCTTAATCAAATCGTAAAGATTCGTAAGCATCGGAGCATACTGGTGAACAAGGTCAATTTTGAAAAGGCAGTATTCATCTCCAAAGGGAAAAACGCTGAAATGATAACACGCAAAAAGGAAGAACACCCCGGCAAAAATTGCCGAAGCAAAACAGCATATATTATTTTTAAATGCGTTTTTCATTTATTCATTTCCTCTATCCTTGTACCGTAGAAGCGGATATCATCCGCCCGTCGGTTTTCTAATAAAACTAAAAGCTTATGCGTAATATTCGTCCTTGCCCATCAGCCACTTTTTCGGATTTTCGTTAATGTATTGCCAATGCATTTAAAAATCCTCTTCATTGCGTATGATGTGGTCATGGAAGCCTTTTTGCCAAACAGACCTTCCATACCGCTTTGTAATTTTACCTTTGAATTGCTGAATAATATGCGACGCTGTAGGGGCGAGCTGAGCTCGCCCGTATTCAATATCAATCATAATCAAAAGATGAATATGGTTTGGCATTACAACGTATTTTTCAATCGAGACTCCGTAATAGATATTATTAAGGTTTATTATTTCATCTTCTACGATTTTACCGATTTCGGTTAGGAAAACTCCCGGGCGAGCACAGCTCGCCCC
>ERZ842401.5775-NODE-5775-length-13531-cov-4.005491_pt1 | contig 13531 bp, 13 predicted proteins | sample MGYA00521270_ERZ842401 | MGnify/ENA primary metagenome ERZ842401 (study PRJEB31892, sample SAMEA3878208) | bioreactor metagenome | biome: Moose rumen | place: Sweden | collected 2011-10 | study: EMG produced TPA metagenomics assembly of the PRJEB12797 data set... | reverse complement strand
TCTTCTTGGACATGTTGCGGCGCATCTCACTGCGCTTGGGGTCTTTGAACAGCGCCCCGCACTTGGGGCAGGTCTTCGGATGCTTCCCGGAGTTGTCCTCCCAAGCATGGCCGCACTCCCTGCACCTGCAGTGGTAGCTCACGGACCCGCATGTGGGGCACCTCCCCAGCACGTTGATGCGGACGGCGTACTCGGTGCCGCATTTGACACACTTGTGCTGCTCGGTGGGCTCGTTCCACACGAACCTCTTGCACTTGGGGCAGGTCTTGGGCATCTTGTCGACCTTCCTCTCCCAGGTGTATCCGCAGAAGTTGCACTTGCAGGGGTTCCTGTCCTCGTTCCATCTGTGGGTCCTGCACTGAGGGCACCTGTTCGGGTTCATGGAGGAGAACCACGTGTACCCGCACCTCTTGCAGGTCCTCTTCACCACGTCCTCGCGATCCCAGAGGATGGAATGGCATCCCGGGCATATGCGCGGCTTGGCGTACGTCTCCGAATCGCCCGAAGCCTTCCTGCACCGTCTCGCCATCCAGGTGTAGGAGCATACCTTGCACCTGTACTGTGGACGCTGTGTCTGCTGCCTCCTTGACGCGACCTGTTTGGAGCCGCCCTCCTCCGTGTCGCTCACCCCGTCCTGTTCAGTGTCAAAGGTCATGATTGTACCAAATGGCATAATACAGTATTATATGTAATGGTTAACTGCCGTTACGATTGGATATATAGTCAATGCACCACGATTGCTAAACGTCCACTCATCCACACATAATCCTTTTATTGTAGATGCTGGCCGCGCTCTCAGAGTATGAGCGATGACCTCAGCCACTCCATGGATTCGGCGTACTTCTCGGCGAGCAGCCTGTGGGCGGAGTCGAAGTCAATGGGCCTCTCGAGCACGTCCGACTGCAGGACGGCGTCGACGTCCGTGAGCATGCGGTCATAGAGCCCCACGGTCTTGAGCAGCGTGGACACCCTCCCCTTGCCGCTGGTCTCGCTCCTGATGATGGTGACGAAGGGCTTCCTGAAGAGGATGGAGAACACGGTGCCGTGGAAGGAGTCCGTGAAGACGAACGAGGAGTTGATGATGTAGCGGAGCCAGTTCTCCACGCATTCCGCGTCTATGACCTCGTATCCCAGGTCGGGGACATCCTCCGCGCCGGCCCCTTTGACGCCCAGGGGCCGGATCCCGATGCGATCGAAGACCTCCTTGGCCCTGACGAACGAGGACGGATGGATCATGTAGTTGAACGCGTACCTGTCGGGAAGTGGGACGTCGCTCCTCGACGCCAGGTCCAGGTAGTGGGACCTGTCGCAGAGCATCACCGGGTCCAGGATGACCGTGGACCTGACCCCCAGGCGCTTGCAGAGGTCCTGCCCGGAGATCTCGCGCACGGAGACGGCGTTGAACCTCTTCAGGAGCCTCACGAACCTGTCGCGCTCCTCGTCCGTCCCCCCGAACCTGGACGTCCCGAAGGATGCGGCGACGGAGACCCTGTTCCTGTACGGCGAGACGAAGTCCAAGGCGTAGCATTCCAGGGCCGTCTGGCTGATGAACTTCCTGTTCCAGACCTGGTCCGAGCCCACCACGAAGTTGCGGATCCTGGGGTTCAGGTCCCTCTCCTCCTCCTCGCGGCTGCTGGCCCACATCTCCCTGCTGTAATCCGGATACCCGGACCTCAGGAGGACCGGGTTGGGCGTCCTGCCCTCGATCCTGTTCCTCGCCTCGATGAAGACGGCCTCCATGCCCATGTCCTGCATCAGGCTGTAGAGCGCGAAGTACGTGAGGGTGCCGCCGTAGTTCTTGACCCTCCAGAAGCCAGTTATGCCGACGTCGTACCTGCGCTCGATGGCGTACAGCGCCGCCTTGGAGACCGGCCTTCCCCTTCCGATCATGTCGTAGAACCTCTGCTTCCCCGGGTCCTCCGGGCGAAGCGGGGCGTACCTGTTGAACCTCTTCGAGAAGGAGAGCGGTATGCGCTTGAAATAGGGCGCGCCGGCGGCCGCCTCCGACACCATGGTCGCCCCGCGGTCCGTGTTGGCCAGCATGACGCTCATGCCGTCGTCGATGTCCGTGTCGGTGATGAGCCTGTCCGCTCCCCAGAGGTCGCCGATGGTGACGTCGCCGGGCTTGGGGGTGTTGGCGAACTGGCAGTCCGAGCAGGCCTCGTTGTTTATCAGGCTCCTGCTGAACGCCCTCAGGTAGGGGTCGCGGAGCTTGACCTTCCTGGACCCGTCCTCGTACTCCACGACGAGGGTCCCGTACGGGAGGTCCGGCGCCCTGAATCTGAGATTGGAGACCCTCTTCTCCGCGGAGAGCTCGTCCAGATACCTGCGGAACACCCCCTTAGAGGGCTGCCCTCCGCAGAGGAGGTCCACGGTGAACAGGTGCTCCTCCGGGCCGATGGTGTTCCTCATGGCCTTGACCTGGCACGGCATCCCGACGAACAGGACGTCGGAGCCCTCCGCTATGGCCTTCCTGACCTCGCCGTAGATGCCGCGCATCTCGCTGAACATGTACTTCGAGCCGCGCATCCTGTCGATGACCTCGCGGTCCCTCGTCATGACGTACACGGCGTCCAGGCAGTCGTCCAGCACCACCCCGCACACGTACCCTCCGCGGGCCAGCATCCACTCCGCCAGGAGGGTGAACGCCCCGCCCGAGGAGCTCTTCCTGACGGTCTCCGGGTCGGCCTTCACGGCGTAGCATGCGGCCATCGCCGCCGAGTCCGAGAACGGGTTGAACTGTGGGCAGACGCTGATGCAGCGGCCGCACTCCCTGCATTTGGACTCGTCGACCACCGCCCTGCAGACCCCCCACTGGTCCAGCTGCATGGAGATCGCTCCGAACCCGGTCTCGTTGGAGCACACGTTCTCGCAGGCGAAGCACCCGACGCAGCTCTTCTTTATCTTGGACAGTTTGGCGGAGATGCTCGAAGTCATGTGTCTGGTATCATGCCTTGCATCGTAATAACAGTACCCATGCGCCGTCGCGGCCGCATGGGGGACGGGAGGCCTGGACGCGCTAACGGGAGGCTCCCGGGGCTTATTTGCGACAAAATGTTTATGTAAGGGTAGCCGATAGCCTCAGCCAACAGCATGGCCGGGATAGGCTAGCTTGGTTAGACTAGGGGACTGTGGATCCCCTGACTCGGGTTCAAATCTCGGTCCCGGCCCTTCTGAGTACCCGACGCTTCGCACATTTCTATTGAGGGGACCATCATGGCTTGGGAAGGAAGGCTCAACAGGATCGACGGCAACAGATGGGAGATACCCATGGACGAGTCCGCTGGGATGAGGACCAACGCGGTGATCTATGCCAGCGAGAGGATGATCGGCCAGGTCTGCTCCGACAACGCCCCCCAGCAGGCCGCCAACGTCGCATGCCTGCCGGGGATAGTCGGCAGCAGCATGGCCATGCCGGACATACACTGGGGGTACGGGTTCCCCATCGGAGGGGTGGCCGCGGTGGACAGCGGCAGCGGCTCCATCTCGCCCGGGGGGATAGGCTTCGACATCAACTGCGGCGTGCGCCTGATCAAGACCGACCTGACCGTGGAGGACATCGGCGACAGGAAGGACGCCCTCATCGACGAGCTGTACAAGAACATACCCTCCGGGCTCGGGTCCAAAGGGCTCACACACGTCGGGACGAAGGACCTGGAGACCATCCTCCAGGAAGGGTCGACATGGGCCGTGGAGAACGGGTACGGCTGGGAGAGGGACCTGGAGGTCACCGAGGAGAACGGGCGCATGGCCGACGCGGATCCCTCCCTGGTCAGCGACAAGGCCATGAAGAGGGGCCTCCCGCAGCTGGGATCCATAGGCTCGGGGAACCACTTCCTGGAGGTGGACCTGGTGGAGAACATCTCCAAAGGCGGCAACCTCTGCCTGAACATCTCGCCCAAGGCCGACGGAACCATCCCAGACGACCAGCAAGCTGTCCTGCGGGCGGTCGGCGCCTGGCTGCGCACCAACGGTGAAGCCGTTTACGGTTCCCGTACGTGGACCGTCCCCGGCGAGGACGATGCCGCGGTCGGCGTAGCGCTTGCGGTAGCCCGCCTTGGGGACGATCACGACGCGCAGGCCGTTTTCAAGCGTCTCGCTCAGCACCGTCTCGCCGATGCGCGGGTATTCGGTTTTAAGCATCGGCCTCGCCCTCCCTCTTGAGAAAATAGACGGTGTCGAGCGTCACGCTCTTCGCCGCCTCCACAATGCGCTCGCTTGTGACGGCGGAAAGCGTTTCATCGATGATGCCGTCGAGCGTGTCTGCCGTGCTGTATACGCCGCCCGTGAGCGGATAGCAGCCGAGCGTGCGGAATCGTACCGACTTGTGCAGGATTTTCTCGCCGTCGCGCAGCTTGAGCCGGTCATCATCTACGAGGATGATTGCGCCATCGCGCTCTATAACCGGACGCTCTGCCGCAAAGTACAGCGATACGATTTCGATATTCTCCCGTTTGATGTATTGCCAGATATCCTTTTCCGTCCAGTTTGAGAGCGGAAACACGCGCATACTTTCACCTTTGTGAATCTGCGTGTTGTAGAGCTTCCACATCTCGGGCCGCTGGTTCTTTGGATCCCAGGCCTGTGCCGCGTTGCGGAAGCTAAAGACGCGCTCTTTCGCGCGGGATTTCTCCTCGTCTCGTCTGCCGCCGCCAAACGCTGCGGTGAACTGGTACTTGGTGAGCGCCTGCTTAAGCGCCTGCGTTTTCATAATATCCGTGTATGCCGAGCCGTGGTCAAAGGGGTTTATGCCTGCCTTTACGCCCTCTTCGTTGGTGTAGACAAGCATATCAATCCCATACTTCTGTGCTACGTGGTCGCGGAACGCAATCATCTCGCGGAATTTCCACGTCGTATCGATGTGCAGGAACGGGAACGGCGGCTTTTCGGGATAGAACGCCTTGAGCGCAAGGTGCAGCATGACCGAGCTGTCCTTGCCGATTGAGTAGAGCATGACGGGCTTCTCGCATTCAGCCGCCACCTCGCGGATTATGTAGATTGCCTCCGCTTCCAGTTCGTCCAAATGAGATAATTCACTCACGTTTTTTCTCCTCTTAAAATTCTCTCTTTGTTAATATTTGTTTGATTCGCTTGAGTCCACGCGGATTTCCTGTATGCTGCCATCGCTTTTGATGACCCGCCATGTGCGGATTGTGCCCTTTGTTTCCACGGTGAGCCTAGCCCCGCGTCCGCCGATGTCCGCGCCGAGGAAGAAGCTGATTGCCGCCCTCGGACACGCCTTGACGCAGCTCGTGCAGCCCCAGCAGTCGCGCTCGTGCTTGATGAACGCGCGTCGTTCCGCCGAGAGCTTGATGAGGTTCCCGGGGCAGACTTCCACGCACCGCGAGCAGCCTATGCAGTTCGACTTGTCAATGCTGATGCTCATAGCGTTCTCCTTTTTTCACGAGAGGGCGGCGGATGATTTCGATTTCGCCGTTCTTGTATACCGAGTTGATATAGCACAAGCCCTCTTCTCTTCGATCGGGATAGTCCACGTTCTCGCCGAAGCTGTGCCAGCGTGTTTCCTTGCGGGCGAGCAGATGGGCGATGAGCGCGCGGCAGACGAGTAGCCGTTCCCGCAGCTCGTAGATGCGGAGAAGGTCATCCATGTCTTTTGCGGGAAGCTCGGAGACAAGCGGTTCCAGCTCTCGGATTTTTTTGTCGGCGACAGTAAGGCGGCTTTCATTGTAGCGGTAGCCTGTGGAAATGCCACCCGCGTATTCATCCATGATTTTCTGCATCGCTTCTTCAAGCGTTTCCGCTGTAAATGTGGTGTTTTCGTTTGGCTTCAGGTGCGACTCGTACTCGTGCCGTTTGGCTTTTGCAAACTCAGCCGCCGTATTATTTTTGTCAGCCGCTGTGTCATTTTTTGCCAAGAACAACGCGATGCTCTCGGCGGCAATTTCGCCTTCGGCAAGCGCACCCGTGACGTATTTCTGTGGTGCGCCTCCCGCTACGTCGCCCGCTGCAAACAAGCCGCGCACGGTCGTTTCCCGCTTTGTGTCTACCCAGTAGCCGCTCGCGGTGTGTCCGCCAACAATGTATGGTTCTGTGCCTTCAACCTCAACATTCTCGGCGGCAGGGCCTGCGCCGTTTTCAAGCCACTTGAGCGTCTGGCTAGGTGCCATATTCAGGTATGCTTTGTACAAGTCCTGCTCGGCTTCCGGACTGATTCCCTTGGTCGCAAGAAAGCATGGACCGCGGCCCGCCCGGTTCTCTTCTACCGTACCCCAGCAGCGCTCACTTGTCTTGAGTCCGTACTTAGTTTCGTACACGTTGCCAGCTGCATTCACCTGCTTTGCACGGACTCCCTGCGCAATCGTCCCTGTGGGGGCAATCGTATCTTTGCACCGAAGCGCGATGAAGCGCATCTCAAGTGTCGTCATTTCTGCGCCCGCGAGAAGTCCCATCGCAAAGCCCGCGCCTGTATTGAATGGCGGGTACCACATCTTGTGCCGCGAGAAGCCTGGGTTGTTCGGGCGGTACAGCCCAGCCGCTCCACCTGTTGCAATGAGGACGGCTTTCGCGTGGAAATCGTAGAATACTTCCTCGTTCACTGAAAAACCGAATGCGCCCGTGACGCGCGTTTTTCCGTCTGCATCTCTTGCTGTCTGCAAGTCGCTTATGTTGACGTGGTTGAAAATCCGCACATTTTTCTGCTCTCGGGCGCCCTTTGCAAGGAGCGGCTTTATGTTTTCTCCATTTATCTTGATGTTTCGCCAGCCCCTGCTCACATACTTTCCGTTCTCATCCTTCAAGATGACAAGCCCTCGTTTCTCTAAATCGGCAGTAACGGCGTTCAACCGTTTCGAGAGTGAAAGGAGCAGGTCCTCGCGAACGATACCCTCTGCGTCATTGCTTGCGTAGTCCACATAGTCCTGTGGAATGTGCCCGTCGGTGATGTATGCGTTGAGTGCATTCACACCTGCCGCAAGACAGCCCGAACGCTCGATATTCGCTTTCTCCGCAAGCACGACGGAAAGCCCTGTCTGCGTCCCAAGCTTGATTGCGGCATAGCAGCCCGCAGTTCCGCCTCCGACAATCAGCACATCGGCCTGTATAAGCTCTGTTTTCATAACAGCAACAATCCTAGCAAATTAGTATGAAATATATTGTAAAGAAAAAGGGGGACTGTAGCAAGTACAGTCCCCGAAAAATTAGATGAATACGTAATCTTCGTCCAGCGCCCTGTTTAGGAGCTGATGTACTTCGTCGCCGCGTGTCACAAACACACGGTACAAAAAGACGTTTACGGTTTCGCCAATCTCAATCGGTGCTTCATCCAGCCGGCGGGTGGCGATTACGTCAGAGTCGTGGACGCAGACGCGGAGTTCAATGTGCGTGCCCCTAAAGCACACATCTTTGACGACGCCATTGTATGATGAACTGGTATATTTTTCCACTTCGTCTTTCTTGGTGATTTTGACAAATTCGGGGCGAGTGAAGGCGCTGCTGTAATCGGGAATATCGTCGAATTCCTTGAACGCATGATAGTCCTTCAGAAAACCCGCCTGACCGAAAAACGTTGCGGTGAACGCCGTTTTGGGCTTTCGGTAGATTTCGAGCGGTGTGCCGATCTGTTCTACGCGCCCGCGGTTCGTCACAATGATTTCGTCGCTTACTTCGACAGCTTCGTCTTGATCGTGCGTGACAAAGATGCTCGTGATGCCGAGCTTGCCAATCATATCGCGAAGCCATGTGCGAAGCTCTTGCCGTACTTTTGCGTCAATTGCGGCAAACGGCTCGTCGAGCAGGAGCAAATGCGGGTTGGGTGCAATTGCCCGCGCAAATGCCACGCGCTGCCGCTGTCCGCCTGAAAGCTGGCTTGGATAGCGCTTTTCCATGCCCTTTAAGCCGACGAGCTCAATCATTTCTTTGACGCGGTTCTTTATAAATTTATTGTCGAGTTTCTGGATTTTCAGTCCGAAGGCCACATTTTCGGCGACAGTCATATAGCGGAAAAGCGCATAGCTTTGGAACACGAAGCCGATTCCTCGCTTTGAGGCAGGAATGTCGTTCACTCGCTTTCCGTCGATAATGACATCGCCTGAGTCGGGTGTTTCTAATCCAGCAATCATACGGAGAATCGTTGTCTTTCCGCTACCCGAAGGACCGAGCAAGGCAACGAGCTTTCCCTTATCCACGCCAAAGTTTACGTTGTCCGACGCTTTGAATGTTCCGAACGCTTTATTTATGTTTTTCAGTTCCACGTACATATTTTCCTCCTTACCGGTTTACTTCCAGTTCCTTCTGTCCCAGTTTTTCGAGCGTACTCTTGAGGATCAGGATGATGATTGCGAGAATCACCAGAATCGATGACACTGCGAACGCCGACACATATTGAAATTCGTTAAACAGAATTTCGATGTGGAGCGGGAGAGTGTTTGTCTTGCCACGCAGATGCCCTGAGAGGACGCTGACCGCACCGAATTCACCCATAGCCCGTGCTGTGCAGAGAACTACGCCATACAGGAACGCCCACTTGATATGCGGGAAGGTGATTTTCGTAAAAATTGTGTGCCACTTCGCGCCCATGAGGGCGGCTGCTTCTTCCTCGTCTGTGCCTTGTGTTTCAAGCACGGGAATCAGCTCTCGGCTTACGAACGGGAATGTTACAAACACTGTGGCGAGTATGATGCCTGGAACTGCGAAAACAATTTGGACTCCATGTGCCTTCAGGAACGGAAAAATAGCACTCTGCCGCCCAAAAATCAAGATGAAGATGAGGCCTGCGATAATCGGCGACACTGTCACTGGCAGGTCGATAAGCGTGGTCAGTACTTTCTTTCCCCTAAAGCGGAACTTTGTGACCGCCCAGGCAGCAAACAGCCCGAACACGGTGTTTATGATGACAGCCCAAAGCGTTGCCTGAATCGTGAGCCATACCGCCTTGACCGCGTAGGGATCACTGATTGCGTTTGTGTAGAATTTGATGCCTTTCGAGAGCGAAGTCACTATTACCATGACAAGCGGCAGAATCAAAAGCACAAACAAGAACAGCGTGCTCACACCTATAAGAACCCATTTGACTATGCCTGAGTCGTTGCGAATTTTTTCCTGAATGATTTTGTCCTTTTTGCTCATGCTTTGCCTCCGAGGATCTTTGAGTTTCGCGACTGAATCAGATTTACGAGGAACAGGATGGCAAACGAAAAGACTAGCATGACGAGCGCGATGCTCGTAGCGGCGGGATAATCGTATTCCTGAAGCTCTGACATGATGATGAGCGGGGCGATTTCCGTTTTGAACGGCTGGTTTCCCGCGATGAACACGACGCTGCCGTATTCTCCGAGGCACCGACCGAACGCAAGCCCTGCACCGGTCGCCAATGCGGGAAGCAGTTCTGGCAGAATTACCTTGCAAAAAATGAGCGGCTTGCTTGCGCCAAGACAGCTTGCGGCTTCTTCATAGCTTGCATCGAGTTTTTCTAGCACGGGCTGTACGGCACGGACAACGAACGGAATGCCGATGAAAATGAGCGCGACCGTAATTCCAGCCTTTGTGTATGCGATTTTGATTCCGAATTTATCGAAGAGCGAACCAACCCAGCCTGTGTTCGCCATAAGCGATGTGAGTGAGATGCCCGCTACCGCCGTTGGAAGCGCGAAGGGCAGCTCAATTATGCCGTCCATGATTCGCTTTCCCGGGAATGTATACCGCACGAGCACCCACGCAATCACTGTGCCCATCACAGCGTTTATCGCTGATGCGATGAATGCTGTGATGAAACTTACCCAGAAGCTTGAAAGCACGCGGTCGCGGGTGATGACGGTAAAGAATTCTCTTGGTCCGAGTTTTGCGGAGTAGATTGCCAGCGAAGCCAGCGGAATGAGCACCACAATGCTCAAGATTGTTATGGTGACTCCTAGTGAAATCCCGAATCCGGGAATAACGCGCTTTGTTTTTTTGCCCATACATCCTCCACGTCGCCCCGACAAAATGCCGGGGCGGGTCGGCTATTTTTTGTCGTAAATCTGATCGAAGAGTGCGCCGTTGGCGAAGTGTTTTTTGTGTGCTTCGTCCCAGCCGCCAAAGTCGTTGATGGTCACCAGATTTATGTTCAGATCGAATGTGTCCTTGAACTCAGCGAGGATCGTCTTGTTTGACGGGCGGTAGAAGTTCTTGCCCGCAACACGCTGCGCATCATCAGAATACAGATAGTTCAGGTACTCGGTTGCGACCTCGCGGGTCTTGCGGCGGTCAACCACTTCGTCTACGACGGCGACCGATGGCTGTGCGAGGATACTCAGGCTCGGTGTGATGATTTCGTAGTCATTGGGATAGTCGGCAATGGAGAGAAACGCCTCGTTTTCCCATGCGAGAAGCACATCGCCCTGCTTGTTCTGCACGAAACTGTTGGTAGCCCCGCGTGCGCCGGAATCGAGTACGAGCACATTTGCGTAAATCTGTTTCACGAATTCGCGAACTTTCTCCTCATCGTTTCCGAACTTGCGCTCGGCAAATGCCCACGCTGCAAGGTAGTTCCAGCACGCACCGCCTGATGTCTTGGGGTTCGGTGTGATGACTCCTACTCCCGGACGGATGAGGTCATCCCAATCAAGAATCTGCTTTGGATTGCCCTTCCGTACCAAAAAGACGATGGTTGAGGTATATGGCGATGAATCGAGCGGAAATTCGTTTACCCAGCCTTTTTCAATTAATCCTGCGTTCTGCACGGCATTCACATCGTATTCCAGTGCGAGCGTTACCACGTCTGCCTCAAGCCCATTCGCCACTTCGAGAGCCTGCTTGCCGCTTCCGCCATGGCTCTGCGTGATCTCTACATCTTGCCCAGTCGTTTCCTTCCAGTGTGCCGCAAAAATTTTGTTGTATGCAGCATACAACTCACGAGTGGGGTCATAGCTCACGTTCGTGATGGAAACTTTTGCGGGCGCAATGGCTTTTTCACCGCTAGAACTTGCCGTACCTTCTGTTTTTCCATTGCAAGAAGCTATGCCCAACAGTGCAAAAGCTAGAACCGACGCAGAAAAACTGCCTGAAAACATATTCTTGTTCATATGACCTCCTGACCATTTCTTATAAAAACCTATCTTATTTGTAGGTTTTTACTGGGAATAACTTTAGCAATTTACTAGGAATTAATCAAGATGTTTCTGGAAAATTTTTGAAAATATTTCGTTTCTGTGTCTTATTGTTAGAGATGTCTGATAAATGATTTTATTCGTTGTAGGAATGTAGCAAATTGTTGAATTTTTTAGAAATTTAATGCAACAAGGGACATAAGTCCCTTGTTTATGTTAATCTACGAGCTGCAATTCGTCTTTTGAAACGTCCGTGTGATTTTCCACGATGAACGCGTTCAGCACGGGTTTCTCCTTGTCCATCAGCGACAGAATGAGATAGCGTGCTTTTGAATCGAAAAACAAGCGTTTGTCTTCTTCTGATGGGCGGCTTGGCGTTTCTGGATGCGAATGCCAGTTCCCGAGTGGCTTTAAGCCCTTGGCGCGCATATCTTTTATCACCGAAAGCTGTGCCTGCGGACTGATAGAAAAATGCTCGCTCGAATGGTCAGCGTTCTCGAGAAGATACACTTCCTCAATCGCCTTGATGCCTTCCTCGTCTCTGCCCGCGATGAGGCCGCATGCCTCTTCTGGTAAACATTCGCGCGCATGGGCGATGATTTTTTCGTAATCAGTTTTTTTCAACGTGATCATTTTCTTTTCCTTAATCCTTTGGGGCGGCAGAAGGTCAATGCTTCGATTTCAGCTCGCACGTCGGCTGCTCGTAGTCGATGAGAGCGGTGATTGTCGGATTTTCTCCGCAGACGGGGCATTTCCCGTTGGCGGGCGGAAGCTTGATTGCGTGAAAATCATTCTTGAGTGCGTCGTAGGTGAGCAATTTTCCAGTGAGATTTTCGCCTACACCCACGATATATTTTATCGCTTCCATTGCCTGTAAGCTTCCGATAACACCGCCCATTGCGCCGATAACGCCCGCCTGTTTGCACGTGGGCACTGCGTCTTTCGGCGGCGGGGCTTTGAACACGCAGCGGTAGCAGGGTCCTTTGCCTGGGATGTACGTCATCAGCTGTCCTTTGAAGCGGATAATCCCCGCGTGACTGAATGGCTTTTTCTCCATAACGCACGCGTCGTTAATCAAGAATTTTGCGGGGAAATTGTCCGTGCCGTCGATGACAAAGTCGTATTCGCGGATAAGCTCTCTGATATTCGTCGAATCCACAAACAGCTGGTACGTTTTTACCTCAACGTCGGGGTTCATTGCGCGCATTGTTTCCTCGGCGGATTTCACTTTCGGCTTGCCCACGTCGGCAGTTGCGTGGATGATCTGCCGCTGCAAATTCGACAAATCCACTACGTCTGCGTCCACGATACCGATTGTGCCTACTCCCGTCGCTGCGAGGTACATCGCTGCCGGAGCACCCAGTCCGCCCGCGCCGATGATGAGCACTTTTGCGCCGAGGAGCTTTTTCTGCCCCTTCACGCCGATTTCGTTTAAGATGATGTGCCGGGAATAGCGCTCAATCTGTGCGTCAGTCATTGCCATTATTGTCCACCTCCCATAAAATAGAGGAATTCCACGGTATCACCATCTTTGAGCACCGTCGCTGCCTCATCATCTTTTTTGATGAATTCCTCGTTGATTGAAACGGTCACATACTGCGGCGTTTCCACATTTTCCTGCGCGATAAGCTCGGGCAATGTCAAGCCCTCTTTTACTTCCTTTTTCGTTCCTGCAACAGTGATTGTCATAAGTCCTCCATAAATTACGCCCGTTTCTGCACGTACAGCGTGTATGTTTCATCGCCGTTGTCGTTCAGTTCGAGTACTTGATGTCCTTCGTCCTTCATCGAGCGCGGCACATTCTGCACCGGCTCACCGTCATTCATCCGAATCGCGAGGATTTCGCCGTCGTCCAGCTCTTCCAGCGCAACCTTCGCTTTTACAAATGTAAGCGGACAAACTTTGTCAGTGATGTCCACGAAATCGTCCGCTTTTACGCCGTTTTCTGAAATATGTTCAGCCATTGTATGCCTCCTGCATCTCTTTTTTAAACTCTTCGTTGCCCATTCTCTGAATCGTAAATCGGAAGCGCTCGCTTGGCTTTGCGTTCTTCTCGAAATACAAGATTGCAGCGTCGGCGACACGGAAGAGCGTTTCTTTGTCTTTGATGAGCGGCAAAAAGGACTCGCCCTTGAAGATTTCATTACCGAATAGCCCTCCGAACGACACAACGTAGCCCGCTTCACCGCTCCATGCGTCAAATGGGCATGCTTTTACGCACCGTCCGCACTTAACACACTTATCCTCGCTAAACGTAATGCCTGTAGCTTTGTCGAGCAAGATTGCGTTCCAGCGGCACACCTTGACACACACGCCGCACTTTGTGCATTTTTCGTTGCTGATTTTCACTTCCATACCGCCTTTGATACCGAAGTCGTTTTCCTCGGTTTTAAGGCAGTTCGCACGGCAACCCGACACGCCAAACTTGAACTTGTGCGGCAGTTTGCGCCCGAAATACCGCTTGTGTAATTCTTCGGCGATGGGGTATG
>ERZ842401.5774-NODE-5774-length-13531-cov-5.081107_pt1 | contig 13531 bp, 13 predicted proteins | sample MGYA00521270_ERZ842401 | MGnify/ENA primary metagenome ERZ842401 (study PRJEB31892, sample SAMEA3878208) | bioreactor metagenome | biome: Moose rumen | place: Sweden | collected 2011-10 | study: EMG produced TPA metagenomics assembly of the PRJEB12797 data set... | reverse complement strand
TTCAGACGTGTGCTCTTCCGATCTTTGAAAAATGTCAAATATATTTGACATACTATATACCGAAAGCACAACATAAAAATATAACATACTGTATAACATATATTATAACATATTGTATAACATACTGTATAACATACTTTCAGATCGTCGGAGACTATTGCAGCAGCTCCGGAAACTTCTCTTGGCTTTTTGTCGGTGTGAGATGTTCGGACTTCTTCACCCTTGCTTTTAACTTGCTTTTTCGTCAAAATTGCAAGTTACAAAATGACTGCAAACGGCTTTATTATGCTATTTGTGGCGGGGTGTATTTACATTTATAAACTACTTTTTAGAGTCGGAATTGCCCTTAGTTGTTCATTCTCACTCTGCCTACAAAATTTAACACACTAACTAAAATAACTAACCTCTCTAACTAAAAATAACATCAAAAATTCCTCTCACTCCACTCCCCTCTCCCCTATCCAAAAACCCCTCAAAATCCCCTTTTTTATTTCGACTTCCCAATTCGGACAAATCCTATTCCAAAGCCAAATTCACCATATTTCGACTAAAAATAAATCTCTAAAAATAAACCTAAATTTCAAATCTAAAACCCTTACAAATCTCATTGTAAAGCCATTCTTTTCCGAACAAACAATAAAATCGTAAAAATAAAGCGAGAAAATAATTTCAAAAACACAACAAATCCTACCATTAAGCCAAATTCCGAACAACACTATTTTGGGCTGATTTTCAAGATAAATAATAAAGAAAAATTACCCTTACATTTTAGCCGAGTGATTATACTACCCAAGAAGTAAAGACTTGTGAATCAAATAGTTAATTAAGGTTCTGGAGCTGAAATGTAGTCCTTGAAACGTAGTCCTTAAAATGAAGTCTCTGTAATGCTACACAGTACTAATCCAAAGTCAAAGTAAGTTCTAATCCAAAGTAGGGGGGTATATTTCACATTAAGAGCAAAACGCTTTCCTTTACCGGTACTCCCTATCTTCTACTATCCAAGAAGAATCAATATCACTTCCCTGCTCATCACAAGAGAGAATTAAGCAACTATTGTTACGACAAAAACAAAGAACAATATTATCTACTTTAAAAGCAAAGCTATTTGAAGAACTGTCAAGATTCGTAAGAACTATTAAGATCAACGACAGCTCTTTTTTGTTGCGTCTGGATTATGCTCCTGAGAGAATTAACGCAAGAGTATTGAATAGCAAGTCTTAATCAGACTGCAAGAGAAATCTCAAAACAGTCCTGAAAAGAAAAAGAAAAGAAAGAAAAGTACCAAAAGAAAGAACAAGAAAAAGAAAAGGTAAAAAAATATTCTTTATATTATTGATATTATTGACCTACTATTCAAGAAGAACAAGTTATATCCATAACAGTTCAAGAACAAAAAAATGTATCAAAAAATATTTTGTCAAAATCCTATAAATCTTATTATAGAGCCATTTAAGGATAAAAAAATTTGACCTTACATAATATATTATATATAAGGTCATTTTTTTACTTGTGATTTACTTTATCAGTTTCGTTATTGTGGGGCTTCGCACCCCACGCCCCGCGTTCATTTCACTCGTTTTGCTATCCGTTCGCTGCGCGTCCAAGACGCTTGCTCACGGAGCAAAACGGTAAAATGAAAAATTTCTATTTTGGATTTTTGGTAAATTGTATTTCAATTATTTATAAAGATAAATTAATTCACTTAAAGCAAAAATATTTTCATTTTTTGTCTTTACCCTATTGACAAGAGAATATATTTGTGTTATAATGAATTAGAATATAAATTTAGGAGATTATTATGTCTTGCGAAAGCGATTTTAATTATACTATGGGAATGTTATATTCTTTGAAAGAGATTATAGTTATTAGCATCTCAGTTAATGAATGGACATCCGTATATAGATTAGAAAGCAAACGGGGCAATTTCGGAGCGGAAAAGGCTTATTATAGCGGTTTATAGACATTTTTTGACCCGTCACGAATGACACGGATTTGACCGTTTTTCCGTCACGAATGACACGGCATAGACAAATAAATCCTATTATAACAATATTTATTCAAAAGGAGGCTTATTTTTGAAAAACTATTTTACAGATTTCACAGAGACAAGAATCCGTACTGATGAAGAGACTGGCGAGGTGCTATCTCAAACAACCATTACGGCTGAACAACGTAGAGCGAGAAGGGCAAATTATGAGAAGAAACTACAAAAGGATATGGATAATGAGGAAGTCAAACAAATACGCAAACGATATGGCATTTTTGTTTGGTTGCTTTACAACACCAATCAGGTACTTGATTGGGGTATTAAAGACGAGGATATTGCCAAACTGATATTTATAAGTACATATATGAACTATGATAATAGGCTTATGGCATCATCTGATATAGTAATGAACGCAAAGTCTATGCAACAGCTCTTGAAGGTAAGCGATCGGACTTTTGAGAGATTTATTAAATCCATTACTGACGCAAAGATATTGGTTATAGATAACAAAGACTGTTACTGTTTAAATGAAGAGATGTTTCTTCGTGGTAAACTTGAAAATAAAGATTACGACCATTCAGTTTCTATTATGAAATTATACGCAAATGGTATTAGGAAACTATATCAAAATGCCAAAATTTACGATCACAGATTACTCGCATATTTGTTTAGAGCAATTCCTTTTGTGAATATAAACTATAATATGCTTTGCCACAATCCTCAGCAGACGGTTCTTAAACTTATCAAACCTATGTTGTTCAGTGAATTTTGCGAGAAGATTGGCTATAGTAAGGAAAATGAGAGACGACTTAAAAACAAATTAAAGAAACTTCGTATTGATGATACTCCTGTTTTTAATTTTGTAGAAAACGATGATGGGCGGTTCTGTTACATAAATCCTTATGTTTATTACGGTGGTAGTCAACATAGTAAGGTAATGGTGCTTGGTGAATTTGAAAAGAAATAATCGGAGGAAATGACATGGATAAAACTAATAAATATAGATTTTGTTATGATGATGTAATTACTGTTGATAAAAAAATTTCTGGTATATTCGCTATTAGGTGCATTTCCAACATAAGGAAATATAAAGATAGAATGTATATAGGTGAAAGTTCAAATGTCTTGGCAGCGATAGAAAAATACAGAGAAAAATTACGAGATGGTAAATGTAGGATATACAAGCTACAATACGATTGGAATGAACTCGGTGAAGATAATTTTGAGCTTTTAATATTAGAAGATCTGACACCACCCGATGATTTTTCTTTAGATTGGAATATATTTGTTCCTGTTTTAATCTGTAGGAAACATTATTATATTCAGAAATATAAAGCTAACATTAGAGGATATAATTTATCTAATAATTATCAAGATATTTCTATAACAACAGATTTAAGGAATGGAAAGGCAGTGTCTTGTTACGAATCAGTCAAGTTTGTTCGTAGAACTACGCATATTGACAAAGTAGAAGACTTTAAGCTGGATAGTATTATGGACTTATTGAAAAAAGACGAATCACCTAAAATAAGAAGAGAATATAAGGAGGACGACAGCAAATGAACTTACACAATGATCTCCTCCACGCACATATCCCTCACAACTGTTCTCAATGCTGCCGTAGCTGTCCACAACGAACAACTGCTTGTACGGACTTCTACCCTTCTAATAGCCGTATATTCCTTGACTATGCTGTCGCTCGGTTACGCTGCGAGACACCACAAGCAAAAGATACTATCCTGCGTCGGTATGTACATAACAGACCTGATAGAGACGGTGGAACTGATGACGGTATTGATACCTTAGATAGTTATTATGTTCAAATGATAAACGATACGCTCAAACTGATACGGACGGGTAAGGTGGGGTATCTTTACACTTTTGGGCAAATTCAAGATGTAATACGATTTGAGCCACATATACAGGTACGATATATTCCCGACGCAGGAGCCTATGAAATAAGAATGGAGGATAACAAATGAGACAATTGATAATAGTTAGAAAAGACCTCTGTATGAGTACAGGTAAAATAGCGGCTCAGTGCTGCCACGCAAGCAACGCATATTTTATGCATCTGTTCAAAGGAAGAGAGGAGTGGTTAAGCCGTACTCCGGCTGAGCCTTATGCGGGGCATCTTGCTGTCGATGAAGACGGGAAGCCCTTCCTTTATAGACTGAATGAGCTTACGGAATATGCCCAGAGAGCTGTAAATGAAGGAAAAGTGATATTTTTTACCAAGTTTGTGCCTTATGAAGAAGGAAGCAAGTTCGGCAAGCTCAAATGGGCAGACCCGGAAGAGGTTAAGTTCGTATATAGCGGCAAGGTTGTTATTCCTTCAGATGTGTACGAGAACTGGGTCAAAGACATATATACGAAAACCGTTTGCGAAGCAAAGAACAAGGGACATTTGCTTAAAGCGGTGCTTCTGGCGGAAGAACTTGGACTTAAAGAAAATGAAGATTTCTTTCTGATACGAGATAGGTGTCTAACTGAATTGGAGCCGGAAGAAGTGGACGAAAATGGCATTGGCACTACGTTGACTTGTATAGGGTTCAGACCGTTGGACGATGATACAGCGCATAAGATAAGTAAGAAATTTCAACTTTTGAAGTGACGGAGGTATTAAAATGGCAGAAAATACTAAAAATGAGATTACAACATTTGTAAGTGAGGACTTAGGTGAAATTAGAACAATCAATCTTAATGGCGAACCGTGGTTTGTGGCGTCTGATGTTTGTTCTGTTTTAGGTATATCAAACACTACTATGGCATTAGATAGACTTGACGAAGATGAACGGTCTAAGTTCAACTTAGGTCGTCAAGGTGAAGCCAATATAATAAGTGAACCGGGGTTGTATTCCTTGATTATGGCAAGTAGAAAGCCAAATGCTAAATCTTTTCAACGTTGGGTTACTCACGATATTATCCCTTCTATTCGTAAGACTGGTGGATATGTACAGCAAGGACGTGAGAATGAATTCCTTGAAACTATGTTTAAGAATATGCAAGAACAGTTGATAGACAATAAGACCGCTATACTTGCTTTACAAAAACAGGTAATTGCACAAGGAAAACTTCTTGATGTTAAGCCTGATATGAAGAAAATTTCTAATTGGAAAAATAAGTGTGGTTATCCTAAGGTTAATGTCCTTGTAACTTTAACTGGAATAGCATTTGATAACGTGTTAGATATGATATACGATAAAATGACTGATAAAGCAGGGTTTGTTGCTTATTCTGCTATGGTGGATTATAAAGAAAAATATCATCTCGATAGTGTGCCTTATACTATTGATGCTGTGGCTGACAGCCCTACATATCAAAGAGACTTCGTTATCTGCGCTAATGAACTTATAAGAGAATTTAAGCGTAATAACGCTACTCCTGCGCCTGTATCTACTTCCCTCGACAAGTTTGACGCAACCATTCGTCCTCTAATAGAACTTCGAGGTGATAAATCTGCTCGTGGTGCTATGACATTAAAGGAAGTGTACAAGAAAATGCACACTAAACAGAGTTGGGCGGTTATGAAAGGCAAAAACAAGTGCCAGAATAAAAAGCAACTGATTATGAAGAAGGATAGTGAATATGATCTGTTCTGTAAAACTGTGAATGAAATGATAAAGGAGTTTAAATGAAGCGTTGGAAAACTACTTGGCTCGGCAAACCTGCTTTATGGTATGCTGAGAATGAAGATTATATTCGTGCTCACAATTACTGTGACGAGGGTGCTGAAATATTTCTTTATGAAGATATTGCTCATTTGCCTACTATCGCTTGGATAAAGGATAATTTTGAATACAAGGGCAATAAAGTTACTTCACACGGAAATGGACTTCGTGAACTATATGTAGGCGACTGTTTTCTCGGACAAGTTAAGATACAGTTATTCAAAGATTTGCGTGATGATACATATTACGATTTTACGCAGTATCAGATATGGAAGTCAAAACGGTATCTCAATCCTATAACTTGGACTGTCGGTAATTATGAGAAATTGTGGAACGAGGTATTGAATGTACAAAATATCCAGTACGAGGTTTACAGTAAGAGATATTACGGTCAACCTAAGTTGAGTAAACCAAAGAAATTGAAGAACATCAAGTCAATCGGAACTGCGGTGTTTGTACCGAAGCATTGTAATTGTCAAGTGTTTGTCAAGGATAATGACTTATGGGTAAAACACGATGATTACTTTTCTCGCCTGTGGCAACCACCAAAGGGTGAACGTAATGATATGCCTCAGAACTATTATCTTGAAAAGTATTTTAATACTCGCCATAGAGAGAAGTTTATATATGCAGATAATTGGGGTGGTATCGTTCTTCGTAATAATGCTTGGCTCGTTATCAGGAACGCTGTGCCAATGCTATTATGCCGTGAGATAGACCATTTACAGGTAGCAAGAATGATATGGGAGTCACAGGCTAAGGTTGAGAAAATTGGAATGTATGATGATATTTCTTTGGAATGGCTGATGTTTTGGGAAGATGCTGTGAAGAAAACAAGGAAATATTTGGAAACGTGATTTGAAATGATTTTCGTGATTTATTTATCATAAAAATTAAGCAAACTGTTTAATAAGGTAGTTTGTATGGGTTAAGGTGTAGGGTCGAGAATTATAATAAATCATCAATGAAAATCGACTGAAAATTGAAATGTGAATGGAGGTAAATAAATGGTAGATGTTCAAGCGTATTTAGATAAAGTTAAGAGCTTGCACGGTGATAAAGTAGAGATATTGAGTGAATATACAGGAAAAGAAAATTCTGTTGATATTGTTTATCATTGTGACGTACACGGAGATGTGTATAAGACTGTAAAAGCGTGCCATTTATTCGAGAAAAGTTTTAGCCCTTGTTTAGATTGTGCTTGGGATAAACGTGCGACAGTTAAATCAGGAGATAAATTTAACAGACTTACGATAATAGAACGAGCAGAAGATTATGTTTCACCTAAAGGTAAACACGAGAAACAATGGTTATGTCAATGTGAATGCGGAAATAGAAAAGTAGTTTCTACGAGTCATCTTAAAACAGGATTTACTAAATCTTGTGGGTGCATTATTAAAGATATTGCGATAGAAAATGGTAAAAGACAAAAGAAATACAATGAATACGATCTTTCGGGCGAATATGGGGTAGGTTATACATTAAAAGGACAACCTTTCTATTTTGACATCTCTGATTATGAAAAGATAAAGGATATTTGTTGGAGTTTTAATGGAAGTAATTATCTTACAGGGAACTTAGGTGGAAACAATATTGTGTTTATGCACAGATACATAATGGATTGCCCTGATGATATGGTCGTAGATCATATTCACGGTGAAGATAGCAAGAATGATAACCGTCGGGCTAATCTTAGGATTTGTACTCGGTATCAGAATAATATGAATCACAAAGTAAGTAAGATGAATACAAGCGGTTGCGTTGGAGTTAGTTATAGTAATAAGGATAAACGTTGGTGCGCTACGATAAAAGAGAATGGCAATTATCATTTTCTCGGCAGTTTTATAGAATATGATGATGCCGTCAAAGCAAGAAGAGACGCAGAAGAAATGTATTTTGGTGAGTTTAGCAGAGATAGATCGAGGGAGGTAGTTTAAATATGAAAAATAAAATCAAAGGAATTAAAATTCTGAGTGTAGAAGCCAAAGATTTATATAATTCTAATAATCTTGTAACTCCTAACGAAAAAGGTTATTCTACTAAAATGGCTGACGGCAACTTTAATAAAAAAGCATTTATCAATGTGCTTGATTATTCACTTGATACTATAAAACTTAAAGAAGTATATGAAAAAGTATATCGCAATCAAGATTTCACTTTTACAGATAAGAAACATCAATATACATATCAAGTTATAAATGTCAAGTTTAAGTATGCTCAAAGAGATTACAACAAGGCTTGTAAGAATGTATTTATTCGGAATGGCTATCAATGGAGAGACGTAAAAAATAGATTTAAGGATGGTATATTGGTAGAAAATGGCGTTTTAGTGGCGATTGAAGTCAATAAGGTTATTGAAAGAAATAAAAAAATAGTTACAGATGAGATACTTTCGCCCTATTTTGTTTACGATGATAAACAGTATAAACAAGTTAAAGAATTTGAATGTGTTAAGTCAAGATCGGAATTGAGAGACTATTTGTATGAAAATGGATTTATATGCAATGGTGTTAAATATATAAGGTGGAAACGTAGTTCAGGCAGCAGTCGTGTTGGTAAGTGCTTGTTTATAAATGAAAAGTTATATGGGTCTATTCATCGTTGGGAAACTTGTGGATTACCTTTGAGAAAAGGTTGTGTAATAGATTTGGCTGCATTAGAGGCATATATATCGCTTACATCAAGCAGTATTATTGATACTATGGAACTTCGTCCTGAAAATTTTTTGATTATTGACGATTATGAGTCTGTATTCAAGGATAAGTGTGTGGGAGTTCAGTATGAGAACGGTCAATTAACGGCGATTGAGAAAGAATATGAGATACATAATTCTATATTTGATGGTGAGAGTTTGCTTGATGCAAGTGCTTTCCCGGAGGAATATAAACAATTTTCAATGTTGCTCTTACGGCAGAGAATGTTTAAGTCGGCTTGTTTTAAAGCTAATATCCAGCAATGGTTTGAAGATAATGGTATAACTGATGTATCACAGTTGAATGGTTTTACCCTTGCAGGAAATATAAGGGATATTAAGATTATCACTACTCCGAGTAGTATCAAGTATGTTAAGTTTGGCTCTATTGAAAAGTGGTTAGAAATACTTGAACCTACCTTTGGTATAGTAAAACACGAGAAACCCACTCATTACTTTGACGGCAGAAAGGTATCGTGTCATTACCAGTTAATCAATACATTACAGTTATCTGAAAGCGATATGAAAGAATTATTACAGCCTACTTTTGATTATATCACTAAAATTAAAACTGATCCTGTGGTATTGAGACATCATATAGATTTACCGTATGAAGAATTAGAATTAAACCCGTTAAATTCAAAGAATGAGATAATCTTTAAGTTATTGAGTTTAAATGAGGATTTTGCCAAAACACAAATGTATTACGATTTCAGGGATGATTTGGTAAGGTCGTTACTTCGAGAACTTAAACAAGGTCACATTCTTATAAATGGAAATTATTCTACTTTGCTTGGTAATGGTGTGGAAATGTTACAACAGAGTATAGGCACTTTCAAAGGCGAAAGCGTTATAGGAGTAGGCAATATTCATTCCAAACGGTTTGAATATAACCAGACTATTCTCGGTTCTCGTAGTCCCCACGTTTGCGCTGGAAATGTGTTGCTTGTACAGAATGTGGCTTCGGATTTGATAGATAGGTACTTCCCTCTTTCAAACGAAGTAGTGTATGTAAATGCTATCAATGAGAATATTCAGCAAAGACTCAACGGGTAAACATAATTTATGCCCCCTATCACAGTAATGTGGTTTGAATAATTTGGTGAACCTACAAATGTAGGGTGTCTTGTGTAAAACAAGGCTAACGGCAAAAATCTAAGGGAATTGACTCATTCTATAAAAGGAGTGAGTAAAATGGAAGAAATTTGGAAAGATATACAAGGTTATGAAGGCTATTATCAGGTAAGTAATTTAGGGAATATAAAAAGTTTAGCACGAAAAATAATTAGAAGTGATGGCGTTGTGCAATTTAGAAAAGAAAGAATTATGAGTAAAAGAATATGCACAGATGGTTATTATATGGCTAAATTTAATGTGGATAAAAAGTCAGAATGTATTGCAATACATAAATTAGTCGCTAAACATTTTATTCCTAATCCTAATAATTTGCCTGAAGTAAATCATAAAGATTGTAATAGAAAAAATAATTGCATCGATAACCTTGAATGGTGTACACATCAAGAAAATGTTAAGTATAGTTGGGAATTAGGACATTATAAAGGCAGATTTGGTAAAGATAATCCTAATTATGGTAATGATACTTTAAAAAGAAAATACGCTGAAAATCCTGAACTTGCTAAAGTTTTATTAGCAAGACACGGTAAACAGAATGGTAGATGTGTTCCTATTAGAGTAACAACTAAAAATGAAGTTAAAGATTTTGATTATATTGGTGAAGTCGCTGAATATTTAATAGCTAATAATTTTACAAATGCAAAGATAGATACTATCAGAAATAATATAACGCAAGCCATAAAGCAAAATCGTAAGTATCTTAATTGCATATTTGAAAGAATATAATTGAAGTCAATTCCTATGACAATGCCGTGTCAAGTCTTATAGAAATATAAGAAAGATGTAACGACTATCCCATTGGTAGTGAAATTCTACAACAGGAGTAGGGCTGAGTGAAATTCTCAGTAGGTGAAAATCCTTTAAATCGAAGTGCCAAACACGGAGTAATCCATAATACCTATGAAATGACATAGGGTGATGAAATAGTCTAATCCCACTACATAAAGTAGTGTTAAAGTATTGCGAAAGCAAGGGTATAAATGGTGATTATGATTCAGATACAATATTATTAACAGATAACCCCATACTTATAGATAAAGCTAAGAAGAATTATGATAAGTTTTTTGTTCCTACAAGTTTTATATCAGCTAAGAAAATTAAACGGTATTATACAAATGCACAGAAGTCCGATCTCGATGTAAAGACAAGTGTAAACAAGATAGGAGAGGATATAAACCTTTCACAATTCTTAAACTCTCTGTTTTGGCAAAACATTCATAAAGGACAGACGTTTGAACAGAATAAGGAACTATATGGTGATATATGTAAACTTGCAGCTCTTTCAGGCGTAGAAATTGATAAGGCTAAGAAAGAATTTGAAGTTGATACGGGGAAAGAAATACGGTTGCTGAAGGAAAAATATAAGATTGTAAAACTTATGGAAGATAAAACTACCAGTGAGACAGTTGAGAAAAATGTTAAGCCGATGTTCTTTAAGATGATTACCCTTGAGAATGGATATGAATTAAGTGAGAATAATTATTATCAATATTTTCAAACTCCAATGGACTATTTGCAAAAATTGACGAGTAAATTCAATTTTAATTCATTAAGACCCATTAAAAATGAAGTTTTGCCTTTCTCTACTATTGTTAAACGCAATCGTGACACTCATTTTGATGGGTATTTCTATCAACAGAGAGATAGGATAATAGATCTTATACGAGATACTAATAGGGAACTAAGAACCTTATATATAGATTATGATACCAAGACAAAAGAGGAAAAGAAAGAAATCGGAGCGCAGGCAAACGACCTTAAACAAGATTGTATTGAATATATCAATAATACCACTATTCACGAGACTACAATGTATTTGTTGCTTTTGGCAATTGATAATAAAGATTACAGAGATATAAAGAGGAGGGTGTTATTAACATTATTTGGTACGCCTAATAAACTTTTCTATACAATGATACGAGACAACCAAGATAAATTAGAGACACTTGTAGAGGATGCAGACGGTTCCGAGTTATTATATGATATTAGATATTCAAGAATAGCATAAAAATTAGGCGGTAGTTGTTATAACTATCGTCTATTTTTTGCAAAAACTTGCAAAAAAACGCGATTTTACTCCGAAATAGGCATTTTACGAAGTGCGATTTTTGGCTTAATGGTGCGGTTTTGCGGGATTTTTTAATAAATTCCTATATGGGGAGAATATAATATCCCATTATATCACATTATACTATTTTTGCAAGTATAATACAACCGTTATTTTTAACAAAATTTTAATGAAAAGGTAGGTAAAATTGCACAATGATGCAAGTAACCAAAGACGAAGTTAAAGTTCTTCGTGAAAAAGTAAAACACGTCCATATCACAAAGACTCGGTATAAGAGATATGTAGAAGAAACCGAGAGTGTAAAGAGACTGCTGAACAAGCTGCGTAACGAGCAGTAAAATATCCTATTCCAAAGTGAATAGGGGCTTCCCTATTGGGATAGCTAACAATTCTTAAAGGAAATTTATTATTATGGCTAATACCGTAAAGAATGAAAAGAAGGAAAGCGAACTCCTTAATAAGAACGTCACATATTACTATGATGACTATGTGAATATCAAGGAGTATGAAGAACGTAGACTTTATATCAATGGTGAGATTGATGAGTTTGTGGCTGATGAGATAGTAACAGCTATTCTTAATTACAATCGTGAAGATAAAGGTAAGAAGATTGAAGATAGGACACCCATTAAACTGTATATATCTTCTCCGGGTGGATCGGTTGTTGATGGATTCGCCATTATAGATGCTATAATGAGTAGCAAGAGTCCGATTTATATTATCAATACGGGTTATTTGTATTCAATGGGATTTCTTATCGGACTTGCAGGGACGAAGAGATATGCTATGCCTAATTCAACATTCCTTATGCACGACGGCTCTTGTATGGTATGGGATTCTACTGCTAAAGCCGGAGATCGTTTAAAGTTTCAAGAACAGCAAGAGAAAAGAGTTAAGGATTATATTCTTAGTAGGTCAAAGATTACTGCAAAGAAATATGACCAAATGTATCGTGTAGAGTGGAAAATGTATGCCGATGAAGCTCAATCCTACGGTTTTACTGATTATATTATAGATAAGGACGCTGACCTTGACGATATTCTGTGAGGTGTTCTATGAGACAGCTTGATTATAAAGGATATATAGAATACACCTTCCCTACTGAACAAGATATGGCTATCTTTTATGAAAATGTTACAGATAATATACTTGGACTGAAGACAAATCAGTATGCTTTACTTTATTCACCTGACGGTAATCTTGTTGATAGAGTAAAGTGGAATGGTGAGAAGTATGTGGCTGTGACTTATAGAACTATCAATAATGATTGGTTTCAAAAGATTAAGCCACGGAATGTTGAACAGGAACTTGCGTTTGATTTGTTACAAGACAAGAATACATTAGTAAAGTTGATTACTGGCAAAATGGGTTCGGGAAAGACTTTTCTTTGCGCTTGTCACGCTATAAACGGTTTAAAATCTAATAAATTTGACCGCATAGTGTGGATAAGAAATAATGTGATAGTCAGAAATGTTCCTGACATTGGAGCTTTACCCGGTACAGCTCTTGAAAAACTTATAGATTACTGTATGCCTTTAGCAGATGCATTAGGCGGTAAAGAAGGACTAATGAGCCTTATAAGTTTTGGAAAGGTTGAGATTATACCTCTTGGCACGATCAGAGGACGTGACATAAAAAACAGTTGTATAATCGTGTCTGAGGCTGAAAATCTCACAAAAGACCATTTACAACTTATATTGGGTCGTGTTGGAGAAGGTTCTGTTCTTTATCTTGACGGTGATATAAGACAAGTAGATAAACCTGTATTTGAAAATGATAATGGTATAGTCGCTGCGGTTGAGAAACTTGCAGGTAACGAATTGTTTGGTTATGTTGATTTACAGCAAGTAGAACGTTCAAAAGTGGCTATGCTTACTGATTTATTCTATGATTGATAAATTTAAGTTGAAAGGAATTTATAGATATGAATAAAGAATTAGTATTAAAAGGAAATAAAAAATCACAATTAGGCAAAAAAA
>ERZ842401.5773-NODE-5773-length-13532-cov-11.194183_pt1 | contig 13532 bp, 21 predicted proteins | sample MGYA00521270_ERZ842401 | MGnify/ENA primary metagenome ERZ842401 (study PRJEB31892, sample SAMEA3878208) | bioreactor metagenome | biome: Moose rumen | place: Sweden | collected 2011-10 | study: EMG produced TPA metagenomics assembly of the PRJEB12797 data set... | reverse complement strand
TCAAAACTGCTCATCTAATCCTCCTTAAAAGTTTTTGTTCATAGAAATAATATCTGGATGTAATACTCTTAGTTGCGATAAATGAGCGTTTCAGGAAGCAGAGAGAACTTCCCGAAACGTTTTGACAGCCTTAACTTGCTTCTAACGTCATATCTGCAATATAGATACCATGCAGCATTTTCACTAGTGGCAGTATCATCTCTTCAGAAAAATAAGAGCTTTTTACTTTGTTATTTAGCCTTGTATATGAGTTCCTTATATGACTTGTTATGTCCTCGCGTGTTACTGAGAGTTTATTCATAATTAGAACTCATCCTCTCTGCCTGATAATTATTAGTCTTTCAGATAGTTATTCTTAGGCAGAGGGTTATTAAATCCGCTTTTCAAGTGCCATTGTCTATAAGCACTATAAAGCATGTCGGTATCAATACGATTATCGGAGCTGGCTTTTCTTACACACTCTACAACGAAGTCAAATACTGGTGCGTTATACCTGCAATACTCCGTCATCAATTTGTCGGATAAAACTGACCGTGTAAACTGATAATTATTCCTCATCAGCCGTTTCAAGCCTTTAATACTCCATGCCAGAATGCCAGGTAGTTCATTCATTAACTCTGTCTCTATATTCAAATCCCGCTTAAACTCGTTCTCTTTTTCGGGATTATCCACGAACTTAGCATGAAACGGAATAAGAATGATACGGCGGTAAAAAGCATAGGGTAGTATCTTTAGAAACAGGTAATGTATTTATTGCAAATAACATTTTTGTTGTTACTCTGGCTGTAAACGGAGCTTTATATTTCTCCTCAATCTGTATTGGGTCGCCTGACGATATAGCTTTTAAGGCTTCTGTACTAATCTTGTTAGCTTCATTCTCTGTGCTTATGTTCAATACTTTACCGTAAAGCTGCGACCTTTGAAAATTTTTATCTAGGTTGGCAAGAGTTACACTGCTTACATTATCAGCTCCTCCAGCAAGCTCACGCATTATTGAGCAAAGTACACTCTTACCTGAGCTGCCTTCGCTATACAGGATAAAGAATGCTTGGGCTTTTGTATCTGGACTGAGACAATAACCCATCATCTCCTGTACTCGCATTATAAGCTGTTCATCTTCCATGAACGTTTGCTTTAGGAATGTTTCTTTGAAAACGGGGCATTTAGCTTTAGGATTGTAATTGAAGGGAAGTTGAGCTAGTGAGGCTATTAGTTTGCTATGTGGTAATAGTTCAAACGTTCTCAAATCCAGCAAACCATTTTTGAGGTTGATGTAATTTAGAAGCGTCTTTCAACTTTTCAAATTGGGAAACAAGCAAGAGGGAGTATAGTTTCTACTTCTCTGTCTATTTCGGCATCCCATATATCAGGCTTGAACTGTAGAATGTTTCTAAGTCGTCTCTGTTTGTCGTATTCATAATATATGCCACTCTTTGTTCTGGCTGTAGGGAATATTCTCCTGTACCTCCTTAGAAGAGCATTAATATTTACTCCTACGAAATCGTCTTTATCGTTACTAGAAATTCCCCATTCATTAGTGTATGTATTAGTGTTTCTCTTGGTTGCCATTTGTTATTTCTCCTTTATTTGTGTATTTGCTTGATACCTGCTTGCAGTAGTTACCAAGCTATTGATATATAACTACGGTAGCTATTGACAGTTATATATCAATAACTTAGTAGCCATAATCAAATATCTACATAAACAAGGAGATTATTACTAGGCCATATAAACACCTCCAGTACAATATTTCCTCTCGTCAGTAGGGGGAATAAGATTTGTTACATGTTACCTTGTATTTTGTTGTCAATATACTCCGTCTATAAAGCTGACGGCTTGTCTCCGCGTCTCTCTCTCAAAGACACGTTGAATGCTATCAATAAATTTATGGTTTGTATATAGAATATATTGACTATTTCAAGAGCTTTTTATCGTATTGACTTGATTTTACGTGATATTATCAGATAAACGCCCCTCAATTCTATGTAGCTCTCTTGCTATCTTTAAGAGGCTTAACTGAGTTTCAGGTGTAAGAGTATTGCATATAGCGCAAAGCTCCTTGATATAAGGACTTTCATTAAATATGTTACCTATGCCATTTCTTAGCCATCTTTCACTTACATTAAACGCAGAGCATATGAGCTTGATATATAGCCGGATTTGCCTCCTACGAGAAAACGCCCAATTGAAAAGAAAGGATGTAGATCATGAACGAATACGAGAAACTGGTTCAGGCGGATAAAACTTGCCACACCATCGAAGTGAGGGAAAAGGCAACCGGCAAGGAAGGCGTAGCGAACACATGCGAATACGGAGTGCAGGTCTTCTATGGTGCTCATGATGGCAGTGACGATAAGACTGTAAGCCCGGAAGTCTTCAGCAAAAACTTCGAGATTACAGCAGAAATCGCATCGATGAAGGTTAGCATGAAGCCTGAAGACTACACGATTGAGTATTGTCCTTATTGTGAAAGTGAAGTCGCAATCCGAAGTCATGGCATAACTGCTTGCCCGTCCTGTGGAAAGCCGCTTGCTCCTTGTTCTGTTTGTCGCCTTGCATTCAAGGGTTGCTATGTTGATTGCAATCCTGATGAGAATGCTGAAACGAGTTGTCCGTATGGATGTACAGGAGGGGCTGAGGACGAGTTCATGCCTACCACCAATCCGCCCATGACGGTTGAAGAAATTGCGTTTGCTGAGGCTAACTGCTAGGGAGGCTCACATGATCAAGAATTACAACCCGCGACCTTTTGAACAGTTTAACTCGTTGCCGACTTATGTAACTGTCACGGAGCAGTATGAACTGCTTGCTAAGACTAAGACCGGCTACGTAATCAGACTAGCGAAACTCACAGTAGGCAAATCGGTTAGTGCAGGTAATCAACTCAGCCATGCACTATTTGAGGGTTTCAGTGATCACGGCGAACGTAGGGCGGTTGCCAGAACACGTATGAACGGCTGTGAGCATGTGTTCGTTGCCGTCATGAATACTATGATGGAGGTAGGCACAGAATTTGAATCTGTCACTCCGTGTCACTCTGAGATAATGTTGACAGCACTTGGAGCGTGGATTCAAGTGAGAAATCCTGAGATCGAAAAGTATGAGATCGTGTCACAAAGCTGTCATTGATCTGACATTACAAGGGGTGTTAAAATGATACCGTGCAAAATTATATCCAGTACCTCACAGGTGCTTAGATCGGAATTTTTGAGTATCATTCTTCGTAGAAATGTCGCAAAGTGTAAAACGGTATGCGGTAAGAGGAGTGATAGCTGTGATTTTTACAAGCCGTTACGCTAATCCAGAACTAAAGAGCTGCAAGTACACAGCAGTGCGAATATCTTTAGGGTTGCCCAGATGGAGACTCGATTATGAGATCGCTGGAGCTATTGATGAACTAATGCCGAGGGGCATCTTCGGGATTGAAGATTATGATGAGTTTCACAGACGGTATTTTGAGAAACTTGATGCAATCGGGGTAGACAAAATCCGTGAGAAACTACACAGCTTTGAGGAACTGGGCAAACCGGTTGTGTTGCTCTGTTTCGAGGACATACGTAAAGGTGATTGGAACTGGTGTCATCGAAATATCTTTGCATCATGGTGGAAACAGCATACAGGTGAAATTATCCCGGAGTTGCAAGATGATTCCAAGTTCAAAGCCGAGCCAGCTCCTAAGCCTAAAGCTCCGAAAGTTTCAGGTGCTGAAAATCAGCCAGCTATTTCTATTTCTGCTAAGTCAGATGATAATGCAGGCAAGGTAACAAAGGAAAAACTGCTTATCTGGGTTGTTTATTCGTTGTGGTATGACGAGGGCGAATGGCATGGCGGGGAGATGTTCTATCAAGTTGACAGAAGCACTCGCAAGAAGGTGCGGATTGCGGACGCTGTAGCGAAGGACTTAGTCGCACAGGACAAAGCCGAACTAGTACGAGATGAGAGTTCGATGGCGAAAATCAAATTTGTTTTGTCTGAAGAACTAGCTAGCAAAGCCTATTGGCTAGCCAGAGATGGCACTGAGCGAGAGATGGATTTTAAGAGTGCTCTCAGGCTGGTTATGGACAAAAAAGCGAAGATACAGAATATTGCAGTTGAATAAGAATATCAGGAAGAGTCGTCTTTTTTAGGCGGCTCTTTTGTAGTGTGTGGAGGTAAGTTTATGTTTTATGGTTCCATACCTGGTGATGTGCAAAATATCATGGCAAACACTATCAAAGATTGGAACTGCACAGATTTATATGTGGGCTGCTCCGGCAATTTTACAGTGGAGAAGGTTATTTGTCCGCTTAAAAAATTTAATCTCCATAGTAATGATGTGATTTTATACTCGTATTGTTTAGGCAGGTATTTGTCGGGGCAATCATTCGAGCTTTCATTGACTGACGAGGGCTTAGAGAAAATCCCGTGGATAGAAAAATATCTGCATACGCCAGCAGATAGTTTGGCGGTATTAATGTTAATGTCCACCATTGTTAGATATATGGACAAGGACAATCCGTATTACATCAAAATGTATAAGGAATATGTCAAGCAATTTGAAACTCTTCACGCACAAACCGTTGAGAGAATAAATAAAAATGAGACAAGAGTTGCGAGTTATTTTCACGGAGACGCTATGCAATTTGTTAAAGAAGTACCGAGTGATGCAGGTTTTGTTACGTACCCGCCATTTAGGAAAGCAGGGAAAGCATATATCAAGGACTTTGCCAAGTTAGAGTCTTTGTTTAGTTATGAGCCTCCAGTTTATACAATATTTGACGAGAATTCGTTGCTTGAATATTTCAAGCTCATTGCTGAGAAGAGATATTGGCTTATCGGAACAGATATGAGATTACCTGAGCCATTCGACAGATACCTAAAATCGATGTCTAAAACGACAAATCGGGGTATTGCCATATATCTTTACGCCAACACGGGTAAGACGCATTACATAGGCCCTAGATAGGAAACAGAGAATTTGAACATACCGCGACTTATGCCCGGCGATGTGGTAGGTGAGCACATTGAATTGAAGATACTCAGCAACAACGCATTTCAAACTCTCAGAAGTGAATATATGAATATCAACATTAGACCGGGTGCGGCTACACTGGCTATCGGTGTAATGGTTGACGGCAAGCTGTGCGGTGTTTATGCGTTTTCAGCATCACCTACGCTTTCAAATTGGGATACACACATTGATACGCCAACGATTTATTTGCTGAGTGATTTTCCCGTAGAACCGGTGGATTATGACCGTTTAGCAAAACTCGTTTTATATGCGGCACTAAGCAAAGAAAGTAAGCTCATTGCAGAGAACATAACGCGAAAACGGATAAAGAGCCTCGTGACTACTGCGTTCTCGAAAAATCCTGTAAGCATGAAATATCGCGGGTTATTCGAGGTATTAAACCGCAAAGAACATAATGCACTAAATGAAGATTGGGCTGAGGATATAGACCCGTCAAATGCTTATTACAGGCAGAAATACCAGATTAACTACGGTGCAAAAATGGGCGAGTGGACACTTGTAGAAGGGCTGCAAATATGGAAGAGAAAGCATAGCCAGCGGACAGGTAAGAAGGAGAATAGCTGATGGAAACAAGAATTATTGAAATTGACCCTCGTGAATTGAAACTGCTGAAGCTCAACGCCCGGTATATGCGTCATGAGGAATATCAAAAATTGGTTGCTAACATTAAACGCGATGGACAGCTAACTTCTGCGCCGTTTGCTTGCAAGGATGGAGACGGTTATTTAGTATTATCTGGGAATCATCGCACTCAGGCAGCTATAGCAGCAGGGCTTGAAACTATTCCGTGTATTGTGACGGATGATAAACTCTCAGAAGACCAGCGTGTAAGTATTCAGCTCTCGCATAATGCTTTGTCTGGGAAAGATGATCCGTTTATTCTCAAAGAGCTGCATGACAGCATATTGGATTTAAGTTGGAAAGAATATTCAGGATTGGATGATAAAACTCTGGAGATGCTTGACAAGATAAGTTCGCAGTCTTTAAGCGAAGCAAACTTGCAATTCCAGACGCTTAGTATGATATTTTTGCCTGATGAAGCTGACAAAGCGTTCACAATATGATGACTGGCTTGACGCGCAGGAAAGTGTGCAAGCTAGTTACGGTATAAAGAATGTGGCAACTTCTGTAGACCTTATACTGAAAATCTTTATGCAGAATATCACGCAGCTACAGGAAAGTTACGAACGTCCAGAAGATGATAAAAAATGGGTTCCGCTGGAGACAGTTGTTGGAAGGAGCAAAATTCCAGCAAAAAGCGCGAAAATTCTTGCTAGAGCTATGCAGAAGATACAAGGCGTAGAGAACTTGAAAAAAAGTGAACTGTGGCGAGGACTTGAGATTTTAGCAGAAAAGTATTTGGGTGACTGAGGTGAAAACAAAGAATGGTGTTTATAGGGACTGGATAGAGGGCGATGGTCTTGAGCTGGTTTGTAAATGGGCTAAGTTAGGTTTAACTGATCGGCAAATCATCGAGAAAATGGGAATTAAAGAACGTACTTTCTATGCGTGGCAAAAAAAGTATCCTGCTTTTCAGAAGGCATTGAAAGAAGCGAAGACCATTCCGAATTTGGACATTGAAACTTCGATGATTGATTTAGCTTGCGGACGTGCTTATACAGAAGAAATCAAATCTGTAATTGATCCGAAAACAGGTACAATTATTAAAGTTGAGAAAGTTAGGAAACAAATTCCGCCCAATCCGACCATGTTAATTTTTCTTGCGAAGAATCGAATGCGCGACAGATACCGTGATTATTGCCCAGTTGATGACTGCAATATCGGGGATGAGAGCATTCAGCAGGATGTGCATATTTACTTACCTGACAATGGAAGTGGCGAAGATGATTCTTAGACCGCAAAAAGGCCCGCAAGAACAGTTCTTAGCAACGAAAGCTGATATTGCTATTTATGGCGGTGCAGCAGGCGGAGGGAAAACGTATGCTCTGCTGTTAGAGCCGCTCCGTCACATGAATGTAGAAGGTTACAGCGCAACGATTTTTCGTAAGAATGCTACACAAATCACGATTGACGGTGGTTTACTTGACGAAAGTATGCAGATATACGGACTTCTGCGAAGTGCTGTTTACAAAGCAAGCCCGAAGCCGCACTGGACATTCGGCGGCAAGGCAAAAGTCTCATTCATGCATATTGACGGTGATAGAGACCTGCCTAAATGGCAAGGTTCACAGATTTGCTTTCTGGGCTTTGATGAGCTATGTCATTTTTCCGAGATGCAGTTTTTCTATATGCTTTCGAGAAACCGTTCTATCTGTGGTGTGAAACCTTATGTAAGAGCTACCTGCAATCCTGATGTTGATAGTTGGGTTGCTAAGTTCATTTCTTGGTGGATTGATCAGGAGACAGGTTACCCAATACCAGAGAGGTCAGGTGTACTGCGCTATTTTTGTCGAGATAATGCTGAAGTGAAGTGGGGAGACAGTCCAGAGGAGTTATCAGAGAAATACGGTGTTGAACCGGAGCTGTGTAAAAGTGTAACGTTCATTGCGTCCAGTGTTTACGATAATAAAATTTTGTTGGAGCGTGATCCGAGTTACTTGGCAAACCTTCACGGACTTAGCCTTGTAGAAAGAGAACGCTTACTTAAAGGCAACTGGAAGATCAGACCTGCTGCGGGGTATTACTTCAAACGGTCGAAAATTAGGCAGATGTTGTCTGTAATACCATCGGATATTGTGCATTGGGTTAGGGCTTGGGACTTGGCAGCAACCGTAAACCATGATGACAATGACAGTGCTTGCACAGCCGGTGTGCTTATGGGTAAACGGAAAGACGGTTGTATCTTCATTGCAGATGTAATCAATGTCAGGGAAAACGGTGCAGATGTGCGACGGTTAATAAAGAACACTGCTTCTAGCGATAGCGCTCTTTACGGAAATGTCACTATCAGATTACCGCAAGCCCCCGGGCAAGCAGGAAAAGACCAGATACAGAGCTTTGTTCGGATGTTGGGCGGGTTTCATGTTGTAACCGCGATTGAAAGCGGCGATAAAGTAACACGTGCCGAACCGTTTTCCTCACAATGGCTGGCTGGCAACGTTGATGTTCGTGAAGCTGAGTGGAATGACGAGTATTTCAGGCAGTTTGAAAAAGAGAAGGCAGAATTTAGTTTATTTAGGGCTTCAATTGTTCGTTATTTTCATACTGCTGGAGAGTCCTACCAGCTTCTTACACCTGAAGGATTTATAGAGTATGAGAAAAGTAAATGCCGGTTGTTCCAGACCTGCGACGTTGCGGATAGCACAAGAAGCAGCGCAGATTACTTCGTGCTTGGAACATTTGCGTTATGTCCGAACGGAGAATTATTATCTATAAGAACGTCTTGAAGGGGGCCGGATCAGCCTGTGCTGATAAATATACGAGAGCGATCCCAGCAGCTATGAAATATGAGGCTGGCATGGTGTATCACCTAGAAGGAGCTGACTGGCTTAATGTTCTTGAGACAGAGTTATTAGAGTTCCCGAATGGGACATATGATGACCAAGTTGATGTTATCTCGTATGCAGTGTACATACAGTCATGGGGCTATTTGAATGCTAAGAAACGTGGAAGTCGAGCATTGGTGCTCGGCTAATTGTCAAGGATATTGTATCAAGCAGAATGGACACAATAACGTTTGTATAAAGTGAAAGACTTTACACATAGTGCCAAAATCGCAAGTTGCAAGGAGGAAGAATGTTCATATCTAATTCGGCTATGGCATTGGCAAATACTTTTGAGATTGCGGAAGCCAGACTTTCGGAATATGAGGCAGAATTTGGCGACATGCTTACAAAGCATAACTTAAGGATTAACTACCTAAAATATTTTAAGGACGCACTCGGTATTCCCTTGAAGGAAATCAATAATGAAAAGGTATGAGTTATTATTACTCATGAGGTGCAGAAATGAGCAAGCTGCTTAAAAGAATTGCCCTGTTAATTGAAGGCTTTTTCATCGGTAATATTCAAATTCAGATGGCTGGCGATAATGCTACGCAAATACAGAGTAGTAGAGTGGATGAGTTATTAAAGAATGAGGGAATATTTATACTAACTTTATCAAATATGCAGAATCTATTATCTATATTCGTTGAAGTATGCAATTTAACTGACGATGAACGCGAAATCACGAAAAACCGCGTTGATGAACTACTTTCAGGTAAATATTACAAAATCAAAAAGGAAAAATGAGCAGAGCATTTATATTTAAGGGCAAGGAGAATGATTTACCCGTAAGCCAGAAAATGAGCACTGACCCGTTCGATGGCTATTACGGCGACGGAATAATCGAACCTCCGTATAATCTTGACTGGCTTGCTAGACTTCCTGAACACTCAAACATGCTAGGTCAGTGTATCGAGGCAATGGAGACAAATATTGACGGCTTCAGGTTAACTCTTGAACCTGCATTCGACTTTGACGAGGGCAACGAAGCCGCCGAAGCAGAACGCAAAACAATCATGCACTTTTTCGAGTTCTGTAATTTTGAGTTACCCTATTCACAATTACGCCGCAGAGTTCGAAGAGATTTAGAAGTTCTCGGTAATGCTTATTGGGAAGTAATCCGAGACGGTAAGGGCGATATAGCGTGGCTGGAACATATTGAAGGACATACGATGAGGTTGATGCAGCTTGACCGTGAATATACAGATGTAACATATATGATACGGGATGATGATAGCGATGAGCTTCAGGAGTACCCTTCGCGCAAGAGGTTTCGCAGGTACGTTCAGATACGGGACGGCAGGAAAGTGTATTTCAAAGAGTTTGGAGACCCGCGTTTAATCGATTCGTATACCGGGCAAGTAAATAACAACACAGAATTTCCAGCTACAGAGATAATTCATTTCAAGCTGTATTGTCCTTACAGTCCTTATGGTGTGCCGCGCTGGATTGGCAACTGGTTAGCTGTTGAAGGTTCACGACAGGCTGAAGAAGTGAATTATGAGTATTTCGAAAATAACACAGTGCCGCCGTTAGCATTGCTCGTTTCTGGAACTCTTCAAGATGAGGTTGTAGGGCGCATTGAGGATTTCATCAACGACGAGATGAAGGGGCGCAAGAGTTTCAATAAAATTCTCGTTATTGAGTGTGACACTGTAGGAAGTACTTTACCCGGTGAAAACGCACAAAAATCTTCTTTACAATTTGTGCCTCTGAGTGATGCCCAGCAGAAAGACAGCCTATTTGACAATTACGACAAAACCAACCGTGAGAAAATTCGGAGTTCATTTAGACTTCCGCCGATATTCGTAGGATTGACGAGCGATTATACGAGAGCGACAGCCAGAGAGAGCCGCGAAGTTGCAGAAGAACAAGTTTTCGGGCCTGAACGCGCAGATCATGATTTCGTAATTAACCGGCTGTTGTTTCCTGCAATGAGGATAAAATACTGGAAGTATAAGAGCCTTCCGCCGCAAGTAAACGACTTCGAGATTATGAGCGGAGTTCTTGACACATTCAGCCGATGCGGATTAACAGTTCATGAGGCCAGAGAAGAAATTTCACGGTTGCTAAATCACCCTTTGAGTGAGATTGACGAAAAAAGCGACTGGTTGAATTTGCCGCTTCAAGTGTATCTAGCTAAGCTCCAAAACGGAGAACTCGAAATTGAGAAGAGTGCTTCACCGGAAAATCGGGAGGCACTTTTTTTACGGGCATTAGTCGGCATCGAAAAAGCTCTTGAAGAAGAACATGAACATTAAGCTCACTGAATTAGGACGACATGAAGCGTGGCTGAGATTAAGCAGTATTCTCAAAGCCGGAGACAAACACATTCAGCTTGAACGGAAATTAACGAGTGAGCTAATCAAGAACTGGAGCGAAGTTTACAATTACATATTGGCCGAACTCTTCAAAAGTTTACCCGCTGAATTGACCACACAGGCGGCAGAAATAATCACAAAAAGATTAGCTGACGGGTTAGGCCAGTCATTTGGAAGTTCAGAAAAAGTTCGCGCCGAACTCAATAAATACATAACGCAAGCCTATCAAAGTGGAAAATCGGAATTCGCGGCTAAGTCAGATTTGAATTTGCCGGACAAGCGAGCAATCGAAGTTCTCACGAAGCATAATTGCTACTGGCTCGGTGAACATTACGGAAAACACATCGGACCGAAGATTGCCGAACTTACACAGGAAGCTATCAATGACGGGCTTGGTAGGAATGAACTTGCTGAAGAGTTACGCAAGGCATTAGGCGGAGAAGTCGGCGGCTATAAATATTGGGATGTGGTTTCAAGCGCGGCGCTTGTACGTTCCCGCTCGTTCGGTTGTATCTCAGGAATGGTTGAGGCCGGAATTGTTGAGTATGAAATTCTTGCGATGGGCGATGAAAGAATGTGTCCAATCTGCGGAGAATTAAACGGTCAGACATTCAGCGTTCGAGGAGCACAGAGAGTTATCAACCATGCGCTGAGTATTGATGACCCTGACAAGTTCAAAGAAGCAATGCCTTGGCACACTCAATCACCGGCAGGAATGAGCAAGGAAAAGTTACTCGCTGAGGGTATGAGCATTCCGCCGTTTCATGGACGTTGCCGCTGTACGCTGATTATGTCCGAGACTGTTGAGGTTTTAGAGGTCAATGATACTGAAGCTAAAGTTAATTCACTGATTGAGCAGGATAAACAATATCAGGCTGAATATGACAGAATACAACAAGAAAAGGGAGCGGCTATTCAGCGTAGAGATGTTAAAACTTATGATAAATTGTTCAGGCGTGAACAGCAACTTATAGAGGATTGGCGAAAAATCGGAGATGAACTAAGAGCCGCGAAGATTGAAGCCGCCGAGAAAAGTATTATGTTTGCTAGTGGAATATCAGAAAAACTTGATGAGGCTGATATGAAGAAAATCATTAGTATTTTGGAAGCCGCGCCTGAGGATGTCCGAAAAGTCTGGAATATTTACGAAGACCAAATGAAAATTATTAACAAAAATTCAAGTGATGGTTTTTATTCCCCAATTGACGGAGGAATTCACTTTGATATTTATGAAGATACAATTTTTCATGGGGATAGACCTGTATATTCTGTAATATTTCATGAGCTAGGGCACTTAATAGATAATAAAGCAGATGGATTAATGGATTGGTCTCTCAGGTCAAGTTATGGGTTATACGATACATTGAAAGCAGAAGTTAATGATTACATTGATGCGCGGCAGAAACAATTGAAGGCTGAAGCAATGCGAGATGGAAAATCGACGAAAGATATTAAGAAAAAAGATGCGTATAGTTCAATTGCGTATGAAATTACACACCTTCCACGTTCTTCATCAATAACAGTGTCAGATTTATTCAGCGGTGCCACTTTTAATAAAGTAGAAGACGGCTGGATACATAAAACTGAATATTGGAAGGCTAATCCTGACATGATATGTTGTGAATTTTTTGCGCAGGTATTCTCTGACTTAATCGTAAATCCTGATGGAACAGAAATGACAAAGCGGTATGCTCCGAAATCGTATGCTATAGTACGACAAATGATTTCCGATATGGCGAAATGAGGTAAATTTTATGAAGAATATTCCAAGTATGAATGAACCCGAAGCGTTAAGAGCCGCTTACAAGGCAGCGTATGGTGATACTAGCGATGATTATATTAATGACCGGCTTGACTGGCTTGAACTTCGCTTGCTGAATGATGAGCATAAAAAGAAATTCGGGGATTGTGTCGGTACAATGTGTGTTTGTCGGCCAATTTCAGAGTTGAGCGCAGAAATACGCAAAAGCCTTGAAACTGGTAAACCGTATAAGCCGAATATTCCTAAAGGAGCAATCATATGAGTGTCCTTGATGAGATGTTATCACTCCGGCAAAAATTCGAGGATAAGGACCGGCATGACGCAATGAACGTAATGACATTCCTTTTGCATTACGAAGTTTCTTTTCGGCTTGGCTCAGAGAAAACGTTTACGCTTTTTCGGAATGAAAACGATTTAAGCGCATTCTGTACGAATAATGAAGTGAAAGTTCCAGTAATGCAACAGGTTATAGATGAAATGCGGGCTGAAGGACTTATTGCACCTGAGAACATGCCAGTAATTTTGACAGAGTTAGGAGTTGAAAAATTATGTCAATAGTGAAAATGAAACACGTAGTTGACTTCAAGAAATCCGACGCTAAAAAGCAAATAGTGTTCGGAGAAGTTTACGTTCCAGACCGGCGAGATACGGACGGAAATTTTATGACAGCTGAGACAATCGAGAAGATGGCGCATGACTTTCTTGCGAACAAGCGTAACGCTGAAATCAGCAAGGGCCATGATGGAGTTTCAGACAAAGGCTGTGTAGTTGAGAGTTTTATAGCTCGCGAAAATGACCCTGATTTTATTGCTGGGGCATGGGTAGTTGGTGTTCATGTGCCTGACGCTGAAATCTGGAAGAGCATTGAAACAGGAAAGCTAACAGGCTTTTCAATTGAGGGCACGGGAGAATTAATCGAGGAGGAAACAGAATGAGTAAACCAGACAGAGCGGGCGAGCTTCGAGACGTGAACGTAAAAGCAATAAGTCTCG
>ERZ842401.5772-NODE-5772-length-13533-cov-13.286764_pt1 | contig 13533 bp, 18 predicted proteins | sample MGYA00521270_ERZ842401 | MGnify/ENA primary metagenome ERZ842401 (study PRJEB31892, sample SAMEA3878208) | bioreactor metagenome | biome: Moose rumen | place: Sweden | collected 2011-10 | study: EMG produced TPA metagenomics assembly of the PRJEB12797 data set... | reverse complement strand
AGCGCGTTTCTTTTTGCAACTTTTTCTTTGGCGCAACAAAGAAAAAGTTGATCCTATACATAAAAATAATTTTAAAACAAATTGAAGGAGCGAGCCGCCGCAGAGAAAAACGGTTTTGCGAATCCACTTTTTGGGAAAAAAGGGGACGATCAGAATATCAGACACAAAAATATCAGAAATAAAATCGTGGCGGTGTACATCAGGCGAATTGCCCCCAAAATGTGCGCCGCCTCCAAACTTTCATTTGGTTCCCCCATATAGGCGCGGAAATGCGGCTCGCCGAAATAATAATTTACGCCGCCGAGTCTGATATTCAACGCGCCCGCAACCGTCGCTTCAGCCCAGCCGCCGTTCGGACTGGGATGTTTTTTTGCGTCACGTTTCATCATCGCAAAAGCATTTTTATAATCAAGTTGCAAAAGAAATGCCGCGCAGATAAAAAGCAAGCCCGTCAGCCGCGCAGGAATGTAATTTGCAATGTCGTCAAGCCGCGCCGCGATTTGCCCGAAGAAAAAATATTTCTCGCTCTTGTAACCGATCATTGAATCCATTGTGTTGACTGCGCGATAAAAAATTGCCAAAGGAAGTCCGCCGATTGCAAAGTAAAACAGCGGCGAAATTATTCCGTCAACCGTATTTTCCGAAACAGTTTCGACGGTGGCGCGAGTAATTTCCGCTTCGTTCAAATTTTCGGTGTCGCGTCCGACAATCCAACCGACTTTTTCGCGGGCGTATTCGATATGATCCGTTTCAAGAAAAAGATAAATGCCGTAACCTTCCTTGCCCAAAGTTTTCGGCGAGATCATAAAGCTCAACACCAACGCTTGAAGAAAAATTTGCAAGGCGAGATTCGGAATTTCCCGCGTCAAAATTTCTATGCCCAAGCCGATTAGTGAAACCGTAATCACAACCGCATAAACCAAAACGCCGCCTTTAAAAACTTTTTTTAACGGGCTGTCGGTATCGCGGCGCAAAAATTTTTCAAGCAAAGAAATTAAATCGCCGATAAGAACGACGGGATGAAATTTACTGCGCGGGTCGCCAATCGTTGCGTCGATAAGAAAGGCGACGACTGCCACAATCATTGAACTCATTGAATCAAACTCCGTTTTAGGTTTTAGGTTTTAGGTTATAGGTGATAGGTTTTTTGCTATCAGCTAACAGCTGAAATTATTCTGCCGTATGAAATTTTTTCCTGCAGAGGAGGTTTTCGATTGAAAAAATTGATAGTGAACGCGGACGACTTCGGACGCCACGAGCTGATTAATCGCGCCGTCGAACAGGCGTTTAATTTTGGTTGTTTAAAGTCTACGTCGCTTATGGCGGGCGGCGCGGCTTTCGACGACGCAATTAAGCTTGCAAAAAAAATTCCCGGTTTGGGCGTCGGGATTCATTTCACATTGGCGAACGGCAACCCCGTTTTGCCGCCTGAAGAAATTCCTTCGCTTGTCACGGCGGAGGGATTTTTTCATGCCGATTACGTGACTTTCTTAAAAAAATATTTCGGCGGGAAAATTTCTCTTGTCGAAGTTCGTTCGGAGCTCGCCGCGCAACTTGAAAAAATTCTCCGCGCAGGTTTAAAATTAACTCATTTCGACAGCCATCAACATTTGCATCACATACCGGGCATAATCGAAATTGCTTTGGATTTGGCAGCGATGGAAAAAATTTCTGCAATGCGCGTTGCCGACACGAAAATTTTCGACGGAGAACTTGACAGTCTCGGAAAATTTATCGGACGACTCGGCTTAAGTTCCCTTGCAAAATTCGCCGCGCATAAGGCGCACAAAAAAAATTTCTCGACGCCTGAACATTTCACGGGGATTGTTGCGGGCGAATCAGTCAATGAAAAATTTTTACTCAAGCTGATTGAAAATCTGCGCGAAGGCACAACGGAGGTCATGCTCCATCCCGGCACCGACAATAAAATTTTGCGGGACTTTTGCCGCTGGGAACATAATTTTGAAGAAGAACTTGCCGCCGTAACTTCAACAAAAATTTTGGGCTTGCTTGCCGAAAAAAATATCTCCGTAATAAATTTTTCCGAATTGAGGTCGAAGTCATGACGCGTGAAAGGCTTTTTGAAATTATTCGATTCTGTTTTGTCGGCGGCGTCTCGCTGATTTTGGATTACGCCATACTTTTCGCGCTCACGGAGTTTGCGGGCATTTACTATCTTTATTCGTCGGCGATTTCGTTCAGCGTGACTGTCGTTTTCAACTATTGGCTTTGCGTCATTTATGTTTTCAAAGACGCGAAGAAGCAAACGCCGCGTCAAGCAATAATTTTTTTCGCAACGGGCGCGGTCGGCTTGGTGTTGAATCAATTTTGCATGTGGCTGTTCGTGGCGGTCGTCAACCTGCATTATTTAATTGCAAAACTCGGCGCAACGGTTATCGTCACAATTTGGAATTATCTAACCAAACGCAAAGCGGTTCGCGGTTAAATTTTTGCTTCGGCTTTGTCTTGAAATTTTTTTCTGTCGACAATAAATCTTTCATGAGAGCCGCGCCCGATTTCTCCGCGCTCGTCGAAGGCGGCGACTTCAAAAACAATTTTCCTTCCGTCAACCGAAATGATTTTGACATCTGCGCGGACTTTCAAACCGATTGGAGTCGGCGCAGTATGTTTAACGTCAAGCAAAATGCCGACCGAAGTTGATTCGGGCGGCAAATTTTTTTCGACAAGTTCAGCCGCCGCCTTTTCAATCAATCGAATCATGGCGGGCGTCGCAAAAACTTTCAAGCTCCCCGAATTGAGAGCCTGCGCGGTATTTTTTTCCGTAACAATTTCTTCAGCCGTGTTCGTCAAGCCGATTAAATTTTTCATTGAAAAACCCCCTTTGCGGAGGATTTTACTTCATTCAGAAACTCCTGACAATAATTTTCGTTCCGACGGGAAATAATTTATAAAGTTCGTATTCGCGCCCGTCCAAAATAATTTTCAGTTGAGTACCTTTTCCCGTCCGAAGTTCCAAATTTTTAAAGCGGCGATTCATGTCGTCGAAGATAAACCAATCGCCGTCCCGATAAAATTTTCCGTCCGCCGCGTCGAAAGGCAAGCCGACTCCCTGCGACTTATATTTTGTGCGGAGCAGAACAAATTCGCCGTTTTTATATTCCAATTCCTCAATAACGGGCGTTTTTTGAACGGAATGAATAAATTTTATCGTCAAAGGCAAGTTTTCTTCCGCATTTATCACCGCGATTGAACTTTTTTCCGTTCCGACATAAATTTTGGGCTGATAAGCGATAAAAAACAAAATCAACAGAGCAATTACGGCGAGAAAAATTTTTTTCATGGCGGCAAGTTTCCTCCTGCTTGCAAAGATTTTTAAAGCTGATACAATCTGCGCGGGGTTGATTATATTGTTTGAATATGAATTTATGCGGAATGCGTTGACGGCGATTTTGCTCGTGACGCCGCTTTTCGGGCTTTTGTCGACAATGGTAGTTTCAAATCGCATGGCGTTTTTCTCGGACTCGCTGGGGCACGGCGCGTTTACGGGCATAGCGATAGGCGCGTTATTGGGCGTCGGCTCGGAAATGGTCGGGCTTTTGGGCTTCTCGATAATTTTTGCGTTGCTGATAACCTACATAAAAAATAAATCGCACGCGGGCGCGGACACAGTCATTGGAGTTTTCAGTTCGACGGCGATAGCGTTGGGCTTGATGATAATGTCGACGGGCGGGCAGTTCAATAAATTTTCGCGATTTCTAATTGGAGACTTATTGAGCATCACAAAAGGAGATTTAATCGGGCTTTTTGCGGTATTTTTAATCGTTTTGGCGAGTTGGGCGATACTTTTCAACCGATTATTGATAATTTCGGTGAATCAGACGTTGGCGCGGAGTCGCGGGATAAAAACTCAGCCGATAGAGTCGATTTTTGCGGTTTTATTGGCAATAATCGTGGCATTAAGCATACAATGGGTAGGAATTTTGATAATCAACGCGCTTTTGGTTTTGCCGGGCGCGGCGGCGCGAAATGTGACGAATTCCGTTAAGAGTTATCATGTTTTGAGCGTAATAATCGCGTTGAGTTCGGGATTAATCGGATTATTTTTGTCATACGAAATAAATTCAGCGGCTGGAGCAACGATTGTAGTTTTTGCGGCGATAATTTATTTCTTGACACTGATTTTAAAGCCGCGTTTCATAAAATAGGAGGATTTTGGGTTGAAAAGGAGTTTGGCGTTAATTTTTGTCGGCATGGCGGGGATTTTATGGGCGAGTTCGGGCGTGGCGGTACAAGATTTTTTTACTCACTCTGAAAAAACGGCAATGGAACTTACGAATATTCGCATGTGCGCGGCGGGCTTGATTTTGATAATAATCGGTTCACGGCGGAAAAATTTCCGATTGTCGCTCGAAATTTTGAACAAAGAGCCGCGATTTTGGCTTGACGTTGTGATTTACGGCATTATCGGCGTTATGTTCATGCAATTCACCTATTTTCAAGGAATATCGATAGGCGGAGCGGCGGCGACAACCGTAATTTGTTATTCATGTCCCGCAATGGTCGTTATTTGGGAGTCATTTTATCATAAAAAGTTTCCCAAGCTCGGAGAAATTTTGGCGGTAATTTTTGCGATGATCGGCGTTTTTTTACTCGTAACGGGCGGAAATCCAACAAAATTATTAGTTCCAATGGGCTGTGTGCTGTGGAGCTTGGCAAGCGGCGTGACTTTTGCTTTCAGCACGATATATCCGAAACATTTATTCGCAAAAAAAATTGATCCGTTGTTTTTGACGGGCGCAGGAATGTTTATCGGCGGCTTGTCAACATTTTTTTTGATAGATAATCGAAGTTGGCAGCCGTTTTTCGGCGCGGAAGTAATTTTTGACGTGATTTGGATAATAATTTTCGGGACGGTCGGAGCCTTTTTGAGTTTCAACGCAGGATTAAAATTTTTGACGCCGGAAGAAGCGGCAATCACGGTGACGACGGAACCGGCGGCGTCGGTAATCATAAGTTGGCTGGTTTTCGGAACAAAATTCGGCTTAATCGAGTCGTTGGGAATAATTTTGGTTTTACTGGCGATAATCATGCCGTCGATAGTCAAAAAATAAAAAAACCTTCCGAAAAGCGGAAGATTTTTTTATCGAAATTATAAATTCATCTTTCCCATAACAGAGCAACCGTCACGCCCTTAAATGCGGTTTTCGGCAAGGCAAATCGCGCTCCTTCAACGCAACACAATGCCGCCGCCTCGCAAACATTTCCGACACCGACCGACCGCGTAACAAATTTTGATTCGTCGAGTTTGTACTCGTCGATTTTTTTTTGGAGCTCGCTTGCGGAAAAAAATTTTATCTCAAGCCCCATGACTTCCGCCAATGACAACAAGCCGACTTCATCTTTTTTTGCGTCGACGCTCGCCAAAAATTTCACGCGCTCAATCGGCTGATGAATCATTGCGCAAGCCCGTTGAAGTGCCTCAAAAATTTTCAGCGAAGAAGTTCCCCGTCTGCAACCGACGCCCGCAATTAAATTTTGCGGAATTAAATTCAAGCGCACGTCGCCTGCCGTCACAAAAATTTCTTCGCCGCGCAGAATCGCCGCGTTAATCGCCTTAATCGCTTCTTTCGGTTCGGGCACAAGTCCGAGCTTTGAAACAATCGCATCGACAGGAAATTTTCCTTCAACGTCCGTTGCCGTCGTGATAACAGGATTTGCTTCAATCGCTTTTGCAATTTCAAGCGCAAGTTCATTCGCCCGCCCGACATGCCCGCTCAAAAGACTTATGACATTTTGCCCGCGCTCGTCGATAACCAAAACCGCCGGGTCGCTGAGTTTGCTTACAATATGCGGCGCGATCATCCTTACCGCAATGCCCGCCGCGCAGATAAAAATAAGTCCGTCAAACTTGCCGAAAATCTCCGCGATTAAATCGACAAGCTTTGTGAAATTTCTTCCCTTCGCAAAGGTCTGCCCGCCGACTTTTGAAGAAATTTTCTCGGCAAGTCGGGCACCCGTCGCCGTCAAGGATATAATTGCTGTTCTCAATTTAAAATCTCGCCTGCCTGAACATATGACTGAACTTTGGAGAATAAAGCTTGGATTGTTGACGGTTCTCCGAATTTAAACATTGCCCGACGACAATCATTGCCGTGCGCTCAATGTTTGCTTCCTGAACTTGTTTAACGATTGTATCAAGCCGTCCTTTGATAACTTTTTCTTCGCCCGGCCAAGACGCTCTGTAAACTACGGCGACGGGCGTCGAAGATTTGAAACCTGCCGACATCAAATCCTGCTTAATTTCCGGCAAAAGATTTACCGATAAAAATATGCAAAGCGTCGTTTGATGTTGCGCGAGTTTTTTGAGTGATTCGCTGTCGGGCACGGGAGTTCTGCCGCCGCGCCGAGTGATTATTACCGTTTGAGTTACGCCGGGAACCGTGTACTCCTGCTTGAGAGCCGCCGCCGCCGCCAAAAATGAACTTACGCCCGGCGTCACGTCGAATTCTATTCCGCGAGCCGTCATTGCGTCCATCTGCTCTTGAACCGCGCCATAAATCGACGGGTCGCCCGTGTGCAGTCTGACGGTTGTTTTGCCCGCTCTTTCCGCAAACGCGATTACGTGCATAATTTCTTCAAACATCATCTGCGCGGAGTTGTAAATTTCTGCTTCGGGCTTGCAAAATTTTAAAATTTCTTCGTTGACCAGCGAGCCCGCGTAAATCACGACGTCCGCCTCGCTCAAAAGTTTTTGCCCCTTGACTGTGATTAATTCGGGATCGCCCGGTCCTGCTCCGACTATGTGTACCATCGCCTATACCACCTTTGAAAATTTTTTGTTTGAAATGATTTTAACACGCAGGGATTTTTCACGCAACGATAATCATTGCCGCTTGAAAAATTTTTATCGCGCTTGACGAATTATCAGGGGAATGTTAAAATTCTTATGGTTGATTAAAGAATCACAAAGACAGTTTCAATTATTAATTCCTAATTCATAATTCCTAATTAAAAAGTTGCGCGGGCATAGTTCATCGGTAGAATGAGAGCTTCCCAAGCTTTAGAGGTGGGTTCGATTCCCATTGCCCGCTCTGAAAAAAGAGGCACGCTTAAGGGCGTGTCTCTTTAAATTTTGCCCGTCTTGCTTTTTTCGTAAAGCGTGATATAATTCCCCGCGTATCGATTGGCGGGCAACGTCCCCCGTCGAACAAGGAGAATTTTTGGTTGTAAGGAGATTTATTTATGGCTTTTGAAGACAAAACACTCGTGTGCAAGGACTGCGGAAAAGAATTCATCTTCAGCGCGGGCGAACAGGAATTTTATCAGGAACGCGGCTTTGAAAACGAGCCCGTGCGTTGCCGCGACTGCCGCGACAAACGCAAACGCTCTCGCGACGGCGGCGAACAACGCCAAATGTTCAAAGTGATCTGCGCGGAATGCGGCAAGGAAACAGAAGTTCCGTTCGAACCCAAAAACGATCGTCCGATTTATTGTCGCGATTGTTTCAGCAAACATCGTCCTGCGCGGCGAGCTCAGTTCTGATAGATTTTATATCGAACAAAATTAAGCCCCAAGATTTTTTTGGGGCTTTGTTTTTTGTCAAAAAGTTTTCACGTCAAACACAAACACTTTATCAAATCATTTCGGATTTTCTTATCGGAAAAAAATTAAGCCCCGAAGTTTTTTCGGGCGTTATTTTTTTATCAGAAAAGTTTTTTGCGCGGCTCGACATAAAGTGCGCGGACATGTATATCAACCGCATGAACGAGCATCCCCGTCGTGAATTCAATCGCCTCGCGTATGTAAGCTTGCGTCTGTTGAATCAGCGTCGGAATATGGCTTCCGTAACTCAAAACCACTTCGCAGGAAATTGTCAAGCCGCGATCATCCTCGCCGTGAATAATATGTTTGACCGCAACATTTTTCAAACTCTTGACGAATTCCCGCGCCTTGATAATTTTTTCGACAATCGCCAAAATAACTTTGTCGTCAATAATCAATTTGCCGTAATAACTGAACACGGGGCGCACAATCGATTTTTCTCCGAGCTTGCGACGCTTTACTTGCGATTGTTTGAACAGCGATTGCAAAGGATTGACAAGATAGCCCGAAAAATGCGGCTTGAGTTCAATCGTCGGCACGGGGATTATGTGCTTGCCTTCTTTCAATCGGTGAAATTGCGCCGCTTCAATCTCCGCCCGCGACGCAATGTCTTCAATGCGAACGATTAATTGAATCGACGGGAGCTTGAGTGTTTTGGCGATTTTGTGAACCATGTTTTCCGAAGTACCGATAACCAAAATTCTGTGCGGCTGGATTTTTTGAATTGCCTCGCGAACTTCTTCGGCATGTCCCGGCAAAACAAAAATCGCCCGTCTGACTGCCATAATTTTACTTTTTTCGGTCTTGGCGGATTCGCCAGCAACTATATGTCCGTCCTTAATCAAAATCCCGTCGTCAATAATCGCGTCGGCTTCATGTTCGCGAGCAACTTGCAAGGCGCGATGACTTTTGCCCGTGCCGCTCGGTCCGACAAGAGCTATCACGTCCATAAAAATCGCCTCCTTAAAATCATTTTGCCACAAAGCCAACCAAAAAACAAGACTGAGATTCCCCCTTTTTTTCTAAAGTGGAAACGCAAAACCATCTCGGCTCGCAACTTCGTTTTTGTTTAAAATAATTTTTGTGTTTAGAACCGGTGTTCATAAACGCTTAAGTAAAGTGTGAATATGAGAAATCTTAATCATGGTCTCTGCAGAAGTAGCAGTTAGCTCGTAATCCTTGCTTAGTCGCCGTGAAGGATTGAGCCAAGCAAATGTTCTCTCAAGCGAAATATTTGTAAGCCTCGTAGACAAAGGAGCCGCGATAACCGCTGCACATATTTTTTCCAACGTTCCAAAATTGAGTTCCAAAGTCCGCTTAGCCGCGCTCGGCGATAAAAGCTGTGCACGGTAAAAACCGGCGGTCATGCGGCAAATTGCGCCACTGACACCCTGTCTTGACCAAGTACAACACCGCATTGACAAGTTCTCTTTTTTCCCATTTGCGATTTCTCATATCTTTCTTTTTACGAACACACGTTCTAACAGATGAATTGCTCGACAAATTACAAAAATTCGAGACCGCGCAGGCGAAGACAATCGGCAAATTTCTGCAAACCGCTTTGAAGTTGGGCGCGAAGTACACGGCAAGCAAGCATCTCACGCCCGAAGAAAATAAATTGTTGGCGGAGCGTCAAAAATTTTTGTCGGGACGTTTGGAAATTCGCACAGACGAAACAAAATCGCAAATTCTCTCCTTCAAAACGCAGGCAGAAAATTTTTCGGAGCGACTTGCGAAAATAAATCGCGGACAAAATTCGCTCCGAGAGCTCGCCGAGATTGAAAATGAGCCGCGTCCGAGTTTTGCATTTCTCACAGAAAATCTTACTCAACTCGTGCAAAATGCCCGGCTTAAAATGGATTTTTTCGTCACGAACGAGAATTTTATTTTGAACGTTGTAAATCTTTGGGAGATTTGGAACGAAAATTATAAAAGTTTCAAGACGAAATTGCGTGAAGAATTGGCGGCGGTCTGTCGCGAGGACGGCATTGATGAAGAAATTTTCGGCTTGGCACTCCGATTGGCAGAGCAAAAGATTTCTGATTGAACAGCGATTTTTGCCGCTCGTAGAGTTTGCAATCAAGGGAAATCTTTTGGATTCATTGGACGGCGTGTTGAAAATTTTGCAGGAATACAAAGTCGCAGTCGACAAATTTTATCTGCAGGAACGGAAAAACATTTATCAAAAATTTGCATTCCAAGCGGGCGGCGAATTGCAAGAGAAATTTGAGACGGAAAGCAAACTTTTTAAGCCGACGGAGAAATTTCAGCGTTCGTTGCAAGAAATAATATTTGCCCGCGAAAAATCGGAGGAGCGAATTTTCCTGTTGCGTTGGGCGGAGCCGCTTTTAAATTTCGGAAGAAGTTTTATCGCAGTTCGCCGATTTGAAACGTCAAAACTTCGCCGCGTATCTTGCCGACAGCCGTTCTTACGGCGAGGCATTGGAGCGGCGCGAAAAAGAATTCAACGCGCTGATTTTCCGAATGAGAAAAGATTTGGCGAGATAAAATTTGCAAACAAAAAATCCGAGCTTGAAGAAAAATCTTCATGCTCGGAAATTTTTTTATCTCTCCTCTTCGTCAGACCATTCAAGATTATCTGCGTTATTGTTGAGCTTGTTGCCGTCCTTGTGCCGCACGAATTTTTTATTGTCGGGATTGGGAACAAAACTCTGCGCCACGAGATAAGCGACGGGCACATTTTCCTTTACGCCGTCTTTCTCCAACGCAACAACAAGATCGCCTTTTTCATTTATTGTCGGCTCGACGATCTCGCCTTTGTTCGACGATCTGTTTTTTCTTTGCAATCTGCGTTTTAAACTCAAATTTTATCTCTCCTCTTCGTCAGACCATTCAAGATTATCTGCATTATTGTTAAGCTTGTTGCCGTCCTTGTGCCGCACGAATTTTTTATTGTCGGGATTGGGAACGAAACTCTGCGCCACGAGATAAGCGACGGGCATAATTTCTTCAATGCCGTTTTTTTCCAAAGTTACGACAACATTTCCGTTTTCGTCAATTTCCGGCGGAATAATTTCGCCCTTGTCATTTTCGCGATAGAATTTTTCAATGCGCTCGTCCAACTCTTCGCCGATTTGTTCGAGCCGCACAGCCTCCATTCCGATTTCATCATGCTCTTGCGAATACTGCTCGAAAAGCTTTTTTAATTTTATCCAAGTTTTTTCGTGCGCCTTCATTTTTCTTTCGAGTCGTTCGTGAGCTTTATAAAGCTGAGATTGTTCTTTTTCCAAGCCCAAATAAATTTTTTGAGTTTCCGCGTCGAATTCGTTCATGAAATCAACCTCCTACAAAGATAAATTTTTCAAGCGGGCAAAACGCAATTCATGCAGGGCAAGCGGGAGCGGAATAAAATCTTGCGAACTGTAAAGCTTGGAATATTTTTCGCGACAATGGAGAACGCGCTTGACATAATCGCGAGTTTCGGCGTAGGGAATTTTATCGACGTCGGAAAAATTCTCGTTCCAATGATTTTTTTCCATCCATTCGTGAACGTTGCCGCGCCCCGCATTGTAAGCCGCCAGTGCCAAAACGTCATTGCCGCCGAATTCATTTTCAAGCTCGGCAAGGTACCAAGTTCCGTAGCGAATATTTGTTTCGGGCTCGCGCAGATTTTTTATGTCCTCGTCCAGTTGAGAAGCTATCCAAGTCGCAGTTTCGGGCATGATTTGCATTAATCCTACCGCGCCGCTTTGAGAGTGCGCCGCTTCGGAAAAATTACTTTCGACTTTCATAACGGCGATTGTCAAAAATTTATCAACCTGCCAACGCGCCGAATAATTTTCAACCGTCGTGCGGTAAGGGAAAGGATACAGAAATTTTTTTTGAACGGAAGGCAAGCTTATCAAAAAATAAATCGCGATTAATATTGCGCCGATTGTCAAAAATTTTTTGAGCATCAATTCACCTCCGCTGTTTTGAATGAATTTTAAATGATTGAAAAAAAGTTGTCAACGCAGCAATTTCCGCAAAAAATTTTTTCAAAGTTTTATCCTTAAGCTAAGAAAATTTATGATATAATGCCTTGCCGAAAGGAGGCTGTGAATTGCTGACAAAATTTTTTGAAGCCATTGGCGGCTCGGTATTAAAAATTTTTGAGGGCATCGGGACAATCGTTTTGCTCTATGCCGACACATTCAAACAGCTGGCGAGCAAGCCGCGAATAAAATCGATATTAAATCAGATGGCGCATTTGGGCGTTGATTCGTTGATGATTGTTTCGTTGACATTACTTTTTACGGGCGTCGTGTTCACTTTGCAAACGGCGCATGAATTTATTCGCTTCGGAGCACAATCGACGGTCGGCGGGATTATTGCAATAGCAATCGGAAGAGAACTCGGACCGGTTTTGGTCGGCGTAGTATGCGCGGGGCGAGTCGGCGCGGCAATCACGGCTGAAATAAGTACAATGAAAGTCACCGAACAAATCGACGCGCTTAAAGTTATGGCGGTCAGCCCCGTAAATTATTTGATTGTCCCGCGAATGATCGCCTGCATGATAGCCGTTCCGATCCTTACGGTTTTCGGAGATATTATCGGAGTTTTGGGCGGTTGGGTTGTCGCAACGCAGTATTCGGGCATCAGCTCTTATCTTTTCATAAATTCGATAAAAATGTTCGCGACGGTTCACGATTTGACGGGCGGCATGATTAAGGCAATTTTTTTTGGAAATGTTATTGCGGTGCTCGGTTGTTATTACGGCTTGAATTGTCCCGACGGCGCGGAAGGTGTCGGCAAGGCGACGACAAAAACCGTTGTCACTTCGATTGTCGTCATTTTTATTTTGAACGCGCTGTTGACTTTTATAATTTACAGGTAAGGCAACATGATTAAAATTGTTGATGTCACAAAAAAATTCGGCGCGAAAGTTGCGCTGAAAAATATAAATTTGGAAATTGCCGACGGAGAAACTCTCGCGATAATCGGCGGGTCGGGCAGCGGAAAATCAACTTTGCTCCGTTTAATGATCGGGCTGATTAAACCCACAAGCGGAGAAATTTGGATTGGTAACGACGAAATTTCCCATATGAATGAAAAGGAAATGATGCGCATTCGACTTCGTATGGGAATGGTTTTTCAATACTCCGCGTTGTTTGATTCAATGTCGGTCGGAGATAATGTCGCCTTCGGGCTCGTCGAGCATACCGATTTCAGCAAAGAAAAAATTCAAGGGATTGTCAAGGAAAAATTAAAACAGGTCGGGCTTGAAGGCGTTGAAAACAGAATGCCCAACGAATTATCGGGCGGCATGAAAAAAAGAGTTTCATTGGCGCGGGCAATAGCATTTGAACCCGAAATTATTTTTTACGACGAGCCGAGTTCCGGGCTGGATCCGATTACCACAAACAGAATTGACGAATTGATTATCGAAACTCAACGCGCTTTGAAAGTTACGAGCATCGTTGTCACTCATGACATGGTCAGCGCGTGCCGCATTGCCGACAGAATTGCAATGGTTTACAACGGCGAATTAATCGCGGTTGATACGGTTGAAAATTTCAAAAAGATTCAAGATCCTCGCGTCAAAGAATTTTTCAGAATCATAGATTGAGGCGGTTATTTTATGGCAAAAAAATTTAAGGTATTGGAACTTTTTGCGGGTGCCGGCGGTCTTGCACTCGGATTGGAACGCGCAAATTTTGAGCCGCTTGCCTTGATTGAAATCGATAAAGACGCCGCCTCTACGTTAAAATTCAATCGTCCGAATTGGAACGTCATTAACGAAGACGTTGCAAATATTTCAAAGCTTAATCTTGAAATTTTTTTCGATATTCCGTACGGAAAATTGGATTTACTTTCGGGCGGTGCGCCCTGCCAATCTTTTTCTTATGCCGGAAAACGTCTGGGGCTTGAAGATGCTCGCGGCACTTTGTTTTATCATTATGCGATTTTCCTGAAGAAACTTCAGCCGAAAATTTTTTTGTTTGAAAATGTTCGCGGGCTTTTAAGTCA
>ERZ842401.5770-NODE-5770-length-13535-cov-11.376632_pt1 | contig 13535 bp, 15 predicted proteins | sample MGYA00521270_ERZ842401 | MGnify/ENA primary metagenome ERZ842401 (study PRJEB31892, sample SAMEA3878208) | bioreactor metagenome | biome: Moose rumen | place: Sweden | collected 2011-10 | study: EMG produced TPA metagenomics assembly of the PRJEB12797 data set... | reverse complement strand
CGTCCTTTTCCCACCTCTGCTGGTCAAGGTAGCCGTCCACGGCTATCTGCTTGCCTTTATGCAGATATGGCTTGATGTTTTCCGCTGTCTTGCCCCAAACGGTCACATCAAAAAAACTTACCTTGTCCGCCCATTCGCCGCCGCGCTTCTCGCTACTGTTTACGGCAATGCTAAGGTTTAGCCGTGCTTTGCCCGCTGTCGTATACGCAAAATCACGCTCGCTTATGTCGCGGGTAAGCCGTCCGATTTCAATAACGCTGTTTAAGTCTTTCATTTCGCGCCCCCGTTCTGTGATTTGTAGAAATTGCAGAAGTCTTTGCAAAGGCAGTATTTGCCGCATTTACGGCTAACGGCTGGGCGGTGTTCTACATAGTGGCTGTTGCCAAGTTTGCCCGCGCAGTTTTCCGCGTCGATTTCCGTATCAAAAACGCGGATTGCTGTTTTGCGTCCGTTCTTCATTACCGCCCATTTGTCGCCGTCCGCCCAGCGTTCTTCGGGTGTGCATGGCTCTATCTCGTCGTCGCCCTGTTTTTCGGCGGCTTCGATTGCCTTTACTTTTGCGGTGATTCTTTCGCCCGTCTGTGCGAGTTCTTCGGGTGTAACCTCAAACTCGTAAATGAATACGGGGGCTTGCGGGTAAGTCCTGTCGGTTTCCGCTTTTGTCATGCTGTGGTCTTTCAAACAGGCGATGAAGCGGCATTTATGAACATCTAAGCCGTTCTGCTTCAAGAGCCATGCGTAGGTCATGCCCTGCTTGTACCAGTCCGAAAAGTCGCCTTTCATCACCTTGTATACGCTGGCGGTTTTCCAGTCGTTGATGATTCCGCGCTCCATGTCGTAACTGTCTACAATGCCAGTTACGCGGCTGTTAGATACGGCGATGTCAAACTTTTCTTCGTGAAAGTTGCCGTCCTCGTATTTCTCCATGATTGCATGAAAAGCCGTGCCGAATGTCGCCCACACGCTGTCCGCCGCGTCTACGGTGAAGTCTTCCCAGTGGCGTTCCTGTAAGACAATTTCTTTCACGCCTTTGTTGAGCGTGGTTGCTGAATACTGCCCCGCCTTGTTGTGGCGTTCAACGCTTACGGCTTTCACAAATGCTTCGGGCAGATGTAATCTATTTGTCACTTTCATCTTTTGCCCCCTGTGGTTCTGCCTGTACTTCTACGGCGCGGCAAACTACAACAAAGTCGCCGTCCTCGTTCTGATTCGCCTTGATTACCTCGAAGTAATCTTTATCGTTTGAATATCCGCGTAATTTCTCGCAGATTTGCAAAATTGCGTTTTTCATGTTCGCACCTCGTAAATCAATTTTTTAGGCTTCCGCGTTGCGCACCGCTTCCGCCTTTTGGAACGGGCGGGATTTGAACCCGCCGAGCGTTTCCGCTTGCGCCCTCTGCGCCCGCTCCCTTATTCGCTGTCGTCGTCAAACGGCGGGCTTTCGGCGGCTTCTTTTTCTGCCGCGTCTAATGCTGTGTGCAGTCGGAGCATGGTTGCGCCTGTTGCGCTCATGGCTTCATACCAGCCTTTTGCAAAATGCAAATCACGCCCCTTTTCGCTGGTGTAAAAAAGCCAGTCTTTTTGAATGTCCACGGCTTTCTGCAACAATTCTTGGAAGTTCTTATAGTCCGCGCTGTCGGTCATTTCGTCGATGTCCGAGCATACCTCGCGCAATTCTGCAAGCCCAATCTCGCACCCGTCGTCGCTGAAATACGGCAGTTTGCGCTCTTCCGTGCTGTCAAACTTGATGTCGAATGTGTAGCCGTTATCGCGCAGGGCTTTCTTGTATGAACGAACGCCCGCTAAAAATCCCTGCAAGTTTGCGACCTTGCTTTCGCTTTCCTCGCACTGCAAAACCGCTTCTTTCTCGTGCGCCGTGTAGTTCAACTGCTGGAGTAAAATCAGCATGATTTGCGGTATCGGGATTTTCCTTTTCTCTTCTTCCTGTTCCTGCATTTCTCGTACCCCCTTGTCAAATGCAATGTTTTTCTTTCAGCTTTGCCAGTGCTTCTTCGCCGCTGTGGGCTACAAAGGCAACGCCGCCTTTTCGGTTGATGTCCGCTATCCGTTCTTTCTGCGCGGGTGATAGCCGCCCGCCGCTCGGTCGTTTGCACTCAATCGCTACAAAACGCCCTATATTGTCGTAGCCCTCGAAGTCGCAAGTTCCCGCGTCCGCCGTCTTGATGAAGCGGCGGTTTGCTCCCTCGCCGATTGTGAAACAGCCCGTGTTTATGCGCTGGATTTTCAAGCCCGTTACTTTGATTACCTGTTTCACTTGCTGGATTACCTCGCTTTCGGGTATGTCTTTCAGTTCCATTTCGCGCCCCCGTCGTTTCTCGCATTGAGGGAAAAATCAACCTTGCGGCGGAATTCAAAAACAGAATTTGCTTCATGCCATAAAAAATGTGTTGGGCTGTTCGGCTCACAATTGTCGCCCGTGATAAAACTTAATTTTCCGTCGCGAATTGTTGCCGTTGTTCCCCTGTACTCAACATGAACGCCCAGCCTGTCCGCCGTTCCCTTGCAGTCGTAGTTAATGCCGCGCGATTTCTGCCAGTCGCTGAACTGTTTTGTGAATTGCTGGCGGCTGATTTTTCCCGCCCTGTAGTTGGTGATTAGTTCGATAGGGTAGCCGCTCATGATTCAGCCCCCGTGTCTAGTTCGTATTCTTTGATTGATTTTTCAAGCCATTCTATGCGACCGATTAGATAACATTCCCACGCTTCTTCTCGCATGGCTTCCGATGTCTTGATGTCGTCTTTTCCGATGATTCCCGCTTTCAGTGCCTTTTCTTCCAGTTCTCGGATTTCCCTAAATAGCTGGTTGTTGCTGGTGTTCCTTTTTGCCATTTTCAGACCTCTTGCAAAAAAAATAAAACCCGCTTCGGATTGGTCTGTTATCCGTTGCGGGTTTTGATTTACGAGTTACCGTAAAATAGTCGCTCGTACCGAAAACAAGCGGCTACTCAACAGACCAAAAAGTAGCCGTTCGTTTTTGGTGTACACTTTTTCGCCTGTTGTCGATAGTAAGGGAATTCCTAGTAGACTATATTTCTATAATTAATTATGCTTTATTTTGTATTTCACTTTCATATTTTGCACGAGAGATTTCATGGGGTGTGTTTTGTCATGTAAAACACAGTTCGATACAAATATGATACAAGGAGAGCAAGATAAAAACTGCCTGAGATAGCGTCAGTTTTTATCTTTGCAAAGTTTGCGTTGCAAACTTTTTATCAACTGCCCTTCCTCATTCCATTGCGGAAGGGCGTAAAAAGTCAATCGAAAACTGATATTTTCTACTGTTGCTTTTTCTCTATTACGTGCGTTTGTGCTTTCCAGTATAGAGAAAGATGAAAAGATGACGGTTGATGAAAGAGAAGCGTTGAAAAAAACTTTTGAAGATGGCGTTGCTATACCGCAAACTTCTCATGGCAATTATATAGAGAACTATGCAAATGAAATCTATTTTTCATTAAGAGATAGTTCTTTGTCTATTTTATCAGTTGCGCATGAACTTTTTTTATTAGAAATGTATACTAAAAAAAGAATAGAAGTATTATAGAAAAATCTGTTCTTGTGGCTAGTAGATTTCGGGGATAAGTTTCCGCCTTGTTACGCGTGCAGGTTGGAAACTGAAAAAAACGATGTACGTTTTTCACGCATATCCTGTGATTACTTACGGATTCTTAAATGCAATGGATGTCTTATTCAATCTCTACGCGTTCGATGTGGGCGCCTAGGCCTTGCAGTTTTTCTACAAGCATTTCGTAGCCGCGTTCAATCTGGTAGACGTTGCTGATTCTGCTTTCGCCACGGGCACAGAGGGCTGCGATTACCATGGCCATGCCTGCACGTACGTCGGGAGAAACCAGATGGTCTCCATGAAGTAGGCTGGGGCCTGATACGACTGCACGGTGGGGGTCACAGAGGGTGATGCGTGCGCCCATGCTGATAAGTTTGTCCACAAAGAACATGCGGCTTTCAAACATTTTTTCAAAAATGAGCACGGTGCCTTCCACTTGGGTTGCAACAACAGTCATAATGCTGGTTAAATCCGGCGGGAATCCCGGCCAGGGAGAGTCGTCAATTTTGGGTATCATGCCGCCCAAGTCAGTGTTTACTTTGAGTTCCTGACTTACGGGTACGGTGAGTCGGTCTCCCTTGATTGCCCAGTTGATGCCCAGTTTGCTGAATGCGACTTTTAGCGGGCGCATTTCTTGGGGACGAATGCCGGTGATTGTGATGGAGCCTTTGGTGGCGGCGGCGAGTCCGATGTAGGAGCCGATTTCCATAAAGTCCGGGCCGATGGTAAAATCTGTGCCGTGGAGTTTCTTTACGCCGTCAATGTAGAGGATATTGCTTCCGATGCCGGTGATTTTTGCACCCATTGCAACCAGCATATTGCACAAGTCCTGCACATGGGGTTCGCTGGCGGCATTGTTGATTATGGTGTGACCTTCGGCAAGAACGGCTGCCATGACGGCATTTTCTGTTGCGGTAACTGATGTTTCGTCCAAAAAAATATCTGCGCCTTTGAGTTTGTTTGCGCTAAAGGTAAAGGGACCGTCAACGGATATGACTGCTCCCAGTTCCTGCAATGCCAAAAAGTGGGTGTCCACACGGCGGCGACCGATTACGTCTCCTCCCGGTGGCGGCAGAATTGCCTTGCCTGTGCGGGCTATCAGGGGACCGGCAAAGAGAATGGAAGCGCGGATTTTTTTGCTCAGCGTGGCAGGAATGTCGTTTGAGCGGATGTGTGCCGCGTCAATTTTCCATTCATGGTCACCGATTTTTTCTACGCCTGCGCCCAAGGCCTGCAAAATCAGGAGCATAACGCCTGTGTCTTCAATTTCCGGGATATTGCGCAGGATAACCGGCTCTTCGGTCAGGAGTGTGGCGGCGATACAGGGGAGTGCGGCATTTTTGTTTCCGCTTGCTGCAATAGTTCCCCGAATGGGAATGCCTCCTTCAACTTTATATTCGTACATATCTTCCTTCCACCCTAGTGAATTTTCTTCTTATTTATTCTTCGGCAGAAATTCGCGCCAAGTTTATAAGCACTTCACAGGCGGAGCAAAGACCATTGAGGGAACACCACTCGTCGCGGGAGTGAAAATTATGTCCGCCAGTAAAGATGTTGGGCGTGGGGATTCCCATTTCTGTAAGGCGGGAGCCGTCTGTGCCGCCGCGAATGGGAGAAAAGACAGGCTCAAGACCGCTGGCTTTGTAGGCGGCTATAAGATTCTGTACGACGCAGGGATTTTTTTCCAGCCCTTCTTTCATGTTCAGGTACTGCTGGGTGTGGGTAACCTCTGCCTTTCCGCCAAAAGATGCGGCGGTGGTTTGGGCGAGCAAATCCACAAAGGCCTTTCGCTTTTCCATGCCGACCTTGGAAAAATCACGCAGAAGCAGGCTGACGCTTGCCTTTTCCATGGTGCCCTGTATCCCCATCGCTGCATAAAATCCCTGATAGCCGTCAGTTGTTTCGGGAGCCTGATGACGGGGCAGGTTTGCCACAAAAGAGGATGCCATGACAGCGGCATTCACCATGGTGGGGCGGGCGGTTCCTGTGTGGGTGGCTTTTCCGATAAAGGTGATTTCGCTCTTGTAGGCGTTGAAACATTCGGTTTCCAGTTCTCCCAGGGCACCTCCGTCCACTGTGTAGGCGCATTTTGAAGAAAGCAGGTTGAGGGGCACATTGTCCATGCCGTGACCGGTTTCTTCATCGGGAGAAAAAATCACTTCAATTTTTCCGTGTAAAATCTCTGTATGTTCCTGCAAATAGGAAAGGGCACTCATGATTGCCGTAACGCCCGCCTTGTCGTCTGCTCCGAGCAGGGTTGTGCCGTCGCTGGTGATAATTCTGTCGCCGTCTCGCTCAGTCACCTGAGGCTTTACATTTTCGCCACTCACCTCATCGACGGTGTCCATATGGGCAAGGAGGCAAATGGGAGCACAAGCCTCTTTTCCCTTGCTGGCGGGTAAAAATCCATACACGTAGCAGTGGTCGCTTATCTGCACGGACTGCAAGCCTATGTCTTTGAGTTCTTTTTCCAGAATATGGGCAAAATCCCACTGGCGGTCGGTGGAAGGCTGAAATCCCCGATCCGCTCGTCCACCGTCACTGGTTGTCCAAATCTGTACGTAGCGCAAAAATCGTTCTAAAAGGTCATTTCTTTCTTTTTCTGACAGTATCATACGGCATGGTCTCGCAAATGCAGAATCCGCTGGTTTGATGAGCCCCTAAAGTCCAGAGTCAAGTCCAGCAGGTCTTCGATAAAGGGTCCGTCCACCAGAACGTCAATGCAGGCCAACATTCTTCCCGTCACTTCGCATCGTTTTTTTCCGTCGGAGGCTTGCAAGTCTTTTTCGTAGACGTAGCCGGTGTAGCACCAGATGTCTTTTTGAGGATAGGTTGCCCGTACTTTTTCCAGAAAAGGGGTCAGTACGCGCTGATTTTCTTCTTCAAAGGGTTCTCCGCCCAGAATCGTAAGGCCTGCAATGTAGTCTGGAGCGAGGGCATCCAAAATTTCCTTTTCGGTTTCTGGTGTGAACTGCTTTCCAAAGTTGAAATCCCAAGTCTCTGGATTCTGGCAGCCCTTACAGTGATTCCTGCAGCCAGAGACAAAGAGAGAGACACGGACACCAAGCCCGTCAGCAATGTCGAATTTCTTGATTGCGCCGTAATACATAGTTCCTACAGGTGCAAGACGCGTTCCTTGATTTCCTGGGTGCGTCCTTGATTCCAGAACTGAGTGCCGATGTAACCGCAGGTGCGGCGGGCAACATTCAGCGTGCTCTGGTCACGGTTTCCGCAGGAGGGACATTCCCACACCAGTTTGTTGTCGCTGTCGGTGACAATCTGGATTTCGCCAGTGTAGCCGCACTTCTGGCAGCAGTCACTCTTGGTGTTCAGTTCTGCGTACATGATGTTTTCGTAGATGTGCTTGAGCAGGGCCATGACTGCCGGAATGTTGTTTTCCATGTTGGGCACTTCAACGTAGCTGACGGCACCGCCCGGAGACAGTTTCTGGAACTGAGACTCAAAGGTGAGCTTGCTGAATGCGTCAATGTTTTCGGTAACATGGACATGGTAACTGTTGGTGATGTAGTTCTTGTCTGTTACGCCTGGAATCTCGCCAAAGCGGCTCTTGAGGCACTTGGCAAATTTGTAGGTAGTGCTTTCAAGGGGAGTGCCGTAAAGTGAGAAATCAATGTTTTCTTTTTCCTTCCAGACCTTGCATGCGGCATTGAGCTTGTGCATGATTTCCAGGGCAAAGGGGGTGGCTTCGGGGTCAGTGTGAGGCTTGCCCGTCATGTAGCGCACACATTCGCAGAGACCTGCATAGCCGAGAGAAATGGTTGAGTAGCCGCCAAAGAGCAGTTTGTCGATTTTTTCGCCTTTTTTGAGGCGGGCAATTGCGCCGTTCTGCCACAGAATGGGTGCCACGTCAGAAAGAGTGCCCATAAGGCGGTTGTGGCGGACCATCAGTGCGCGGTAGCAGAGGTCAAGACGCTGCTCCATGATTTCCCAGAAGGCTTCCTTGTCGCCGCCAGAAGAGCATGCTACGTCCACCAGATTAATCGTTACGACACCCTGATTAAAGCGGCCGTAGTATTTTGGCTGACCGTTTTCGTCAATGTAGGGAGTGAGGAATGAGCGACAACCCATGCAGGGGTAGCAGCGACCAGTTCCAGTCTTGTCCACTTTGAGTTCCAGCATCATCTTTTCTGAGATGTAGTCGGGAACCAGACGGCGGGCGGTACACTTTGCCGCAAGTTCAGTGAGGTAGTAATACTTTGAGTCCTTTTCGATGTTGTCCGGTTCAAGCACGTAAATGAGCTTGGGAAAGGCGGGGGAAACCCAGTAGCCTTTTTCGTTCCGCACGCCCTTGTGACGCTGCTTGAGGACTTCTTCGATAATCATGGCCAGGTCGGCTTTTTCCTGCTCGTTCTTTGCTTCGTTCAAGTACATGAAAACCGTAACAAAGGGAGCCTGTCCGTTGGTTGTCATCAGCGTGACCACCTGATACTGAATGGTCTGTACGCCACGGGTGATTTCATCACGCAGACGCATGTCCACGATTGCCTTTGCCTGTTCCTCAGTGTATTTTACGCCGGTACGCTCCTCAACGTCCTTGATTTCGCGGATGAATTTCTGGCGGCTTACGTCTACAAAGGGAGCAAGATGAGCCAGGGATACGCTCTGCCCACCGTACTGGCTGGATGCTACCTGAGCGATAATCTGAGTGGCTATGTTGCATGCCGTTGAGAAAGAGTGGGGGCGGTCAATCTTTGTCTCACTGATGACCGTGCCGTTCTGCAGCATGTCCTCAAGGTTTACAAGGTCGCAGTTGTGCATGTGCTGGGCAAAATAGTCAGCATCATGGAAGTGAATCAGTCCTTCATCGTGAGCCTTTACAATATCCTCATCCAAAAGAAAACGTTTGGTGATGTCCTTGGAAACTTCGCCAGCCATGTAGTCACGCTGTACGGAAACAACGATGGGATTCTTGTTGGAATTTTCCTGCTTGACTTCCTCATTGTTGCATTCCAAAAGGCTCATAATCTGCTTGTCAGTAGAATTTGCCTTGCGCATGAGTTGGTGCTGATAGCGGTAGGTGATGTAAATTTTTGCAAGGTCGAAGGCACCTGCTTTCATCAGTTCTTTTTCCACCATGTCCTGAATCATTTCTACGTTCATTTCATGGTTGCTTTTGCTGCATTCGTTTTCAATGTGTTCTGCTATTTCGCGGATTTTTAAAATGTCCAGTCGGCCGCCTCTTGGAACTTCATCGTTGTGATTTGCGTTCAGAATAGCCGTGATGATTTTTTCGCGATCGAAAATTGCTTCTTCGCCATTGCGTTTGATAATCTTCATATCCCATACCCTAAAGAAAAATAGACACTAGATGTAGTGTCCTTGTGAATTAAATCATACTAGAGATAGCGTTTTTGGGCAATATGATTTGATTAAAAAAAATAGGAAAAAAGCGAAGTTATTTTGCCCCTTACCGACCAATGATTTTGTCCATCACCATGAAGACGAGGGTAGTGGCAAGTCCCATGCAGCCGATTGCCACGGAACTCATGGCACCGTAGACTTCGCCGATTTCCAGAGCAGTTGCCGTGCCGATGGCGTGACTTGAGGTGCCGATTGCAATGCCCGCTGCCTCAGGATGCTTGACGTGAAAGAGCCGGATCAGCTTGGGAGCAAAGATGCCGCCTGTAAAGCCAGAGCAGATGACGCTAATCATGGTGATGGGAAGAATACCGCCAAAGTCCCGGCTCAGACTGAGGGCGATGGGCGTGGTGACGGATTTTGGCAGCATGGAATTGACCACCTGCATGTCTATCCGCAAGAGTTTGCCCAGAAGGAAGACCGTTGCCACCGATGCCACGGCTCCCCCACAGGTTCCCGCAATGACCGGGATAAGGTTTTCCATGAGGACTTTGCGCTGATTGTACATGGCGATAGCCAGCACTGCCGTTACTGGTGCCAGAAAACTCATCAGAATGTCGCCGCCCTTTTTGTAGGCGGGGTAGGGAATGCCCGTAGCCTTGAGCAGCAGGATGATGAGAATGGTGGCGACTAAAAGGGGGTTCATGATAATCAGTTTTGTTTTTTCCCGCACAATCAGACCGACTTTGTAGGCAAGGATGGAAAGCACAATGCCAAAAAAGGGCGTGTCGATACATGCGGCATATACATGGTAGAGTAAATCTTTCATTCTGCGTCACCTTCTCTGCTTGATACTTCTGCGGATGTCTCTTGCTGCACAGGCGGAATCTTTTTTTTGCGGATGGCGTTTTGAATTTCAATGGCAAGGGTTGCCGCTCCCGCTGCCGCCGCAAATGTGACCACAGCACTTGCAACTCCGATAAAGAGCAGTTGCAGCCAGAGTTTTGAGATGAGTCCGAATTCTTCCATGATGGAAATGTTTGCGGGCAAAAAGAAAAAGGCCATGTTGTGCTGAAACCAAGTGCCTGTGGGCGCAAGCTGCTCCGTTTTGATGACCTTGGTGCATAAAAGCAGAAGCAGGATGAGCATGGCACAAATACTGCCCGGAAATACGATGGGAAGCATGGCAGAAATGCCCTCTCCCACAAGGCAGATGCCAAAAATGAGTGCAAGTTGCAGGAGAACGGTCATTTATTTTTGCGCCTTGTCGGTTTTTGCAATTTCCGCCAGGGAAGCGACTACGCCCGCAAGATTCTGAAAGTCTGCCGGAACGATAATCTTTGTTGCCTGACCGTTTGCGGCTTTTTCCAGGGCTTCAAGGCTGCGCAGTTTAATCACGCTTTCGTCTGCGGCGGCTTCCTTAATCATGCGCAGGCCGTCTGCCGTTGCCTTCTGCACTTCCTGGATTGCCTGCGCCTCACCTTCAGCCTTGCGGATTTTTGCTTCTTTTTCTGCCTCAGCCTGTAGAATTGCCGCCTGTTTCTGGGCTTCTGCCTCAAGAATCTTAGCCTGTTTTTGTCCCTCGGCTACGAGGATTTCTGACTGCTTCTGACCTTCCGCTACGAGAATTTTTTCACGCCGTTCCCGCTCTGCTCGCATCTGCTTTTCCATGGCTTCGCGGATTGCCTCTGGCGGCATGATGTTCTTTACTTCCACGCGGTTCACCTTGATTCCCCAAGGGTCGGTGGCTTCGTCCAGAATGGAGCGCATCTTAGTGTTGATTACGTCGCGGCTTGTGAGCGTGGCATCCAGTTCCAGTTCGCCGATGATGTTGCGCAGGGTAGTCGCCGTGAGCGTTTCGATTGCCGTCATGGGATTTTCCACGCCGTAGGTGTAGAGCTTGGGGTCGGTAATCTGCATGTAGACTACGGTGTCAATCTTCATCGTTACATTGTCTTTTGTGATGACCGGTTGGGGCGGAAAGTCCAGAACTTTTTCTTTGAGCGAGACGTGATTTGCAATCCTGTCCAAAAACGGCATCTTGACGTGCAGACCCGTCTGCCAGGTAGCAACATAGGTGCCCAGACGCTCAATGATAAAGGCATGAGACTGAGGCACGATACGGATATTCGTGATAATCAGCAGAATTGCGATAAAAATCAACGCGATGATGACATACATATGCATAGTTTACTCCTATATTTTCTTTACGACAAGCGTAACGCCTTCAATTTCTGAGACCCTGCATTCAGAACCTTTTGCAATTTCCGAATTGTCTTCGCTGCGGGCAGACCAGATGACACCGTTTACCTTGACGGCACCTTTTTCCAGTTCCGTGATTTTTTCCGTTACCAGAACTTTCTTTCCAATCAGGCTGTCACTGTTGGTGGGTGTTTTTTTGACCCTTAGTTTTTTGACCGCAAGGGGGCGGGTAAAAATCAAGAGCAGCAGCGACAGCACCGCAAAAATCAATAGTTGCCAGCGGAAAGGAATGGGTAGGAAAGAAAGGAAAATCATCACAAAGGCACCGCAGCCAAACCAAATGGACGTGAGCGTACCCATCGAAATTCCTTCAATTATGATGCAGGCAACCGTTACCGCGAGCCAGAACCAGGGCAGGTTGTTTATGACGAGCATTGAAAATGAATCCATTTAGACACCCCCATTTTTGTTATCGTTGCACATGACAATCGCCGCAATGGCTCCCGGTACCCAGCCGCACAAAGTAAGCAGCGTGACAAGAACGATTGACCCGCACCCCTTGTCCAGTACCGCAAGCGGCGGAAAGATTATGCATAAAAGGACACGACCACAACCCATAGAATTCTCCCATAAAACTTCTTTTAGTATAGTATAGCACGGAATGCAGGGAATAGGGAGACTACGACTCCTATTTTTGAAAAAAAACTGCCTTTTCAGAAACAGTCACCCGAAATCAAATGGGGGTGTCGCATTATTTGAGACAGTGGTGTGGTAGGATAAAGATATCACTTTTGGGAAAAGCGTGGTATAATAAAAATGCCCCACGGAGTACGCGGGGCGATAGTCAAATGACTTCGGCACATGGCCTTATTGTGATTTGATTTCTGAATTTATACTAGCATGATTTTTATTTTGCGACAAGTAAGAAGGAGCAATTTTGATGAAAACTTTGGGACTTGACATTGGAACAAACTCTATTGGCTGGGGACTTGTTGACGAGCATGCTCAGAAAATCGAAAAATGCGGCGTATATATTTTTCCGGAAGGCGTAAAAAAAGAAAAAGGAAATGAATCTTCTAAAGCAGCCGAAAGAACTTCTTTCCGTTCTGCCAGAAGATTAAAGTTCCGCAGAAAACTCCGCAAGTATGAAACGCTAAAAGTTTTGGTTAAAAACGAAATGTGCCCGCTTTCAATGGAAGAACTGGAAAAGTGGCATTGTAAAAAAGAATATCCGACTTCAAAGGCATTTATCGACTGGTACAGAACAGATGAGACCAATAACTGGGAACCATATTTTTTGCGAAAAAAATGCGTGGAAGAAAAATGCGAAAAGTTTGAAATCGGCCGTGCTTTATATCATATTGCACAGCGCAGGGGATTTTTGACAAATAGAAAAGACTATTCCGAAGAATCCGAAAATGCAGAAACGAAAGGCATAAAAGGACAAATAAATGAACTGACTGCATTAAAAGGCGACAAAACGCTGGGGCAGTATTTTTATGAGCTGAAGCAGTCTGGCGAAAAAGTTCGCGGTCGTTATACATCACGAAAAGAACATTACGAAGAAGAATTCAATAAAATCTGTGAAGTACAAGGGATAGCCGATTCTTTTAAAACTGATTTGCACAATGCAATTTTCTTCCAGCGCAAGTTGAAGTCGCAGAAATTCCTTGTAGGAAAATGCACTCTTGAGACTGACAAGCCACGCTGCCCCATTTCCCATTTTGAATTTGAAGAATTCAGAATGTTGTCCTTGATAAACAGCATTCGCATAAATCGCAAGTCAAACAATGACAATGAGCCAAGTCTTTTTTCAGATTTAGATTTTGGCGAACACTATCCTGACGACGGAAAACTTACGAAAGAAGAAATAGAATCGATTGTGCCGCTTTTTTTCAGAAGTTCTAAGCTGAATTTTGACTTTAAAGACATATCCAAAAAACTCAAAAAAGATGATGAATGGACTTTCAATTATCGTGATGATACAAATGTGGCTGGCTGTCCTGTTTCAACTGCATTGAAAAACATTTTTGGAGACGACTGGAAGAACATAAAAATTCCGAATGATGATTCCAGCTCAAATAAAAAGTATTATGATATTTACGACATCTGGCATGTGCTTTTTGATTTTGATGATGACCAGAAGCTTCACGAATTTGCGTTGAACAAACTTCATCTTGATTCAGAAAAAACTGAAAAATTCTGCAAGATTCACTTTCAGCAGGGCTATGCGAATTTGAGCCTCAAGGCAATACGGAAAATTCTTCCATTCCTGCGAAAGGGATATGTTTATTCTCATGCGGCTTTCCTTGCCAATATACCGACAATGATAGGGCAAAGTGTGTACGATGCTCATGCAAAGGAAATTGAAAATGCGGTTGAAAATGTACTTTCTTCCCTCAAAGACAAAAACAATGTGATTACGCTTG